>Ga0307516_10004348_pt1 | contig 17520 bp, 20 predicted proteins | sample 19_EM_MG_FD_203310 | JGI IMG/M metagenome (GOLD analysis project Ga0307516, IMG submission 203310) | Populus trichocarpa ectomycorrhiza microbial communities from riparian zone in the Pacific Northwest, United States - 19_EM | ecosystem: Host-associated > Plants > Roots > Unclassified | place... | reverse complement strand
CGCATCGTCGACGAGTGCTACGACGAGGCCTGCCGCAAACTCCGCGACCACCGCGGCCAGTTGGACTCGCTCGCCGAAGCCCTCCTGGAGAACGAGACCCTGGAGGAGACGGACGCGTACCGCATCGCGGGCGTCACGCGCCTCTTTAAAGAAGAGCCGTAGTCATCCTCAGGTCGTACGCGCGATCACATACCGGAAGACGTTCGGCATCCACACCGTGCCGTCCTGCCGTCGATACGGATGCAACGCTTCCGCCAACTCCTTCTCCACCTGCACCTGATCCGTCGCGGTGATCGCCGCGTCGAAGAGTCCCGTCGACAGCAGCCCTCGTACGGCGCTCTCGATGTCGGCGTACCCGAAGGGGCAGGCCACCCGGCCCGAGCCGTCAGGCCTGAGGCCCGCGCGGTGGGCGACCTCCTCCAGGTCGTCGCGCAGGACCGGGCGTGGGCTGCCCGTGCCGCGCAGCGGGTCCGCCAGCCTCGTGGCCACCCGCAGCACGGACGAGGTCGCGCAGCGCTCCGGCGGACCCCAACCCGCCAGCACCACGGGCGTCCCCCGCTCGGTCAACGGCGTGGCGAACGCGAGCAGTTCGCCAAGTCCCTCCGCGTCGCCCGCGAGACACCCGACGGGCTCGAAGGCGGTCACCAGGGTGTACCCGGGCGTCTCCGCGTCGGCCGCGTCCCTGGGGGAGCCGTAGACGAGCCGGGTGTGCGCACGCGCGCGTGGCGACCACACGTCCGGCAGCAGTCGCTCCCGGGCGAGGGCCAGCCGTTCGGGGGAGGAGCGCTCGACACCGGTGACCGACGCGCCTCTGGAGGCAGCCATCAGCAGGGCGAGCCCGGAGCCGCAGCCGAGGCCGAGCAGCCGGGTGCCGGGCCCCACTTCGAGTCGCTCGTAGACGGCTTCGTAGAGCGGTACCAGCATCCGCTCCTGGATCTCGGACCAGTCACGCGCGCGTGCACCCAGGTCCACACGGGGCGCGGGCCCCGCATGAGGCAGGTAGTGCCGCACGAGCGTAGGTGTCATCGAAAGCGCCCCAATCCGCCGAGAGTTGTGGCCGTGCCCGTTTCCGAGGCCCCCGTGATGTGCGCCCGCACTTCCCCCGTATGCCAGCAAACTCCGCGCTCGCTACGGCGTCCAGGGTTTGTGGGGCCCGGCTTGTGGCTTCCCTGTGGGAGTGGCGAGAATTCACATGACGGCAACGTGGGCCCGTACCATCGCGCCATGGCGAAGGCACCCGTACTCACACCGCGGGCGGAAGATTTCCCCCGCTGGTACCAGGATCTGATCAGCAAGGCCGAGCTGGCCGACAACGGCCCGGTGCGCGGCTCCATGGTCATCCGACCGTACGGGTACGGCATCTGGGAGCGGATGCAGGCCGAGATGGATGCCCGGATCAAGGAGACGGGCACCGAGAACGCGTACTTCCCGCTGCTGATCCCGCAGTCCTATCTCGCCCGCGAGGCCGACCACGTCGAGGGCTTCGCGCCCGAGCTGGCCGTGGTCACGCACGGCGGCGGCAAGGAGCTGGAGGAGCCCGCGGTCGTCCGGCCCACCTCCGAGATGATCATCAACGAGTACTTCTCGAAGTGGGTGCAGAGCTACCGCGACCTGCCCCTGCTGATCAACCAGTGGGCGAACGTGGTCCGTTGGGAGCTGCGTCCCCGGCTCTTCCTCCGCACGAGCGAGTTCCTGTGGCAGGAGGGCCACACCGCGCACGCGACCTACGAGGAGGCGCGCGACTTCGCCGCGCACATCCACCGCAAGGTCTACGAGGACTTCATGGTCAACGTCCTCGCGATGGACGTCGTACCGGGACGCAAGACGGTCAAGGAGCGGTTCGCGGGCGCGATCAACACCCTCACCCTTGAAGGGATGATGGGCGACGGCAAGGCGCTGCAGATGGCGACCAGTCACGAGCTGGGCCAGAACTTCGCCAAGGCCTTCAACACCCAGTACCTGTCCAAGGAGGGCAAGCAGGAACTGGTCTGGCAGACCTCCTGGGGTTCCACCACCCGCATGATCGGCGCCCTGGTGATGATGCACGGCGACGACGACGGTCTGAGGGTGCCGCCGCGGCTGGCGCACATCCAGGCCGTCGTTCTCGCGATCAAGGGCGACGAGGCGGTTCTGGCCAAGGTCCGCGAGCTCGGGGCCCGGTTGAAGGCGGCGGGCGTCCGCGTCCGTGTCGACGACCGCACGGACGTGCCCTTCGGGCGCCGGGCCGTCGACTGGGAGCTCAAGGGCGTGCCTGTACGGATCGAGATCGGGCCCCGTGACCTGGAGAACGGCACCGCGATGCTGGCCCGGCGGATCCCGGGGGGCAAGGAGCCGGTGGCGATCGACTCCCTCGTAGAGCTGCTTCCCGTCATCCTCGAGGAGGACCAGGCGCTGCTGCTGAAGCAGTCCCGCGAGCGGCGTGAGTCCCGCACCTCCGAGGTGTCCACGATCGGGGAGGCCGTCGAGGCCGCGACCGCCGGCGGCTGGGCGCGCATCCCGTGGGCGACACTGGGCGAGGAGGGCGAGGCCGAGTTGGCCGAGCACGCGGTCACCGTACGGTGTCTGGTCGCCGAGGACGGGTCGGTACCGGACGCCGACAAGGCACCCGGTAACGTCGCGGTCGTCGCGCGCGCTTACTGAAGCGGCGGCCTCCGGCGGCAGAGCGACCGAAAGGCCTCTTGCGCAACGGCGGACGACAGCTCCCCCGGCGCGCGGACACCGTCTACGCGCCGGGTCGTACGTAGGACTACGCACCAGCTTGGTATGAGCTGTGAGGCTTCTCCGCAGATCAGCGCACCCGCCCTCGTCAGGACGCATCAGCGGCAACTGACGGGTACGTGCAAATTATTTGGGATGCCCCGGAATCGGAACACAGGGGCACTCCGGCTCGTTGTCATTACGTGAGCACGACACAGACACCACCTGTTCTCGCCGCAGAGCTGGCAGAGGCGTGGGCCGACATTCAGCGGTACCACCCCGAACTGCCCGATCTGGCCGCGCCCGAGTCCCTGATCGGAGAGTCGTCGTCCGCCTGCGGACACGAGCTCTCCTTCGAGCGACTGCTCCATGAGGCAGTCCATGGCATCGCCGCCGCGCGCGGCGTGCGCGACACGTCCCGTGCCGGCCGCTACCACAACCGCAGATTCCTTGCGATCGCTGAGGAGCTGGGCCTGGACCACCCCGACGAACCGCATCCCAGCAGCGGTTTCTCGCTGGTCCAGCTCAACCCCGAGGCCAAGCGGCGCTACCGGCCGACGATGGAGCGCCTTCAGCGCGCGCTGAAGGCGCACACCGTCGCCACCTCCGCTGACACCTCCCGCACCTTCCGCGGCCCGGCCGCCCGGCACGGCTCGTCCGGTGGCGGGGTTCGCGTCAAGGCGGTGTGCGACTGCGGTCGTAACGTACGGGTCGTCCCGTCGGTGCTGGCCCAGGCGCCGATCGTGTGCGGGGGCTGCGGCAAGCCCTTCCGCATCCCGGAGGTCGTGGGCGCGGCCTGAGGGTGCGGCTGCTCGTGGCAGCCGCACCCCGCAGAGCCGGGTTGCGTACACCCGCGCCGGTCACCTCCCGGCGCCGGGTGTCGCTTCCGCATGGGCGGGGGCATGCGGGGGCATGCTCCCCGGTCGGGCGAACCGCCAGGGTGTGGCACAATGGCTAGCTGTACTCGACAGCCGCACAGGAACCCTCTCGCCTCCGGCTGACGCGTCCATCGGGCACTCGGGTACCGCAACCCCACGCGGCCATCTGCCGTGCCCAACCACGTCAAAACCAGGAGAACCCACTCCCGTGGCAGTCAAGATCAAGCTGAAGCGTCTGGGCAAGATCCGTTCGCCTCACTACCGCATCGTCGTCGCCGACTCCCGCACCCGCCGTGACGGCCGTGCGATCGAGGAGATCGGCCTGTACCACCCGGTGCAGAACCCCTCGCGCATCGAGGTCGACGCCGACCGTGTGGCGTACTGGCTCGGTGTCGGCGCACAGCCGACCGAGCCCGTGCTCGCCATCCTGAAGAAGACCGGCGACTGGCAGAAGTTCAAGGGCGAGCCCGCCCCGGCTCCGCTGCTGCAGCCGGCCGAGAAGGCCGCGCGTCCGTTGTTCGAGGCTCTCGGCGGCGACGACGAGGGCAAGGGTGAGGCGATCACCCAGAAGAAGAAGGCTGAGAAGAAGGACGAGGCTCCTGCCGAGTCCAAGTCGACCGAGGCCTGAGCAGCATGCTCGAAGAGGCGCTTGAGCACCTCGTGAAGGGCATCGTCGACAACCCTGACGATGTGCAGGTCGCCTCGCGCGACCTGCGTCGTGGCCGCGTGCTGGAAGTCCGGGTCCACCCGGACGACCTCGGCAAGGTGATCGGCCGCAACGGCCGCACCGCACGCGCCCTGCGTACCGTCGTGGGCGCCATCGGCGGCCGCGGTGTCCGGGTCGACCTCGTCGACGTGGACCACGTCCGCTGACGCATCGCAGCACCGGCTCGGGCCGGGGAGGGCCACTGGGCCGTCCCCGGCCCGTAGTCGTAGATCAGGAGAGACAAGCACAGTGCAGCTGGTAGTCGCTCGCATCGGCCGTGCCCATGGCATCAAGGGTGAGGTCACCGTCGAGGTCCGCACCGACGAGCCGGAGCTGAGGCTCGGGCCCGGCGCGGTACTGCTCACGGACCCCGCCTCGACGGGCCCGCTCACCATCGAGAGCGGCCGCGTCCACAGCGGCCGTCTCCTTCTGCGTTTCGAGGGCGTGAAGGACCGCACCGCCGCCGAGGCGCTGCGCAACACCCTCCTCATCGCGGAGGTGGATCCGGAGGCGTTCCCCGAAGAGGAGGACGAGTACTACGACCACCAGCTGATGGACCTGGACGTGGTGACGAAGGAAGGCGTCGAGGTCGGTCGTATCACCGAGATCTCGCACCTGCCCTCGCAGGACCTGTTCATCGTGGAGCGCCCGGACGGCAGCGAGGTGCTGATCCCCTTCGTCGAGGAGATCGTCACGGAGATCGACCTGGAGGAACAGAGGGCCGTCATCGACCCCCCGCCCGGCCTGATCGACGACCAGGCCGACGACGACGAAGTCGCCGACGGACACAGCGAGCCCTCGCGGGAAGAGTCCTGATGCGCCTCGACGTCGTCACGATCTTCCCCGAGTACCTGGAGCCCCTGAACGTCTCCCTAGTCGGCAAGGCACGCGCGCGTGGACAGCTGAACGTGCATGTGCACGACCTGCGGTCCTGGACGTACGACCGCCACAACACGGTCGACGACACCCCCTACGGCGGCGGCCCGGGCATGGTCATGAAGACCGACCCCTGGGGCGACGCGCTGGACTCCGTCCTGGCGGACGGCTACGAGACGGGTTCCCACACGCCCGCCCTGATCGTCCCCACGCCCAGCGGCCGTCCCTTCACCCAGGAACTCGCCGTAGAGCTCTCCGAGCGCCCCTGGCTGGTCTTCACGCCCGCCCGTTACGAGGGCATCGACCGCCGTGTGATCGACGAGTACGCGACCCGGATACCGGTGTACGAGGTGTCCATCGGCGACTACGTCCTCGCCGGCGGCGAGGCGGCCGTACTCGTCATCACGGAGGCCGTGGCGCGGCTGCTGCCCGGCGTTCTCGGCAACGCCGAGTCCCACCGCGACGACTCCTTCGCGCCCGGCGCCATGGCCAACCTCCTGGAGGGCGCCGTCTACACCAAGCCGCCCGAGTGGCGCGGGCGAGGGATCCCCGACGTGCTGCTCAGCGGTCACCACGGCAAGATCGCCCGCTGGCGCCGCGACGAGGCCCTCCGGCGTACGGTGGCCCACCGGCCCGATCTCATCGAGCGCTGCGACCCCAAGGCCTTCGACAAGAAGGACCGCGAGATGCTCTCCATCCTGGGCTGGGCACCCGACCCGGCGGGGGAGCCGTACGGCCGATTTTGGCGCAGGCCAGAGGGCATGGAACAATAGGTCGCTGTTGTGCGCCGTCCGGCGTGCGCCCCTGCCGCAGGGGGACACGACGCTCGCCCCGACGTGGACAGCATCCTTCCGAAACCTATGTGCCGTTGATGACCTGTGGCATCAGCGAAGAAAGCAGACGAAATGTCTCACCTGCTCGACACCGTCGACAACGCGTCGCTGCGCAGCGACGTCCCGGCCTTCCGCCCGGGTGACACCGTCAACGTCCACGTCCGCGTCATCGAGGGCAACCGCTCCCGTGTGCAGCAGTTCAAGGGCGTAGTCATCCGTCGCCAGGGCGCCGGTGTCCGCGAGACCTTCACGGTCCGCAAGGTCTCCTTCTCCGTCGGCGTGGAGCGCACCTTCCCGGTGCACACCCCGATCGTCGAGAAGATCGAGCTCGTCAGCCGCGGTGACGTGCGTCGCGCCAAGCTCTACTACCTTCGCGAGCTGCGCGGCAAGGCCGCGAAGATCAAGGAGAAGCGCGACAACTGATCTCGCGCGGGAGTCCACAGAGGGGCCGGATAGCATCTGGCCCCGATGGACACCGAAGCACAGCAGACGGAGCGCGACCGCTCCTCCCGCCCTTCCGACGCCGAGATGATCTCGGACACAGGAGGGCCGGAGGACCGGTCGCGTTTCGCGTTGGTGTCGTGGGCCGCCGCATGGCTGCCCGGTGGGCGGATCACCCTGACCCTGCTGCTCTGTCTGCTGTTCCTGCTGCTGCTCAGCAAGTTCGTCGTGCAGCCCTTCCAGATTCCCAGCGGATCCATGGAAAACAGATTGAGGGTCGGGGACCGCGTTCTCGTAAATAAGTTGGCGTACCGTTTCGATGCCGAGCCGCGGCGCGGCGATGTCGTCGTGTTCGACGGAACCGGGTACTTCGGGGACGCCGACTACATCAAACGCGTTGTCGGTGTGGGGGGAGACCATGTGGTCTGCTGCGACAAGGAGGGGTGGATCGAGGTGAACGGTCGGTCCGTCGACGAATCGACGTTCCTGTACCCGGGTGACAGCCCGTCCACGGTGCCCTTCGACGTGGTGGTGCCCCAAAGCGCTCTCTTCGTCCTCGGCGACCACCGCAGCCGCTCCAGGGATTCCCGTGACCATCTGGGCTCCCCGGGCGGCGGGATGATCCCCGTCGACGGCGTCATCGGCCGGGCGGACTGGATCGTGTGGCCCGCCGGCCACCTCACCCGACTGCACCGGCCCACCTCCTACGCGCGCGTGCCCGCCGCAGAGGACGGCGCGAGCGGGCCGACGACCGTGGCGGGCGCCCATGGGTAACCGCGGCAAACCGCGCGGCTTGTCGACCAGCGTGGCCGACAACCTGCTGCCCACCGGCTCCCGGCGGTCGTCCGCCGGTGGCTCGGACGGACGCAGCCGTGCCGACCGGCGCAAGCTCCAGCAAAAGGTCAAGCGGCGCCGCAGGCGCTCCGCCGTCAAGGAGGTACCACTCCTCGTCGGCGTCGCCGTCCTCATAGCGCTCGTCCTGAAGACCTTCCTCGTCCAGGCGTTCGTGATCCCGTCGGGCTCCATGGAGCAGACGATCCAGATCGGCGACCGGGTCCTGGTCGACAAGTTCACCCCGTGGTTCGGCTCCAAGCCCCAGCGCGGGGATGTCGTCGTGTTCAAGGACCCCGGCGGCTGGCTCCAGGACGAGCAGCCGGCCACCAAGAAGGACGACCCCATCGTCGTCAAGCAGGTCAAGGAGGGGCTCACCTTCATCGGCCTGCTGCCGTCCGACGACGAGAAGGACCTGATCAAACGGGTCGTCGGGGTGGGCGGCGACCGCGTCAAGTGCTGTGACGCGCAAGGGCGCGTGACCGTCAACGGCGTTCCCTTGGCCGAGGACTATCTGTACCCCGGCAACGCCCCGTCCCAGACCCAGTTCGAGATCACCGTCCCGCAGGGACGGCTGTGGGTGATGGGCGACCACCGGGCCAACTCCGCGGACTCCCGCGCGCACCAGGACACCGACTACGGCGGCACCGTCTCCGAGAACTCGGTGGTGGGGCGGGCCATGGTCATCGCCTGGCCCTTCGGTCACATGACCAAGCTGAAGGAGCCGAAAACCTACGCTTCCGTGTCCGACTCGGTATCCGGGTCGACCGCGGCCGCTCCGCCGTCGCTTAGGGTTGCACCCGACGATCCGAACGGATCGGTCCGACTCCCGAGCCCTGCGGAACTCCCGCTCGTTATGGGAGTGGTGGGCCTGCGCCGTGTATGGGGCAGGCGGCAGCGGCACAGAGTAAGGAGTTGGCGTGGGGGATGTGGCGGTTGGCGCACGGTCCGGGCACGACGGCGAGGAGCACCGCGGAAACCCCGCGGAGACAGCCGCCCCGGCCGCGGACAGCGCCGTGACCCCCGGGAGTGACTCCGGGGCGACCGAGGACGGCCCGGTGACCGAACAGTCCGGGACAGGTGGACGGGGCCCCGGTGACTCGGCTCCCGCGGTGAAGAAGCCGCGCTCCTTCTGGAAGGAGCTGCCCATCCTGATCGGTATCGCGCTCGTGCTCGCGTTGCTGATCAAGACGTTCCTGGTGCAGGCGTTCTCGATCCCGTCGGACTCGATGCAGAACACCCTCCAGGAGGGTGACCGGGTTCTGGTGGACAAGCTCACCCCGTGGTTCGGATCCGAGCCCGAGCGCGGCGAGGTCGTGGTGTTCCACGACCCCGACAACTGGCTGGCGGGCGAGCCGACGACCAACCCGAACGCGGTGCAGACGTTCCTCAGCTGGATCGGCCTGATGCCGTCCGCCGAGGAGAAGGACCTGATCAAGCGCGTCATCGGCGTCGGCGGCGACACCATCGCCTGTGATGGCTCCGGCCCGGTGAAGGTCAACGGCAAGGCGCTGAACGAGACGTCGTATGTCTATCCAGGCAACACACCGTGCAGTGTCGACGACCAGGGCGGCCAGTTCACGGTGAAGGTGCCCAAGGGCTACATCTGGGTGATGGGCGACCACCGGCAGAACTCGCGCGACTCGCGCTACAACCAGGGCGACGAGCACAAGGGCATGGTGCCGGTGGACGAGGTCGTCGGACGGGCCATCGTGAAGGCCTGGCCGATCAACCGCTGGGGCACCCTGCCGGTCCCGGACACCTTCGACCAGGGCGGCCTGAACGCCCAGGCGTCGGCCTCCGCCGCGCTCACGGTCGCCCCGACCGGGATCGCCTTCGTCGGGGTCGTACCCGTGGCCCTGTGGCGGCGCAGGAAGACCGAGGCCGCCGCCGAGACCCGCTGAGAGGCCGCTGAAGCAGTGGTGGATCCGGGCCGTACGACATGGCTTTGCCGTCGTACGGTCAAGTCTCTTCAAACCCTCGGGCCATGGTGACCTTGGCCGGGCCGCAGGGCTGACCGGGTCAGGTACCGCCGGGTAGGGTGCGGACCCATGGGTGGCGAGAGCACGACACGTACGGCCCCGCGCAGCGGCGGCACAGGAACGGGCCCGGTGGGCAGCCGGACCGGACAGGGACTGTCCGGAGTGGCCGTCGCGCTGGGCCTTGTGCTGTTCCTGCTGGGTTTCGGCTGGGGAGCGGTGGTCTACCGGCCGTACACCGTGCCCACCAGCTCGATGACACCGACGATCGACGCCGGGGACCGGGTCCTGGCCGAGCGGATCGACGGTGGAGAGATACGCCGTGGCGATGTCGTGGTCTTCAAGGACACGTCCTGGGTGACCAACGCCCTGGTGGTCAAACGAGTGGTCGCCGTCGGCGGCGACACGGTGTCCTGCTGCACCAAGGGCAGGCTGACCGTCAACGGCAAGCAGATCGAGGAACCGTATCTCCCGGCGGGCAGCGACGCCGAGAGCACGAACTTCTCGGAGGTGTCCGTGCCGAAGGGCCGGCTCTTCCTCCTCGGTGACGAGCGCGAGGGCTCGCTGGACTCCACGGCCCACCTCACGGACGCCGCCCAGGGCACGGTGTCGCAGAACGCCGTGACAGCCCGTGTGGACGCCGTCGTGTGGCCCCTGGACGGCATGCTGGAGCGGCCCACCGGCTTCGAGACACTCGGCGCGCTCTCCACACCGGGGCCGCTGCGTACGATCCTCGTCCTGATCGTCGTCGGCGGGGTACTCGTCCTCGGCGGTGGCGCGTACGGCCCGATCGCCAAGCGGACGGGCGGCCGCTCGCGGACCCGGACGGAGCCGGCCGGTGCCCGCTGAGGCGGCGGACGGCGGTTTCCACGAGGTCGCGTACCCGGGCGGACTGCGCAAGGTCGCCCGGGTGGTGCTGCTCGATCCGCGCGACCGCATCCTGCTCCTGCACGGCCACGAGCCGGACGACCCGGCAGACGACTGGTGGTTCACGCCGGGCGGCGGGCTGGAGGGCGACGAGACTCATGAGGAGGCCGCGCTCAGGGAACTCGCCGAGGAGACCGGCATCACCGAGGTCGAGCTCGGCCCGGTGCTGTGGCGGCGGAAGTGCTCCTTCCCGTTCGCGGGCCGCCGCTGGGACCAGGACGAGTGGTACTACCTGGCCCGCACCACCCAGACGGCCACCCGGGCGGCGGGCCTGACCGAGCTGGAGCGCCGCAGTGTCGCCGGAGCGCGCTGGTGGACGTGTCTGGAACTGAGCCAGGCACATGAGACGGTGTATCCGACCAGACTCGCCGAGCTGCTCCAGAGGCTGCTCGACGAAGGTCCCCCGGCCGGCCCCGTGACCCTGGACACCGAAATCGCCTAGGGGCTCGCGGGACTGGCGCACAATGGTGGGATCGCACGGCTGAAGGGGAACATGCCATGAGCGCCGAGGACCTCGAGAAGTACGAGACCGAGATGGAGCTCAAGCTCTACCGGGAGTACCGCGATGTCGTCGGTCTGTTCAAATACGTGATCGAGACCGAGCGGCGCTTCTATCTCACCAACGACTACGAGATGCAGGTGCACTCGGTTCAGGGTGAGGTGTTCTTCGAGGTGTCCATGGCGGATGCCTGGGTGTGGGACATGTATCGGCCGGCGCGTTTCGTGAAGCAGGTCCGCGTCCTCACGTTCAAGGACGTGAACATCGAGGAGCTGAACAAGAGCGATCTGGAGCTGCCGAGCGGGTGAGCTCCCCCGTGAGGGTGGCGGAGTTTTCCACAACCGGCGGGTAGCCCACCAAGATCAACTCGCTGCGTCTGTGTGTTTGAGGGTTGGCGCCGGAGGTGGTGCCGACATGAACACGCATCAGGCACGTGGTAACACGCATCAGGCACGCGGTAACACGCATCAGGCACGCAGTGCACTCGGCAGGTACGGCGAGACGCTGGCCGCGCGGCGGCTGGTGGAGGCCGGGATGTCGGTCCTGGAGCGCAACTGGCGCTGCGGCAGGACCGGCGAGATCGACATCGTGGCGCGGGACGGCGACGTCCTGGTCATCTGCGAGGTCAAGACGCGGCGGGCAGGTCTCTTCGAGCATCCGATGGCCGCGGTGACCCCCGACAAGGCGGAGCGGCTGCGCGGTCTCGCGGAGCGCTGGATCCACGCCCACGGAGGAGCGCCACCCGGCGGCGTCCGTATCGACCTGGTGGGCGTCGTCCTGCCCAGCCGTGGCGCGCCCGTCGTCGAGCACGTCCGGGGGGTGGCCTGAGATGGGGTTCGCACGGACCTGCTCGGTGGCGCTGGTGGGCGTCGAGGGCGTGGTGGTCGAGGTACAGGCCGACCTCGAACCGGGAGTCGCGGCGTTCACGCTGGTGGGGCTGCCGGACAAGAGCCTGACCGAGAGCCGGGACCGGGTGCGGGCGGCGGTGGTGAACTCCGGCGGCGAATGGCCGCAGAAGAAACTGACGGTGGGGCTCAGCCCCGCATCGGTACCGAAGGCGGGATCCGGGTTCGATCTCGCCGTCGCCTGTTCTGTTCTCGGTGCCGCCGAGCGGATCGATCCGCGCGTGCTCGCCGACATTGTGATGATCGGCGAGCTGGGTCTCGACGGCCGGGTGCGGCCGGTCCGGGGCATTCTCCCGGCGGTGCTGGCCGCGGCCGACGCCGGTTACGAGCAGGTCGTCGTGCCCGAGTGCGCCGCCGCCGAGGCATCCCTGGTGCCGGGCGTCTCCGTACTCGGAGTGCGCAGCCTGCGGCAGCTGGTCGCGGTCCTCGCGGACGAGCCCGTGCCCGAGGAGGAACCGGATGAGACGGGCCGCCCGGACCCGCTGCTCGCCGGACTGCGGATGCCGGGCACCGGTGCGGCCACGGGCATGCGCGGCATGGGTGCCGCCCAGCTCGACCACGGCCACGACCTCGCCGACGTGGTGGGTCAGATGTCGGCGCGTACGGCGGTGGAGGTCGCCGCCGCGGGCGGACACCACCTCTTCCTGTCGGGTCCGCCCGGGGCGGGCAAGACGATGCTCGCGGAGCGGCTGCCCGCGATTCTGCCCCGGCTCAGCCGGCAGGAGTCCCTGGAGGTCACGGCGGTGCACTCGGTGGCAGGGCTGCTGCCTCCGGGCAAGCCCCTGGTCGACGTCGCCCCTTACTGCGCCCCGCACCACTCGGCCACGATGCAGGCGCTGGTCGGCGGCGGACAGGGCATCGCGCGGCCCGGAGCGGTCTCACTCTCTCACCGGGGTGTCCTATTTTTGGATGAAACTCCAGAATTCAGCAGTCGGGCCCTGGACGCTTTGCGGCAGCCCCTGGAGGCGGGGCATGTGGTGATCGCCCGCAGTGCGGGGGTGGTGCGCTTCCCGGCGAAGTTTCTGATGGTGCTCGCTGCCAACCCCTGCCCGTGCGGACGCTTCTCCCAGACGGATGACATGTGCGAGTGCCCGCCCTCGGCGATCCGGCGCTATCAGGCCCGGCTGTCGGGCCCACTGCTCGACCGGGTCGACCTCCGTGTCGAGGTGGACCGTGTCACCCGCGCCGAGCTGACCGGACGCGGCGCCCGGGGAGAGTCGACGGCGACCGTGGCCGACCGGGTCCGGGAGGCCAGGGTGCGGGCACTGGCCCGCCTGGCCGGTACGCCCTGGCGCACCAACAGCGAGGTGCCCGGGCGTGAGCTGCGCGGCCGCTGGTATGCCGCCGCCGGCGCCATGGACGAGGCGGAGCGGAATCTGGAGCGGGGCGTGCTGACCGCGCGCGGGCTCGACCGAGTCCTGCGGGTGGCCTGGACCGTCGCGGACCTGGTGGGACACGACCGACCCGACGCGACGGACGTCGCCCTGGCGCTGCAACTGCGTACCGGTGTGCCACGCGGCGTGCCCATGGCCATCGGGGCACTGACGTGAGCGTCGACGGCGACCCGGGCGATGGGCTACTCAACCGTGTGTTCCTCACCCGAGTCATCGAGCCCGGCGACGAGGTCGCCGGGCGGTGGGTGCGGGAGTTCGGGGTGGATGAGGTGGCGAGAAGACTGCGGGCCGGCGCGGAGGCGCTGCCCGGGGTGAGCCACAAGCGGTGGGCCGGGCTGCTGGCCCGGGCCGGGCGGGCCCAACCCCGGCTGGACCTCGCCGCCGCTCGGGAATGCGGGGTGCGGTTCGTCGGCCCGGGTGACGCCGAGTGGCCTGGGCAGCTCCATGACCTCGGGGACGCGCGGCCCCTCGGGCTGTGGGTGCGCGGGCTGCCCAACCTCAGGATGTGGGCGCTCAGATCGGTGGCCGTGGTCGGCGCCCGCGCCTGCACCGAGTACGGCGCCCACATGGCCGCCACGCTCGCCGCCGGCCTCGCCGAGCGCGGCTGGGTCGTGGTGTCCGGCGGAGCCTACGGAATCGACGGAGCCGCCCACCGGGGTGCCCTCGGCGCCGGCGGTGCCACCGTTGCCGTGCTGGCCTGCGGGGTCGACCGGCCCTACCCGCGCGGACACGCCCAGTTGATCACCAGGATCGCGGAACAGGGGCTGGTGGTGGGGGAATTGCCGCCCGGGGAGCATCCGACGCCGAGCAGGTTCGTGCTGCGGAACCGGGTGATCGCCGCGCTCACCCGGGGCACCGTGGTCGTCGAGGCCGCCTATCGGAGCGGTTCCCTGGTCACCGCGCGGGTGGCACAGCGGATGGGCCGGCACACCATGGGGGTGCCGGGGCCGGCCACCAGTGGTCGGTCCGCCGGTGTGCACGAGCTCCTGCGGCAGGACGCGGTGCTGGTCACCGACGCCGCGGAAGTCGTCGAACTGGTCGGTGACATGGGGGAGCTGGCCCCGGACCGGCGCGGGCCCGTGCTGCCGCGTGATCTCCTCGACGCCGCCGCCCGGAGAGTCCTGGCCGCGCTGCCGGGGCGCGGCGCGGCGACGGCCGACGAGATCGCACGCGGTGCGCAGACCACCCCGGACGACGCGATCGCGAGACTGTACGAACTCCGAGCACTTGGTTACGTCGAACGACACGGCGACGGCTGGAAGTTGACACGCCAGTCGATGATCTCCGTACGCGGGGGTCGACATGGGTGCTGACCGAGTGTGTTCGGCCGTCCGGGGGAACCCGGAAGCCCTTGCAGATTCCCGCAGTTGGCCCGATGCCGCCATCACGCAGAGCGATGGACCTGACGTGGCGGAGCGTCCAGCGGAATGTATCCGCGCACGGCCCGGGCGATGTCCTTCGCGCACCGCGACACTTCAGTCACGCTACGCTCACCAGGATTCCGACGCAGACAGGCAACTCGGCATCAGACCGACAGCTCACCCAGGCAGCACCACTTCACTGCAGAACGGCACAAGGCGACGAATGCCCCAGCACACCTCCGGGTCCGACCGGGCGGCGATCCCCCCAGCCGCCCGCGAGGGTGGCAGCGTGCGGCAGCCCGCTCCCTCGACGCTCGACGAGCTGTGGCGGTCGTACAAGGCGACGGGCGACGAGCGCTTACGCGAGCAGCTGATCCTGCACTACTCGCCGCTCGTGAAGTACGTGGCGGGGCGGGTGAGCGTAGGTTTGCCGCCCAACGTGGAGCAGGCGGACTTCGTGTCCTCCGGCGTCTTCGGGCTGATCGACGCGATCGAGAAGTTCGACATCGACCGGGAGATCAAGTTCGAGACGTACGCGATCACCCGGATCCGGGGCGCGATGATCGACGAGTTGCGGGCGCTGGACTGGATCCCGCGGTCGGTGCGGCAGAAGGCGCGGAACGTCGAGCGGGCGTACGCGACGCTGGAGGCGCGGCTCAGACGGACGCCCAGCGAGGGTGAGGTGGCCGCCGAGATGGGGATCGCGGTGGACGATCTCCATGCCGTCTTCAGCCAGTTGTCGCTGGCGAACGTGGTGGCCCTGGAGGAACTGCTGCACGTCGGCGGCGAGGGCGGTGACCGGCTCAGCCTCATGGACACCCTGGAGGACACCGCCGCCGACAACCCGGTCGAGGTGGCCGAGGACCGGGAGCTGCGGCGCTTTCTGGCGCGGGCGATCAACACCCTGCCCGAGCGGGAGAAGACCGTGGTGACGCTGTACTACTACGAGGGCCTCACGCTCGCGGAGATCGGGAACGTGCTGGGTGTGACCGAGAGCCGGGTGAGTCAGATCCACACCAAGTCGGTGCTTCAGTTGCGGGCGAAACTGGCCAGCTTTGGTCGTTGACCTGGCCGAACGCCGACCGGTCGGGGCAGAGACTCCCGTCGCGGGTGGTCCGTCCGTAAAGTGGTTGGCGTGCCAAGGATTCGAGCGGCCTCCGTGGCCGAGCACCGGTCGATGCAGCGAGCCGCCCTGCTGGACGCGGCTCGTTCCCTGTTGTCCGAGGGCGGGACGGAGGCGCTGACCTTCCCCGCTCTCGCCGAGCGGACAGGCCTCGCGCGGTCGTCCGTGTACGAGTACTTCCGGTCGAGGGCCGCCGTGGTCGAGGAACTGTGCGAGGTCGACTTTCCCGTCTGGGCGGCGGAGGTGTCGGCGGCGATGGCCGCGGCGGACGATCCGGAGGCCAAGGTCGAGGCGTATGTGCGCCGGCAGTTGGCGCTGGTCGGTGACCGGCGGCACCGGGCCGTGGTGGCGATCTCCGCGAGTGAGCTGGACGCGGGAGCCCGCGAGAAGATCCGGGCCGCGCACGGGGGACTGGTCGCGATGATCGTCGAGGCGTTGGCGGACATGGGGCACGCGCAGCCCCGGATGGCCGCGATGCTGGTACAGGGGGTCGTGGACGCGGCTGTCCGGCGGATCGAGCTGGGAGCCGCGGAGGAACCTGCGGTGATCACTGAGGCCGCGGTGGGGATGGCTTTGCGGGGGGTACGGGGCTGACGTCGGTCGGGGGCGGGGCCGCGCCTGGGCGTGGGCCTCAAGGTGGGGTGTGCGGCCCGAGGCCGACAGGGGCCCGACGATCCAAGCGCCGCCCGCGGGTGCGCCGACGAACATGCGCCTGCTGCTACAGCCGATGAGCGCCGCGCTACGGCAGTCCACAAGTGCTGGTTGTCACGGCGCCGGCGTACCTGTCGCGTCGGTGGAGTGTATTCACCGTGACTGCGGCTAGCGCACCCGCCCGGCGGCGGCGAGAGCCCCCCGGTCTGCGGTCAATGCACCTGCCCCGCCCGGCCTGCGGCCCCTGCACCCGCCTCGCCCCTCCTGGCGGTCAACGCACCCGCCCCGCCCGGCCCGCAGTCAACGTCCCGCGGCAGCCAACGCCCCCGCCGCCTACGAAGGCACCGGCACGCCGAGCACCGGCAGTAGGCGGGATGGGCCCCGGTTCAGTAGCCATGGTGGGAGCAGGGACAGGGGGTCCAGGTAGGTCTTGGCTCGTAGCAGGCCCCAGTGGACGCAGGGGGTCGTGCAGTGGGAGCCCGTCGGCTCCACTGTGCCCAGGATCGCGCCCGCGGCCACCTCCTCGCCCTTCCTCACCGACGCCCGGACCGGCTCGTACGTCGTCCGGAGCGGGGGATCGCCGGTCCCGGTCAGCTCCACCGAGACCACCCCCTTGCCCGCCACCCGGCCCGCGAAGGACACCCGGCCCGAGGCCACCGCCCGTACCGGAGTGCCGGGCGGGGCGGACAGGTCGACGCCTCGGTGACCGCGACCGTATGTCGTCGCCGGGGGTTCCCAGGCACGCAGGACGGCCGGACGGTTGCCCACGGGCCAGGCGCGGCCGATGGCCGGTACCGACGTGTCCGTGGCCGCCGGGGCGAGGGTGATCGGGCGGTCGTCGGGCCGAGTCGGGCAGGTCAGCAGTGTCGCCGTGAACAGCGACAGCGACGCCAGCAATCCCAGAAACCCCAGCCACGTACCCGTCCATGTGTCCGTCCACGTACCCGTCCGTGTGCCCGCACATCGTTTCGCTCGCATGCCCGAACCGTCTCGTATCCGCCCTGCTCGTGGCCGGGACCTGTGGACCACTCCCCGGTTGTGGACAGTGACGTCACCCGGGGGTCCGCGGGTCCCGTACACTTCCTTTGGCGATCCGGGTCACCGGGTCGACTTCGCACGCCCCGACATCCAGCCGGTTTCCGGCCGGTGTCAGCGCTCCTCGGTCCTTTGCGGCACGGCGCACGCGGGCGTCAGGCGCGGGTGCTATCCGGCACCCGCGGCACAACCGAGAAACACAAGGAGAACGGCCATGGCCGTCGTCACGATGCGGGAGCTGCTGGAAAGCGGCGTCCACTTCGGTCACCAGACCCGTCGTTGGAACCCGAAGATGAAGCGCTTCATCTTCACGGAGCGCAACGGCATCTACATCATCGACCTGCTCCAGTCGCTGTCGTACATCGACCGCGCCTACGAGTTCGT
>Ga0307516_10004347_pt1 | contig 17521 bp, 16 predicted proteins | sample 19_EM_MG_FD_203310 | JGI IMG/M metagenome (GOLD analysis project Ga0307516, IMG submission 203310) | Populus trichocarpa ectomycorrhiza microbial communities from riparian zone in the Pacific Northwest, United States - 19_EM | ecosystem: Host-associated > Plants > Roots > Unclassified | place... | reverse complement strand
ATGCCGACTTCAAAAGACCAATTGCCGCCGCAAGTTCAAGCCGCGTTACGCGCCGGGCGTGCCGTCGAGGCCATCAAACTGTTGCGCGAGGCGACCGGTCTGGGCTTGAAGGAAGCGAAGGACCGCATCGATGCCGAAGGGCAGCACGGGAGTCCGGCGGCTCAGTATCCACAGATGCCCGGCACGCTTCCCGTACAGGTCGTGGAGGCCATGCGAGCCGGCAACAAGATCGAAGCCATTCGGTTGCTGCGCGAGCAGACCGGCATGGGCCTCAAGGAGGCAAAGGACGCTGTCGAGGCATCTCCGGCTGCGTCCAGGTACTCACCGGGGGAAGTACCTCGGCGGTTTCGGCTCTCCTGGCTCGTCGCGGTTGGGCTCGCACTGCTTGTGCTGTATTTCTTGTTTCGGTGAATGCGTTCAAATGCAGAGTTCAAATACAGAGAAAACCTGAGCTTCCGCTCCCTCTCGAACGTTGGATTCAATGAGTCGCATTGCCAAGATCACCGCATTCCTCGTCACACTGTCAGTTCTCTGCTTTTTCATCGCGACTCGCTTCAATATCAACCCGACGCACTCCCTCGGCGACAAGCTCGACGAGTTCAATGGGGTGGCCGTGTACTACAACGGCGCAATCAACAGCACGTTGGGGCGAGCAACCACCAGCGATGGGTACAACCTGGGGTTGCGGTTCCAGTGCGTGGAGTTCGTCAAGCGCTACTACTACGAGCGCTTCAAACACAAGATGCCGAACTCCATGGGCCACGCCAAGGAGTTCTTCTCCCCGAAGCTGGCCGACGGCGAATTGAACAAGGAGCGCATGCTCTTTCAGTACCGGAATGGCGCAGGTTCCAGCCCGGCAACGGAAGATCTGATCGTGTTCGCGCCATGGGTGCTGAACCGCTTCGGGCACGTGGCCATCGTGAGTGAGGTCGGCGCGGACTTCATCGAAGTCGTGCAGCAGAACGCCGGCCCGTTCGGGTCCACGCGCGAGCGGTACCCGTTGGAGCAGAGAGAGGGCCGTTTGCACGTTGGCAACGACCGCGTTCTGGGTTGGCTACGTCGCGAGCAGCTCAATCATTTCGTGTTGACGCCTTCCAGTGGCAGCTCGCTTCCATCAGGCCGCGTGAAGTCTTGACGCCGACAGCCCTTTCCAAGCTCGTCACTTGCATTGTCTCGATGGGCGTCGCGGCGCCGGCGTTTGCCACCACTCAATGCCCACCCGAGTTTGGAAAGAAATCCGACGGATTCATGATGATCGGTTGGAGTTTGCTGTTCCTTGCACTGGCGGCTGGCATTACTGTCATGTACTTCGCGATCAAACGCTCGCGAAACTGCAAGCTTTGGCAGCGGGTCCCCGCTCTGCTTTTGGGTGTCACTTCCATGCTGGCTGTGTGGTTCGGTGGACTTGCCGTTTTCTTCAGTCTCTTCGTGTTCGCATGCTGATGCGTGCAGCCTGACATTCATTCGAGTCAGCCGGTCGGCATTTCTTGCGCCGGTTCACATACCGTTCAGAAGACGCGACCATCGAAGCCACTACACATTGCTGCACTGCAGCGCAGCGCTATGCTTTGCGCTCCTACACCTGCCACCATCGAACGACCGCATGACACCGCCCAGAGCCAGACCAGCCCGTGCCACGCAGTCGGCGCACCGCCCCGCAAGCCATGCCGATGACGACTGCATCCTCGTGCTGCAAGGCGGTGGTGCACTGGGCGCGTACCAGGCCGGGGTGTTCGAATCGCTCTCGAAGGTCTACTGCGAACCTACCTGGGTGGCGGGCATCTCCATCGGAGCGATCAACGCCGCGCTGATCGCAGGCAACGCACCGGACATGCGCGTGGCGAGGCTGCGCGAGTTCTGGGAGCTGGTGAGCTCCGCGGTGCAGATGCCCTCGTCCGCCCCGGTCAGCACACGCGAAACGCTGAACGAGCTCAGCGCCTCGCAAGCGGCCGTGTTCGGCGTGCCGGGGTTCTTCAAGCCGCGCTTCCCGGCAGCCCCCTTCCAGCTGCGCGGTACGCTCGAAGCCATCAGCTACTACGACACCACGCCGCTGCTGGAAACGCTGGAGCGGCTGGTCGACTTCGACCGCATCAACAGCGGCGCCATGCGGCTTTCGGTGGGTGCCGTCAACGTGCGCAACGGCAACTTCGCGTACTTCGATTCCAGCAAGCAACGCATCGACGCGCGGCACATCATGGCCAGTGGCGCACTACCTCCCGGCTTCGCGCCGGTCGAGATCGACGGCGAGTACTACTGGGACGGTGGGCTCGTCTCCAACACGCCGCTGCAGCATGTGCTCGACCAGCCCGGCAAGCGCCGGCGCGTCGTCTTCCAGGTCGACCTGTTCGCTGCACTCGGCACGCTGCCCACCACCATGAGCGAGGTCAGCGAGCGCGAGAAGGACATCCGCTTCTCCAGCCGCACCCGCATGAACACCGACGTGCAACTCGACATGCAAGTGATCGCGCAGACGGCCAAGCGCCTGATGGCCAAGCTGCCGCCGTCTTTGCGCGACGACCCCGATGTGAAAGCCCTCGCCCGCTTGCGCAGCGAAAATGCCGTCGACGTGGTGCACCTCATCTACCGCAGAAAGCACTACGAGAGCCAGTCGAAGGACTTCGAGTTCTCGCGCCTGTCGATGCAGGAACATTGGGACGCAGGCCGAGCTGACATGGTGCACACCCTGCATGACCCGCGCTGGATCCAGCACGAGCGCAGCCAGACCGGCGTGCATGTGTTCGACCTGACGTCGGACGCCCCGGTGATCAAAGCCAGGGCACGCGAACACGTCAAACACGCCCCACCCGACAACCCAACCCCACCCACCCGGAGGCAATCCCCATGAAGCTTCAAGACAAAGTCTGCATCGTCACCGGCGCCGCCAGCGGCATCGGCAAGGAAATCGCCGTCGTCTATGCGCGTGAAGGCGGCAAGGTCGTGATCGCCGACATGAACAAGGCGGCAGCCCAGGCAACGGCCGATGAAATCGTCAAGGCCGGCGGCAAGGCGATGGCCGTGGCGATGGACGTCACCAGCGAAGAGCAGGTCAACGCAGCCGTTGCCGAGGTGGTCGCCGCTTACGGCGGGGTCGACGTGCTGGTCAGCAACGCCGGCATCCAGATCGTTCATCCGGTCGAAGAGTTTCCGTTCGCCGACTGGAAGAAGATGCTCGCCATCCACCTAGACGGCGCCTTCCTCACCACCAAGGCCTGCATGCCGCACATGCAGAAGTCTGGCAACGGCGGCAGCATCATCTACATGGGCTCGGTGCATTCGAAGGAAGCCTCGGTGCTGAAATCGGCCTACGTGACGGCCAAGCACGGGCTCATCGGCCTGTGCAAGACGGTGTCGAAGGAAGGCGGCAAGTACAAGATCCGCGCGAACGTGATCTGCCCGGGCTTCGTGCGCACGCCGCTGGTCGAGAAGCAGATTCCCGAGCAGGCGAAGGCGCTGGGCATCAGCGAAGAAGACGTCATCAAGAAGGTGATGCTCAAGGAGACCGTCGACGGCGAATTCACCACCGTGCAAGACGTGGCCGAGGTGGCGCTGCTGTTCGCGAGCTTCAACTCCAACGCGCTCACAGGCCAGTCCATGGTGGTGAGCCACGGCTGGTTCATGCAATGAGCTTCACCGAACCGAACGAGATGTCTGAGGCCGAGCTGCCGGAGTCGATCCACGAGGCCACGCTGTGGCGAGACAACGGCTGGACGGCGCGTGTCGTCAAGAACGAAGACGACGACGGCTGGGCCGTCGAGATGATCAAGGACGGCGAGCCCGAACCTGCGCTCGTCGGCCCCTGGACCATGGGCCGCGACAAGAAGAACCCGAAGCCGCTGGACACCAACGCCTTCAACACCCTCGTGAAGACCGCGGCCGAGGTGCTGCGCCGCCACGAACAGCAACTGCATGCGCAACGGCACAAGAGCATCTCGGTGAGCGCGGAGTCCGGCCGAATCGACGTGACGCTCGACATCGTGCCCGATGAAGACGACCCGCACGGCGTGCTGGCCGCCTGCAACCCGCTGGGCGAGCAGCTCGCTCAGGTGCGCGTGGCACCCACCTTCAAGCTGAACATGGCCAGCGCGACGGCCTGGGTCGAAGACGAGTTCCGCAAGCCGCGCTGAGCGGCCTGCAAGCGACTACGCCAGACCGTGGCCGCCGACGGGCTCGGTGACGACCATGCTGCCGAAGCTTGCGATCAGCGGCTTGCCGCGCGAGATCGCCTGCTTCACGGAAGGCAGCGCCAGCGAGGCGCGGTGCGACGCCTCGCTGTCCCACACTTCGGTGACCCAGATCGCGTCGGCCTCGCCGCCCGGGTCTTTGGCGATCACGTAGCTCAGGCAGCCGGGCATCTGGCCGGTGCCTTCGAGCAGGATCGAGATCAGCTCGTCTCGGTGCCCAGCGGTGGCTACCATCTTTCCGATCAATCCATACATCTTCGGCTCTCCCGTTGGTTGAAAGACATTGGCCTACAAGCGGGTAAAAGATGCGCCGCGGGTGGTCTGGCACATCATGTTTCAAGGGGCGTTCGGGATGGTTGTACCCTTCGTGCCCCGCTGTCAACGCACTGACGCTCACGCATGTTCGGTCAATCCAAACCCGTCGTTCTGCAACCCTATGGCACCCGCCGCAAGCGTGGCCGCCCACCGCGCTGGCTGGTGCTGCTGCTCAGCGGCGTGATCGTCGGCGCCGCAGGCGTTGTGCTCGTGCAGGAGCGTTATCTGCCGCCCCGGCTTTCGCAAAGCGAAACGGCCAAGCTCCGCAGCGCCTACGAGACGGCCGATACCGAGCGGCAGCGCCTGCAGCGTGAGCTGGCCGACACCAGCCAGAAGCTCTCTACAGCGCTGGCCGACAAGAAGAACCTCACCGAAGAACTCACCGCCACGCGCGGCGCCACCGAGCGCCTGCGCGAAGACATGAGCGCGGTGGTGGCCTCGCTGCCTCCCGACCCGCGGGGTGGCAGTGTCGAAGTGCGCTCAGGCCGCTTCACCGTCCAGGGCGGCATGCTGGCCTACGACGTGGTGCTCACCCGCGAACAGCGCGCGGGCAGCAAGCCGATGACGGGCGTGTTGCAACTCGTGGTGGCCGGCACCTCGACCCGCGGCCCTGACTCCACGGTGACCTTGAAGCCGGTGACCCTGGCGCTGGGCAGCCACGAGGTCGTTCGGGGCGCACAGCCGCTCCCTGAGGGCTTCAAGCCACGGGAAACCACGATCCAGGTGCTCGACCGCGTCGGTGGCAAACCGCTGGGCATGCGGGTAATGCTGGTGAAGTGATCGGTTTTCTCGTCTGACTCCGGGTAACTACGAGGTTTTGGGCACACCACTTGCCCGCTTCCGTTACCGAGGCTTGGTGTCTCGCGTCGGCACCCCAAGCCGGCATCTCTTACGGAAAAGGAGTCAGACAGATGAAGAACCTACCCAAGAGCGTGAGCATTGCAGGCGTGGTGGCGCTGGTGACGGCAGCGGGCATCAGCATCGCCCAGACCACCACACCCTCGCCTGCGGACACGAACCCACCGGCGACGACGCCTGCGACCACACCAGACAGCAGCACGACCACGACGCCCAGCACGTCAACGTCACCGAGCACATCGACCGACACGCAAACAGCGCCCTCGGGCACCATGAGCGCGCCATCGACCGACAGCTCGTCCAGCACCTCGACGCCGTCCACCGGCTCGACCAGCAGCGGCTCATCCACCAGCAGCACCGACACAGCTGCACCGCGCGCCGATCGCAACTGAGGTGACTATCCACGACCTGACACCGGGCCTTCGGGCCCGGTTTTCATTTCAGCTCTGAGGTCAGAGCTGAGCGGTTTTTAAGGTGCGTGTTCAGGGTGACGGAGTGCTCTTCCAGGAAGCACTCAGCGCAGCATGGCGCTCGGCGCGGCGGCCCATGGCAAAGACCTCCCGCAGCGGGCGGGTCTCGGGCAGCACATAGACCACTGACGGAGACGCCTTGACCATCGGGCTGATCTGCGCGTCGTAGAAGGCGGCCGGCAGGTTGATGCAGCCCCAGGAGATGCGGTTGTCCGCAATGGTCGGCGACGCAAGGCGTTGCAAGCGGCGCTCGCTGGCCTTGGTGGCGCGCACGCGGTGCATGGACACGGCGGCGTCGTAGTCGATCCAGACGATGTCTTCGCCGTCCAGATTCATACCCGGCCGCGCGACAAAGCGGCCCGCAGGCGTGATGCGCTCCTCGGGCTTGATGTCGGCGATCTTCTTCGTGCCGATGCCGGGGACGGAGTCGTCACCGCGCGCGGCACCGAGCAAGGCCGGCGTGCTGGCGCGCAGCTGGCCCTTGGCATCGAAGGCCATCACACGGGCATTGGCCTTGTCGACGATGATGAACGGGCGGCGCCCTGCATCGCCCGAGCGGGCGGCCCACCGCGCCACCTGGGTGGCTTCGTCTGCGCCGTCGGCCTCGTAGGCTTCTTCCACCACAGCTGGCGCATGGGCGGCAGGCGACACCGCCGCATGGGGCCGCCCGAAGATCACGATGCTGGCCGACACGCCCACTGCCACGGCCACACCCAATGCGAGGCCTCTCCACAGCGGTACCTCGGGCTCGACGCCATGGGCCGCTGGGGTAGAAACATTTACCGGTTCGCCGTCAGTCTTACGGTCCATCTCCATGTCCTCCTGCACCCGCCTCAGCGAGGCACGTGGGTTCACGTGACCGGAGCAAACGACGCGCCCAATCGAGCGCGTCTCTCCCATCTTTGAACTAGGTGTCTGCCTCGCAATGCAAGGCTGGCACAACTAAGTTCATTGAGCAGCACCTTCGCTGTTCACGACCACATGGGAGACATTCATGGCAAAAGCAGCATCGATGGCATTCGGCCCTGGCTTCGGCGGCGATGGTGGTTTCTGGATCATCGGCGCCGACGGCAAGCTCCACTGGGTGCCGCCGTGGGACCCGGAAATCTCGCGCGACCTCGGCGTGGCCACCAGCCTGGCCGCGCTGTCCGCGCAGGTGAAGGACACCGTGGCCCGCACCCAGCTGATCGGGCTGGCGCGAGACATCGCCGCCACGCACACCAAGGCGATTCAGGAGCACACGCGCAGCATCACCCAGTGAGTTCGACGCGGGCTGTGCTCACACTGGGGAGCGCAGCCCGAGGCGGCTTTGACGCTCACGCGTCAGAGCCGCTCCTGCCCCTTCACTTCGATCGGCAGCTCGTTCGGCTTCAGCAGGTCGTTGCCGGTGGCCGGGTCGATGAAGCGCAGCCTGAGGATGTAGGCGCCGGTGGCTGCGGCCACGTTGGTCTGTGTGGCGCCGTTCGACAGGTCGATCGACTGCACGGCTTTGCGGCCAGACCGTGTCAGCAGCTCGAGCATGAAGTGCCCGCTCTTCTCGGCCGACTGCCCTGCCGCACAGATGCCGAACCCGTCGACACCCATGCGCACGTTGAACGGGCTCGTGACCGCTTCGCCACCGCGCAGGTTGCTCAAGTACAGCGGTTCATCGGGCGGGCGCGGGCGCGAGATCTCGTCCTGGTACCACGCGGCACAGCTCGCATTGAAGTTCTTCGGGTCGATCTTCGGGCGCGGTGTGTCGCTCCGACGGCCGAGCACGTCGATCGTGATCTCGGGGCTGAAGACGAAGTACGGCCGATGCTCGTGGTCGGCAAAGAGCAGGCGCAGCGTGTGGCGGCCTGCCGGCAGATCGAGCAGCGTCGATGTCTGGCCCTTGCCGAAGTGCTTGTGCTTGTCGTTGAACGGAATGGTGTCCGAGATGCTGGCCGGCAAACGCGCATTGACGAGGATGTGATGGTGCCCCGTGCCCTTCAGCGGCTTGCCTGCCGGCACGACGCCCATGCCGCGCACCGCGAACTCCACCAGCACCGGTGACGACACCGCATAGCCGGCGCGCAGGTTGGAGAAGTCGACGCTGGTGAGCTCCTTCAGGTTGGTCTGGGTGCGCTCGCGGGTGTAGCTGGTCCAGCAATCACGCTCGGCGGAGTCAGTGGGCAGCAACGCAGCAGAGGCCGAGGCCGCCGTGCCGAACAGAAGGATGGAAAGAAGTGCTCTCTTGGCCACTGCGCACCCTGTTGCCAGGGAAAGATTCGAAAGTCGGAACGCGTGATCCATGGGTCTCCTGAAACGTTGAGAACACTGCAAGGATCAGTGTCGATGCAGACCCAAAGAGCGCCAACCCCCAGTCCGAGCGTGATGCACTCGCGAGCTGAGAGACGTCGAGCGAACTCTTGGCGTAAACCCGTAAACAAGGAGACGTCGTGAGAGCAAGTCGCGGGCGACAGACTCTTCTCGGTATCAGCGCCCCTTGTCGATCTCGTCGATGGTCAGCAGCGTCGCGCCAAAGCTCGAATCGCAGGGGGCACCTGATGCGCAAACTGCCTTGCCAACGAACGGGTTGTCGTTGCCAGCACGTGTGGCCCACATGGCTTGGGCCTGAGTCAGGTCGAACTCGGGGATCTCTTCTTTCGACGAGCGCAAGCCGGCTTGCGACAGGTCACGCGGCTGGCGCGACACCATGGTCACGATGTGGTTCGTGCCGGGTGGGCCACCGGCCGTGATCTGCCAGCCCTTGCGCGGCAGCACCATCTCCTTGTTGGCCTCGACGCGGTTGTTCTTGTCGATGGCATTCGGGAACAGCAGGTACATGTGGTTTTTGTCGGTGCCGGCGAAGAACACGTACACGTAGCCCGTTTCGGATGACTTGACGCGGAACTGCAGCTTGTCGCTGCCGATCACCAAGGCCGACTTGTCAGCCAGTGCGTTCACACCCAGCAGCGGGTCGGCATGGCGCACGATGTCTTGCAGCGCAGTGACGATGCCGAACGGCGCCGCGGGTGGCGGTGGTGCCGCCACGGCAGGTGCAGACGCCGGCGGCTCGATGCGAGCCACTGGCGCAGAGGCCGAAGGCAGCGAAGGATCGGTGATGTCCGACTGTGCCGCCGGAGCCGGTGCCGCTGAGCGATCGTGCACACCGAACCACCAGCCCGCTCCGGCCAGCACGGCAACCGTCAATCCAACACCAGCCCACAGCCCTGTGCGCGATGGCGGTGGCGCGGCATCGGGGTTCAGCAGCTTGATCGGTGGCTCCGGCGGTGCAGCTGGCCGCGGCCCGGCTACGGGGGGCTTAGGAGGCGGTGCTGGCGGCATCAGCACCGTCGCGTCATCGGCGTCGCTGCGGCCAGCCGGCGGCGGCACGATGACGGTCGCTTCGTTGTCGACAGGCCTCGCCACGGTCGGGGTGCCCGCTCCGAAGCTGAACAACTCGCGCATGGCGGCCATGTCCTGCGGCCGGCCCTCGGGCCGCACCGACAAGCCCTTGTCGACGGCAGCCAGGAACTCCGCGGTGTAGTGCCCTGCCCCCACCTTGGACGCAGGCTCCAGATCGTCGCTGACCATGCGGCTGACCGAGGGCAACGGCGCGCGGCCGGTGATGGCGGCGTAGAGCACGGCCGACAAGGCATAGACGTCGGTCCAGGCGCCCTGCTTCATCGAGGTCGATTCGGCATACTGCTCGATCGGTGCGTAGCCGGATTTGAGGATCACTGTCAGCGCCTGCGTCGCATCGCTGATCACGCGGCGCGCCGCGCCGAAGTCGAGCAGCACCGGCCGCATCACCTGCGGGCGGCCGAGCTGGGTGGCCTGCTGCTTGAGCAGCAGCACGTTGTCGGGTGCGATGTCGCGGTGATAGCAGCGCTCGTGGTGCATCAGCTCTAGCGCATCGATCAGCGGGTGCAGCAGCGAGAGCAGCCAGGCTTCGTCCGGTCGAGCGCCGTTCTCCGTCAACCACTGCTTGAGCGTGGGGCCCCGGTAGTACGGCATCACCATGTAGGCCGTGCCGTGCTCCTCCCAGAAGCGGTAGACCTTCACCAGCGACGGGTGGTCGAAGGCCGCAAGAAGCTGCGCCTCGTTGACGAAGCTGCGCAGCCCGAGTTCGAAGGTCTCGCGGTGGCGCGCCGAGCGCACCGACACCTGGTGGTCGGCCGCACGTGTGGCGAGCGACGACGGCATGTACTCCTTCAGCGCGACCACGCGGCCGAGCTGCGTGTCGCGTGCGAGGTAGACGATGCCGAAGCCACCCTCGCCCACCAGCCCCTCGATCACGTATTCCTGAACGCGGTGCCCCAGCGGCAGCGTGTTGCCGCTGCCGTCGATCTCGATGCCACCGCCGTGCCCGGTGCGGGTGCCCATGTCGAGCGTTTCTGTGGCCCTCTTTTCGTCGGAGGGCGGAACGGGGGAACTCACCAGCGACCCTCCAGCAGCTCTGAAAAATGCTGAGCAGGCGGCAAACCGGGCGACACGCTCAGGCTGTTGTCGGGCGACTCGGCATGGTCGGGCCACCAGAGGCTCTGGCCGGCGAACCGCTGCAACGCATCACCTGCCAACAGCCCTTGCGCCCAGGTTTGCAACGAAGCCGCACCGGGCAAAGTGTGCCTGACGCGACCCGGCAGCGGGCTGGTGATGGCAGTGGCAACGGGCGCCCCTTCCTCACGGGCTGGCGCACGGGCAAGCGTGGATTCGAAGTCTTCGAGCGTGGCCCCCGGACGCAGCGTGCCCAGTGCCGTGGCGCTCAGGTGCCCATACCAGGCCTCCAGCGCACTCAAGCCGCTGGCGGTGTCGGGCAAGGCCGTTGTGCTGCGAGAGATCAGCAGTGGGAAGTAGCGGCCCACCTTGTCGACGCTGGGCATCATGACGCCGATCCACCACCTGGCATCCACCACACCCGGGGCCCACGCAAAGCGCCAGATCGGGCCAGTGAGGTACACGTCGAGCCAGCGCTCGCCGAGCTGCGCGCGGCTTTGCTCTAAGCCACGCGCCAGCCAGGCATCGCACGCGTCGACAAAGTCTTGCGGCAGGCGCCGGCTGGCAAAGTCGCCGAGCATGGCCATCTTGCCGAACCAGCCGGGTGCCTCCACGCCCGTGCCTTCGAGCAGCTCGAGAAGCGACTTCTCGTTCAAAGCTTCCCCGGACATGAGAACTGCTCCAGCTCAGGCAGGCGGAAGGGGTTGCGCACGCTGCTCGCCGTAACGAGGAAGACGGCCTTGCGCCCATCCACGTTGAAGGTCGCGCGGAAGCGCTCGGGCGCGCCGGCGTTCTCGAGCTGCTGGCGATCGAAGAGCTTGAACAGCGCCCACGGCCCGTCGTTCACCAGGCCCGAGTTGCCGCTCGCCGTCACCGGCGTGATCTGCACGCGTACCTGCGAGCTGCCGCGCGGCCCGGGCCACTGGATGCTGGCGGGAATCTGCGGGCCGTGCGCGTACTTCACAAGCTGGCCGTCGACGTCGAGGATGAACTGCGTGATCGTTGCGTCCATCTCCACCGGCTTGAAGTCGAGCCGCAGGCCGACCTGGTTGCCGCCACCGCGGAAGAAGGTGTCGCGGATGACGGCCGCATGCTGGAACTGCAGCAGCGTGGAGCTGTCGGTGCCCATGCTCGCGCCGTCCACGCTGCGGAACTTCCACGGGCGCGCCGAGGTGTCGACGAAGTTGACCAGGTTCTTTTGGAAGAAGGTGTCGAACAGGCCGCCGGGGCCGAACACGCGGGAGAAGTCTTCCTGCGTCGCATCGCGCAGGCTGCTGCGCGCGAACGGGTAGCGCCCGCTGATGGCCTGGCGGCAGAACTCGCCGATCTCCGAGTTGATGGCGTTGCCGAGGTTGCTGCGCGTGATCTCAAGCGCGGCCGAGGTGCCGCTCACCGACAAGGTGTTGAGCAGCGAGCGCACCGGCTCGGGCAGGCGCGCGGCCTCGGCCTTCACCTTGTTCGGCACCTCAGACGGTGGCGGCACGTTGCCGCCCTTCACCGCCGTGTCGGCCGCGGTCAGCAGCGTGTAGACCTCGCTGATCAGCGCCACCGTGCCGTCCACCGGCGCAGGCAGCTTGCCGTCGGGCGACGACACCATCTGGCGCAGGCCGATGAAGCGGTCGTCGACGATGCTCTCGATGGCCTGGCCCGGCGCCACAGCCGACACGCCGGCCTTGCTGCCGAGCAGGCGCGACAGCTCTTCGCGCGAGCGCTGCAAGGCATCACGCGCCTTGGTCTCGACCTTGCCCGCCACGTCCTTGCTTTCGCGCAGCGTGGTCTCGCGCGACATCGCCTTCAACAGCGGCACCAGCGGGTTGTCGGGCGCCGACAGCACGCGCGACATCTGCACCGCCTGGGCGAGGTTGGAGGTCTTCACCATCTTGATGTCGGCGATGAAGTCTTCCCACACCTTGGCGTATTCGGTGAGGAACAGGCGGCGCACTTCGTCGTTGAGCTGCAGCTTGATGTCCAGGTCTTTCAGTGCGCTCTGGCGCTTGCTGTCGGTCACGCCCAGCACCCAGCTTTCTTCTTCGGCCAGCTGGCTCGACACGCGCTCCACCTCGCGCTGGAAACCCTTGTGATAACCCTCGTTGGTGAAAAGACCGGGCACGCCCTTGGTGAGCGGCTCACCGCTGGCACGCGTGAACACCAGCGCAGCACCCGGCCCGGCCGCCTTGGCAATGCTGAAGTCGGGGAACTCGGAGCCCACACCCTGGCGCTTCATGCGGCGGAAGATGCGTTCGGTGAGCGGCGTGGCCACCAGCCGCGTGCGCGTTTGCGCGACCAGCGTCTTGTCTTCGGGCAGTGGCGAAACGACCGGGCCTTCGGACAGCAAGGCATCGAGGTGAGATTCGAGTTCGGCCCGCTGCTCGGTGGTCACCGAACGCGGCAGCGAGGTTTCCCATTCGGCCGTCACGTACAGCTTGAGGGCAGCCGGGTCGAAGCGCTCGGGGTCGTACAGCATGACGTAGGCCTTCAGCGCCTCGTACTGCAGCTCGGGGTTGTCGTTGCCGTTCTTCAGCTGCTCTTCGATGCCTAGCGCAATGCGCGGCAGCACCGCGTCGATCAGCATGCGGCGATAGGCCTGCTTCGAGGCCGCATCGAGCTTGCGGCCCTGGTAGAGGCCGAAGCCCAGCGACCACGGCACCGACTCGCCGATGCCCGTGCGGGCCAGGTCACGCGTCGCTTCGAGCGCAGGCAGCAGCACCAGCACGTCGGGCGAATTGCGGTTAGGCGTGCTCTGCACCAGCTTGCGCACCTCTTCGACGGTGGTGCTCACCTTGTCGACGTAGCGCTGGTTGCCGACGTAGCTCACGCCCCAGGCGATCAACGCCAGGGTCGCGAGCAGGCCCACCATTGCGTAGGCGCCAAGCGCCAGGTAGCCCCGGCGACGCTCCCACTTCAGGTCGGTACCGGCGAGCCCGCTTTCGGCGAACACCACCTCCTTCAGCAAGCGCGCGAGGAAGTAGCTCTTGCCGCTGGCCTGGTTGGGCGGCAGCACCGTGCGCTCGAGCCGGTAGGTACGTGCGATGCGGCCGAGCATGCGGTCGATCGGCGTGCCTTCTTGCGTGCCGCTCACGAAGTACACGCCGCGCAGCAGCGGGTGGGCTTCGAATTGCGAGGGCGAGAACACCTGGTCGAGGTAGTCCTTCAACAGGCCACGCAGCGCCTCGAACTGCTGGGGGAAGCCATAGATGCGCGCACGGCGTTGCGGGTCGCGCTCGAGCTGCAGCTTGCCGATCACGCCGTCGGTGAGGCGCTTCTCCAGCGCATCGAATTCGGGGCCGAAGGCGCTGAAGTCGGTGTGCTGCTGCTTGTCGAGCTTGAAGGTCATGCCCCAGGGCGTGGCGCGTGTCTCCTTGTCGGCATCGCCCAGCGTTTCCATGAAGCCTGCCAGCAGGTCGCACTTGGTGACCAGCAGGTAGATCGGGAAGCGCATGCCGAGGTGCTGATGCAGCTCTTGCAGGCGCTGGCGCACGGTGGCCGCATGCAGGTTGCGCTCGGCGGCGCTCTGCGTGAGCAGGTCGGTCACCGACACCGTCACCAGCACGCCGTTGAGCGGCTGGCGGGGGCGGCTGCGCTTGAGCAGGCCGAGGAAGCCTTCCCACGCCTTGCTGTCGATGCTCTTCTGGCTGTCTTGCGTGGTGTAGCGGCCGGCGGTGTCGATCAGCACCGCCTGGTCGGTGAACCACCAGTCGCAGTTGCGCGTGCCCCCCACGCCGCGCACGGCATGTTCTCCCGTCGCCGAGCCAAGCGGAAAGTTGAGGCCCGAGTTGACAAGCGCGGTGGTCTTTCCCGAACCGGGCGCACCGATGATCACGTACCACGGCAGCTCGTACAGATAGCGCTTGCCGACGCGCGACGACAGGCCACTCCACAGCCCCGCTAAGCCGGTCTTCGGCTGCTCGAACTGTGCGGTCTTGAGCGTCTGCAGCGCCTTGGTGAAACGCTCGTTCAGCGTCTTGATCTCGCCATCGGCCGGGTCGGCCGACGCAGCTGGTGCCAGCAACTGGTTCACCACCTTGTCGTTCTTCTTGCGTGAGCCCAGCGCCTTCCAGACATTGCGCAGCACGATCAGCAGCACGATGAGGCCGATGAACACCAGCCGCGCCGTCACGCTCTCGAGCGGGCGCCAGTTGCCGATGGCCACCAGCGGGCCGACGATCCAGATCACCAGCGACAGGGCCAGCAGCCCCAGCACCAGCAGCACCCAGGGGTTGAAGATGAGGCCGAGAATCTTCTTCATGTTCAGGTTCCCGCGGCGGCAGTGCGCGCGACAAACAGGGTGATCTCCACGCGCCGGTTCAGCGCGCGGTTGGCGGGCGTGTCGTTCGGTGCCACGGGTTCGCCATCGGCACGGCCTTCGGCGCGCACACGCGCAGCCGGCAGACCGTTGCTGACGATGATCTCGCGCACGGTCTTGGCTCGCTCTTCAGACAGATGCCAGTTCGACGGGAAGCTCGCCGTGCGGATGCGCACGTTGTCGGTGTGGCCTGTCACGACCACCGCACCCGGCACCTGCTTCAGCGCTTCGGCAATGCGCTTCATCAACGCTTCGCGCTCGGCGGTGAGCGAAGCACTGGCCGGTGCGAACAGTCCATCGCCGCGAATGATGATCACGCTGCGGTCGACCTCGTCGCGAACCGCGACCTGCTCGGCCTTGATATCCGCCACCAGGAACTGCGCCAGACGCGGCGTGGGAGCAGGCTGCTTGACCGGCGGCTGCGGCGGGGAGAGCCGAAGCTCCTGGATGCGCCCGTACACCGGGTCGGAGTCTCCGCTCAGGCGGAACGACAGGAACAGGTAGACGGCCACCAGCAGCAGCGCGACGAGCGCTGCCGCGACCCACAGCGGCAGCCAGGTGAGCATGGAGCGGCGCGTGGGCTTCTCGCCCATCCAGTTCTGCGCCAGCGCGGACGCGTACGGGCCGCGCTCTTTCTGCAGGATCTGCGCGAGCCGTTCGCGCACGGCTTCGAGCTGCGCCTTGCCGCCATCGACCACGCGGTAGCGGCCCTGAAAGTCGAGGCACAGCACGGCGTAGATCAGCTCCAGCAGATCGCGGTTGGCGGCAGGGTTCTCGGCCAGCTTGGCCATCAGCTGGAAGACTTTTTCGCCGCCACCCGTTTCGTTGTGGAACATCGCCAGCAGGCTGTGGCGGCCCCACTGGCCCGATGCACCCCAGGGCATGGTGGCGGCCACCTCGTCGAGCAAGGTGCACAGGATGTAGCGGGCGGCCAGCACGCGCTCGGGCGCAATGCCCTTGGCCCGCGCCGCCGCCTCGAACTCGCGCACGCCTTGGGCGATGGATTCACGCAGGCCGGCCGGGTCGGGCAACTGGGTGGTGGCACGAATCTGCGGCACGAGAGCGAGCAGAGGGTTGGCCAGCGCGACGAGTGGGTTAAGGCCACTTTCGGCCACGCCGATGTCGGGCGCCACGTCGGCCCCGGTCGGCAGGTTCATGCGCGAAGACGAGAGCGGCATCGGCGCGCTCTGCGCCGCACCGCGGCCCCCCGGCGTCGGCATGATGAAGGTGCGACCGGTGTCGATGTCGGCAAACGGATCGTCGGGGTTCGAGGTGCTCATGAGGTGCTCTCAACTGGCCACCCGTTCGCCTGGACTCGTCGAAGCGGCGTGCGCACCGCAGGCTTCGACGGGCTCAGCCCGAACGGAGATGTGTCTACTTCCGGATCGCCCACAGCTCCAGCTCCAACCCCGGGAAGTCGCCCGCGGTGTGCATGGCAAAGCTGCCGTTCTGCTCAATCGGTTTCCACAGGTCGGCCGTGCTGCGGTCGAATTCGAAATAGAAGTAGCCCGCATGGAACGGCAGCTGTCGCGGCGCCACCGGCAGCGAGCGCAGGCCGATGCCGGGCAGCTGCAGGTTCACCAGGTCGCGGATCTTCTCGGGCGGGCCGATCTTGGTCTGCGCCGGGAAGCGCTGGCGAAGCTGCTCGCCCGGCACCTGCGCGTTGACGGCCAGCACGAAGGTGCCGCTGCGCGCGAGTTCGAGGTCGGTGACCACGGCCGTGCGCACGCCGTGCTTGCGGTCGACCAGGTCGATCTGCAGCGCGTTCTGCTCCAGCACCGCCGTCAGCATGCGGCGCAGTTCGTCGAACACCGGCGTGAAGGTGCGCGCCAGGTCGTCGTGCCGGTACGGCGGAAATTCAGGGGGCCTGCGTGCCGCGCTCGACAGCGTGGCGAGGTCACCCGCCAGGCGCAGGCAGTCGCCATGCAATTCGCGCGGGTGGGCGTTCGGCGTGGCGGCGTGCTGGCTGAACACCGGCTCGTTGCGGTTGAGCGTCTGCAGCATCAAGAAGTCGGCCAGCTCGGAAACGCCGTGGCTCAGCTGCCCCATGCGGCCGGCCAGCGCCTGTGCGCGCTGCAAGATCAAGCCGTGCAGCAACGATGCATTGGCCGAGAGCTGCGCCGTGGCTTCGATGGCCACCTGCGGCGGCACGTAGGTTCGCTCCAGCGTCACCTGCCCATCGCTGCGGCGCTCGGCCACCAGCGCCACGCCGAGCAAGGCGTAGGCTTCGCTGGCCTCCTTGGCTCGCACCAGGCGCAGCCTGAGCTTGCCGGTCTGGATGGTGGTGGGTTCGTCGGCCGAGTCGGTGTTGTCGCGCACCTCTTCTTCGATCGCGCTGTAGCGGGCCAGCTCGCCGGAGTCGCCTGCCTTGACACCCGCAAAGTCCACCTCGTTGAGGCCTTCACGCTGCAGCGGGATGGCCAGGTAGATGATCTCGCCTTTCACGTCGGACGACACCTCCAGCGGCGCCGGCAGCGGGTCGAGCTGGGGCATGCTGAACGGTGTGCCATCGGGCAGCAGGCCGCTCGCGCGCGAGATGCCGAGCTTGCCCAGCGCGAGCAGTCCTTCGTCGAGTTCCAGCTCGCTGAAGCCCCAGGCGAACCGCGAGATGCAGCGCGCCCGTGCATCGACCAGCCGCTCCAGGTAACGCGTTTCCTGCTGGAAGTGATGGGGCTGCAAGAACATGCCCGAAGACCACACGACTTTGGCGCGCCAGCTCATGTTGTTGTGCTTGGAGTGGAGGTGGAGGTTCGAAGAGGCCGGGCCGCGTGCAGCCGGCTCACATCGAAGGCGACGTGCGTTTGGCTTGCAGGATGATGTCGTCGAGGCTGATGTTCATCACGTTCTTCTTGCCCGCAGCCACCGGCACGATCACGCGCCAGCGCGCGCGCTCCAGCTCGCGGAAGGCAGCCATCACGCCGATGAACTTGGTC
>Ga0307516_10004346_pt1 | contig 17521 bp, 14 predicted proteins | sample 19_EM_MG_FD_203310 | JGI IMG/M metagenome (GOLD analysis project Ga0307516, IMG submission 203310) | Populus trichocarpa ectomycorrhiza microbial communities from riparian zone in the Pacific Northwest, United States - 19_EM | ecosystem: Host-associated > Plants > Roots > Unclassified | place... | reverse complement strand
GCTTGGATGCGGTCGAGCCAGGCCCGCACGTGCGGATAAGGCTGCAGCGAGACACCGCCTTCGGGGGCGTGGGCGGTGTAGGTGTAGAGCGCGATGTCGGCGATGGTGGCGTGTGCGGCGGCGAGGAAAGGTTGCGTGGCGAGGTGCGCATCCATGCGCGTGAACAACGCGCTGGCGATGTCGCCGCAACGCGGGTCTTGCGGCCGCCCGAACAACACGTTCACGCGCGCGTTGCCAGGGCCGTTGAGCAACTGGCCGGCAGCTACCGACAACCAGCGCTGCACTTGCGCCGCGCCAATGGCATCGCGCGGCAGCCAGCGGCCGGTCTCGTCGTAGCGGATCGCGAGGTAGGTGAGGATGGCGTTGCTGTCGGCGATGGTGGTGTCGCCGTCCTGGATCACCGGCACCTGGCCGAAAGCGTTGAGCGACAGAAACTCAGGGCGCTTCTGCTCACCTTTCGTGATGTCGATCTCGATGGCTTCGAACGGCAGTTCGAGCAGCGACAGAAACAGCCTCACGCGATGGGCGTGGCCGGAGAGCGGGTGGTGGTACACACGAATGGTAGCGGTGGGCGTTGGCATGGCGGGGTCTTTCGAGGTGGCGATGAGAAGACTCGACCTTAGCCAGCGCGCCGCGAAAGCAGAACGCCCGCGCCGCGCACTTGATAATTCCGCGCAGAGGAATACACGCTCATGGACAAGCTGGAAGGCATGCGCATCTTCGTGGCGGTGGCCGACGCCCGCGGCTTCGCGCCGGCCGCGCGGCAGCTCGGCATGTCGCCGCCCGCGGTGACGCGCGCGATCGTCGCCCTCGAAACGCAGGTCGGCGTGCAGCTCTTGCGGCGCAGCACGCGCACGGTGGCGCTGACGGAGGCGGGAGCGCGCTTCCACGCCGACTGCAAACGCATCCTGGTCGATATCGAAGAGGCCGAAGCCTCGGCCAGCGGTGCGCATGCGTTGCCACAAGGGCTGCTGTCGATCACCGCGCCGACGATGTTCGGCCGCATGCACGTGGCACCGCTGCTGCTGGGCTTTCTGGCGCAGCACCCGCAGGTCACGGCGCGCAGCCACTTCAGCGACCAGATCGTGCACCTGCTCGACGAAGGCTTCGATCTCGCACTGCGCATTGCCCACTTGCCCGACTCGGGACTCACTGCGGTGCGCGTGGGCCATGTGCGCCGCGTGGTGATCGCGTCGCCGCAGTACCTGGCCGAACATGGTGTGCCACGCCGGCCCGCCGATTTGGCGCAACACCAGGCAGTGGGCTTTTCGCAGCACGGCGCCACCGAGGCGCGCTGGGTCTTCTACCCGCCGGGCGGCAAGGCGAGCGTCGACGGCGAGGTGGGGCACCCGCAGGTGCGGCTGGTCAGCAATGGCGGCGAGACGTCGATCACGGCAGCGCTGGCGGGCCACGGCCTGGCGCGGGCACTGTCGTACCAGGTGGTGGACGATGTGCTCGCCGGGCGTCTGCAGCTCGTGATGGTCGACCACGAGCCACCGCCCATCCCGGTGCAGCTGGTGTCGGCCGATGGCCGCAAGGCGGCTGCCAAGGTGCGTGCGTTTGTCGACTTTGCGGCTGAGCGTCTGCGTGCCGAACCGGTGCTGAACGGCAGCCTGGTATGGCCTGACTCGCCTTGATGTCGGCGGCGTATTGGCTGGGGCAATGCCGGCCGATGGCTATGAGTCGCCGGTGGTGTTCCCCGGCATGGCTGGCGCGTTCGGGTCGCGGGTGTCGGTTGCGGATCGTGAGCCGCGAACGATCTGCCCCGGTGTGCGCCCGACGATGCGTTTCAGTGAATTTGTCAGGTGGGCTTGGTCGGCGTAGCCGAGGTCGGCTGCCACGGAGGCAGGCGTCTCGCCGACCTCCAGCCGCCTGACCGCATCGCTTGCACGCAGCACCTGCTGGAAGGTCTTGGCACTCAGGCCGGTCACGTCGGCGAAATGGCGCTGCGTCGTGCGGTCATCGAGTTGTTGTAGCTCGCTGTCGAGGGCACGGCGCACCACACGATCACGTTCGATGAGTCCGCGTGATGCCAGCTGGCGAATGAACTGCTCGGCGTTGTCGAAACTCGGGACTTCCAGCCGGTCATTGCCGACCCAGAAACTCTGGCGCCCGGCCAGTGGCCGCACCACACCCTGGTGGGCTGTCATGCGGCCCGGCAGTTGCGGCATGTAGACCTCGGGCCGGAACGCAATGCTCAGCACGCTGTCGCCCGGCCCCCAGTCGGCCACCACCGGGGTGGCGATCTGGCCGGTTTGCAGCACCAGCAGTTCGTCGTGGCGCCAGATGAAGATCATGTCCCACGAGCCGTCGGGTGCGGCAAGCTCCTGCGTCGCAGTTTCGTAGCGAACGCGGCGGATCCTGGTCGCGAAAGTGCTGTCGGCGGGGCGCTCTTCCTCGCTCATCGAACTCATGGCGGTGGGCAGTCCTGTTGTTCCGGCGGCCCCACGCTATCAGAGAACAGGTGCCGCACCCAGTGGGCACGGCGCCGAATGGGTTCGACTCAGGCTCTGGCGAGTTGGCCGAAGAAGCGCCGCATGTCGTCGACGAGCAGTTCGGGAACCTCTTCGGTGGCGAAATGGCCGCCGCGCGGCATTTCAGTCCACTGCGTCAGCTGGGTGTGCGAACGCGCCGCAAAGCTGCGCACCGAGCGGAAGTCCGATGGGAACGAGGCCACTGCCGTCGGCACGTGATTGGGCAGTTCGCGATAACCGGCGCCGGTGCGCGCGTTCTCGAAGAAGAATTCGGCGGCCTGCCCGCCAGTGCCGGTGAACCAGTAGATCGACACATGGGTCAGGAAGCGGTCGCGGTCGATCGCCGTGGCCGACTCGCCTTCGAACCCAACGAACAGCTCCGCGTTCCACGCCAGTTGCGCGACCGGTGAATCGTTCAGGCCGAAGGCGAGCGTGCCGGGGCGTTTGGATTGGATGTCGGCGTAGCCGTTGTACTTCATGAAACGCCCGAGGTTGGCGAGGCCGGCCTGCTCGAAGGGTGACAGCGCATTCATTTCGCCTTCCGCTCCGCTGGGGAAGGCGAAGATCTGCTGCAGGTGAACGCCGGCCAGACCGGTCGGCTTCAAAATGCCCAACTCGCGCCCGACCAGTGCGCCTGCGTCGTTGCCCTGCGCGCCGTAGCGGGTGTAGCCGAGGCGCGTCATCAGCGTGTGCCAGGCGGCGGCCGTGCGCGCGGCGTCCCAGCCCGGGCCGGCCAGCGGCGTCGAGAAGCCGAAGCCGGGCAGCGAAGGAATCACCAGGTCGAAGGCGATGTCCGGATTCAGCCCATGGGCGCGCGGATTACTCAGCGGGCCGATCAGGTCCAGGAACTCGGCCACCGTGCTAGGCCAGCCGTGGCTCAGGATCAACGGGAAAGCGTTCGACTCGGGCGACTTGATGTGCAGGAAGTGGATGGTCTGGCCATCGATCTCGGTCAGGAACTGCGGGTGGCGGTTGAGTTCGGCTTCGTGAGCCCGCCAGTCGTACTTATGGGCCCACTGCTCGGCCAGTTCGCGCACCAGGGGCATCGCCTGACCGCGGCTCCAGTCTCGGGTCAATGCCAGAGGCCAGCGTGTGCTGTTCAGGCGTGTGCGCAGGTCGTCGATCTGCGATTGGGGAATGTCGATGCGGAAAGGGCGAATGGTGTTCATGGGGTCATCTCCGTCGTGTGGGGTTGGGACGGAGATGACTATCCCGCGCGAGCGCCTGCGGGTCTTGTAAAAAACCGCCAGCGCGCCACCCCGCTGCGCGACCGGCTTGTTGTGCTCAGCTCTGTTCGAACTCGGCCGCCGCCCGGGGCGCGTCGGCCCACAGCACCTGGTTGCGCCCGCTGCGTTTGGCGTGCAGCAGGCGGTCATCGGCGGCCTTGAGCAGGCTCTCCATCGAGTCGACCTCGGCGATGGAGTCGGCCACGCCGGCCGAGAAGGTGTTGTTCGTCAGCGAGCCGCTTTCGAAGTGGAACGACTTCGTGCGCCAGGCGTTCAACAGGTTCGTCACCTTGCGTTGCGCGGACTGTGCGTCGCTGCGCGGCATCAGCAGGCAGAACTCTTCGCCACCGAAGCGGAAGGCGATGTCGCTTTGCCGCGAGTTCTCGTTCAGCAGCGAGCCGAAGGTGGCGAGCAGGGTGTCGCCGGCCACGTGGCCGTGGCGGTCGTTGACCATCTTGAAGTGGTCGAGATCGATGATGGCGACCGCCAGCGCCTGGCCATCGCGCTGAGCCAATGCCAGCATCTGCGGCAGCACGTCGTTGAGGTGGCGTCGGTTGAACAGGCCGGTGAGAAAGTCGCGCGTGGCCTGCTGCTCCAGCTCGGCCTGCAGCGACTGCACCTCATCGATCTTTTGCGACAGCCGCTGGTTGATGGCCTCGAGCTCTGCGCGGGCGCGCTCGGTGGCGCGGCGGCGCGCCTCGATCTCGTCGAGGTTCTGCTGCAGGCGGCGCAGTTCGACCTGCAAGGACGCGGCCTGGTAGCGAGCGCGCGACGCCTGGTTGCCGCGCTCGACGTGCAAGCGCTGCCAGGTGCGCAGCGCCTCCAGCGCTGGCGCTGAGTTGCCGAGGTGCTGGTGCGCATCGGCCAATGCCTGATAGAACAGGCAGCGCACACGCAGGCTCAAGCCTTCGCTCTCATCGTTGACCACCGAGGGCTCGGCTTCCACCAGCAGGGCGAGTGCCTCGGCGCAGCGGTCGTCGATGGAGAGCATCTCGGCCATGGCCACCACCAACGTGATGCGCTCGTCGGGCACCTTGAGCCCGGTGTTGTCCAGGCGGGCCTTCTCGACCAGCTCGCGGCCGAGTGCCGTTTCGCCGGCGCGCAAGGTCGCGAGTGCGAGGGTCTCGAATTCGGCATTGGTGCGGCCGCGGCCGCTCTCGTCGTGCGGCAGTTGCAGCAGGCGCTGGATGTCGGGCACGGCCTCCTGCGAGCGGTCGAGGCCGGTCAGGCAGATCACGCGGTTGATCAACAGCACGCTCAGCAGGCGTGCGTTGCTGAGGGTCGTGGCGCGGCGGATGCCTTCTTCGATGTAGCTCAGCGCCTGGTGGTGGTCGCCGAGCTGGATCAGCTCGTGCGCGAGGTTGCAGTACAGCACCACTTCGAAGCCATAGCCGCGTGTCGGCCGCGCCTCGTGCAGCGCCTGGTACATGTAGGCAAAGGCCTGCTCCGACTGGCCCAGCGACGAGTAGCAGCCGGCGATCACGTTCAGCAGCATCCCGAGCTCGTCGCGCTTGAGCACGCTCAAGCCTTCGGCCCGCAGCGGCATCACGCGTTCCAGCGAGTCGCGGTACTTGGCTTCGCGCCACAGGCAGCGTGCGATGCCTACCTCGGCCAGCAGATGACCCGCACGGTCCTTGGTGACCGCGAAACAGCGCTGCGCAGCCGACAGCTCCTTCGACGCTTCGTGCGGCGTCGAGTACCAGATGAGGTGCAGCCCGCGCACCAGACGCGCCCAGCCTTCGGCGGCGTGGTCCTTCGTGGTGAGCGCCTTCGCCAGTGCCTCGTCCGCCAGCGCGATGCAGCGCTGGGAGTCGCGATATAGCAGCTTCCATGCACGGCGTGCCGACCCCAAAGCCGGGGAGGCTTGCGGCGATGCGGATGGCAGCTTCATGGGGCCGGATTCTCACCGCTTTCGGAGGCGGGCCGATGACCGGTTTGCCGATCAGGTGATCTTGATTTTCTTCAGCGCCGGGTCGTCCGGCGGGTACTTGAGTTTCAGCGAGGTGAAGACCTGCTTCATCACCGTGGCGATCATCAGGTTGCGGTGGGTCTTGGAGTCTGCGGGCACGATGGTCCACGGCGCCCAGGGCGTGCCGGTGGCCGAGACGGCAGCGGCGTAGGCCTTTTGGTAGTCGTCCCACTGCTTGCGGGCCTCGATGTCGCCGACGGCAAACTTCCAGCGCTTGGTCGGGTCGTCCAGCCGGTCTTGCAGCCGTTCGCCTTGCTCCTTCTTCGAGATGTGCAGCATGAACTTGCAGACCACGGTGCCCGTCTCGGTGAGCATGCGCTCGAAGTCGTTGATGTGGGCGTAGCGCTGTTCCGTCTGTTCGGGTGTGATCCAGCCTTTGACGACCGGCACCAGCACGTCTTCGTAGTGGCTGCGGTTGAAGATCGTCACCTCACCGCTGCCCGGCACCTGCTGGTGGATGCGCCAGAGGTAGTCGTGGGCCCGCTCGGGCTCGGTAGGCGCCTTCCAGCTGACGGTGTGCACGCCGAGAGCGCTCATCTGGCCGAAGACGCCGCGCAGGGTACCGTCCTTGCCGCTGGTGTCGGTGCCCTGCAACACCACCAGCATCTTGAAGCGGCGGTCGGCGTAGAAGAGGTTCTGCAGCTCGTCGAGCTCTCGGGCCAGCGCTTCGACAGCGGCTTTGTCGGCCTGCTTGTCGCCGCTGGAGTAAGGCTTGGCTTCCGGGGCGATGCCCGCCAGGTCGAAGTCAGCGGGTTTGTCGCCGGCTTTGGCGTGCTGGTAGGCCTTCAGCTCAGGGGTGGGTACGGCCACGGCAGACTCCCGAAATGTTGATTGACGTATTCGTCAACGGCGAGTGTAGGACGGCGGTTGCGGCCCCCTCTGTGCAGGGGACGGGCGCAGGGTGTTACGAGTCCTCGAAAACCCTGTTTGGCGGCACAATCGCCACGTATATGGGCTCGCTCGCCGAGACCGCACAGAAAGTATCAGGAGCAACCCGCGTGGCTACGATCAACGTTCCCATCAAGACACCCGAGGCGGTGGCTGAGCTGAGCAGTCGGCAACGCAAGCTGAGCCAGCGTCACCGCACCGTGCTGTTGCTGGTGGACGGCCGCCGGCCCGAAGACGAGGTGCGGCAATTGGCCGTCGCCGCCGGCTCACCGGAAACATGCTTCGACGAGCTGCTCGACCTGGGCATGATCTCGCGCCCCGCGCCGCTGGAACCTGAGCCGCCGCCCCCGCCGAAGAGGGCTGCGGTCAGCCGCCCGGCGCCGTTGCAAATGGCACCGCAAGAAATTCCGCAAGAGACGCTCGCGCCAGACTCGGTGGTGAGCGCGTTGCCGCCTTCGCTGAGCCTGCAACCCGAGTCGCACCTAGATTCATCGGTGAATGAGCTGGCGGGCGCGGCGATGGACGCGCTTGAGTCCGAGCCGTTCGACGACCAGGACGCGGCGCTGGAAGAAGCGCGTGCCATCTTGTTGCGTGCCGTTCGTGCTGAAGCCCCGGTGGCGGGTTCGCTGACGATGATGCGCCTGCGCCGTGCCCGCACGCGTGAAGACATCGAGAGCCTGCTGGAAGAGGTCGAGTCGCGCATCTTCAAGCCCTTCAAGGGCCTGTGGGCGTCGCAGACCATGGCCCGCGTGCGCGAACTGCTGTCCACGCCCCCTCCGCTCTCGATACCCTCGTCCTGATGAGCTTCCTGGCCGTCGACGTCGGCAACACCCGCCTCAAGTGGGCTTTGTACGCTTCGCCGCAACCGGGTGCCGCCGTGATCGCCCATGGGGCGGCTTTTCTGGAAACCATCGACCAGCTTGCCGAAACCGACTGGAAGAACATTCCCGCACCCTCCAGCATGCTGGGCTGCGTGGTCGCCGGCGAGGGGATCAAGCGCCGTGTCGAAGAACAGCTCGAGCTCTGGGACATTGACCCGCGCTGGGTGGTTTCTTCGGCCCACGCCGCGGGAGTGACGAACGGCTATGACCACCCCAACCGCCTTGGTGCCGACCGGTGGGTCGCGCTGATCGGCGCCTGGCATCTGGTGTGCTCACGCGGGAAGCCGCGACCGGCGCTGGTGGTGATGGTGGGGACCGCAGTGACGGTGGATGCACTGGACTCGACCGGCCAATTTCTCGGCGGACTGATCTTGCCCGGCTTCGGCGTGATGCAACGCGCGCTCGAGATGGGCACGGCCGGCCTCAAGGTGCCGACCGGCGAGTTCGTCGACTTTCCCACCAACACCAGCGATGCGCTGATGAGTGGTGGCACCAATGCCATGGCGGGTGCAGTGGAACGCATGCACCGCAAGCTGCAGGCACGCACCGGCGAGGAGCCCGTGCTGTTGATGTCGGGCGGCGCGTCGTCCAAGCTGTCGGCCATCACCGACCTGAAGTTCGAGATGGTCGAGCGGCTGATCTTCGACGGGCTGCTGGCGCTTCAATCGCACCGCCTCGCACTTTGATCAGCCCCCCAGTCGCTATCGCTCCTGCCCCCAAGGGGCGCCGCCTGGCGGCCCGGCAAAGCCGGTTCCGCTGGCGTGGCTCGAGGTGGCACTTCGCTGCGCTGGTGCGGGCTCGTCGGCTATAGGATGTAGCGCGACAGGTCTTCGTTCTTGGCGAGTTCGCCGAGCTTCTTGTCGACCTCTGCGGCGCCGAGTGCCACGGTTTGGCCCGACAGGTTCGGCGCGTCGAAACTCACTTCATCGAGCAGACGCTCCATCACCGTCGACAAACGCCGTGCGCCGATGTTCTCGGTGCGCTCGTTCACGTCGAACGCGATCTGCGCCAGCCGGCGAATGCCGTCGGGTGCCAACTCCAGCGTCACGCCTTCGGTGGCCAGCAAGGCCTGGTACTGCTTGACCAGGCTGGCGTGCGTCTGCGTGAGGATGGCTTCGAAGTCGTCGACGCTGAGCGAACTCAGCTCGACGCGAATCGGGAAGCGCCCTTGCAGCTCGGGGATCAGATCGCTGGGCTTGCTCAGGTGGAAGGCGCCCGACGCGATGAAGAGGATGTGATCGGTCTTCACCATGCCGTATTTGGTGTTCACCGTGGTGCCTTCGACCAGCGGCAACAGGTCGCGTTGCACACCTTGGCGCGACACGTCGGCGCCACTGCCTTCGGAGCGCGAGGTCACCTTGTCGATCTCGTCGAGGAAGACGATGCCGTTCTGCTCGGTGTTGGTGAGCGCACGGGTCTTGATCTCGTCTTCGTTGACGAGCTTGGCGGCCTCTTCGTCGGTCAACAGCGTCAGGGCTTCGGCGATCTTGACCTTGCGTTGCTTGCGCTTGCCGCCGCCGAGGTTGGCGAACATGCCCTTGAGCTGCTCGGCCATGTCGTCCATGCCGGGGGGGCCCATGATTTCCAGCGTGGGCTTCGGGTCGGCGACCTCGATCTCGATCTCTTTGTCAGCTAAGGCACCTTCTCGCAGCCGCTTGCGCATCACCTGGCGCGCGGTGTTGTCAGCAGGCGGGGCTGGAGGCGACAGGCCGAAATCACTGCCGGTGTGCCGCGGAGGCGGCACCAGGATGTCGAGCACCCGGTCTTCCGCGGCGTCTTCGGCCCGGCTGCGCTGGCGCCGCATGGCCAGCTCGCGCTCCTGCTTCACCGCCATGTCGACCAGGTCGCGGATGATGGTGTCGACGTCCTTGCCAACGTAGCCGACTTCGGTGAACTTGGTGGCCTCGACCTTGATGAAAGGCGCATCGGCCAGCTTGGCCAGGCGGCGGGCGATCTCGGTCTTGCCGACGCCAGTCGGGCCGATCATCAAGATGTTCTTGGGAGTGATCTCGCCACGCAGGGCTTCGTCGACCTGCTGGCGGCGCCAGCGGTTGCGCAGTGCGATGGCGACTGCACGCTTGGCGGCCTTCTGTCCGACGATGTGGCGGTCGAGTTCGGAGACGATCTCCTGAGGGGTCATCGAACTCATGTCGCCGTTCCGTTCAGGGTTTCGATGATGTGGTTCTGGTTGGTGTAGATGCACAGGTCGCCCGCGATTTCGAGCGATCGCTTGACGATGTCTTGCGGTGCCATGTCGGTGTGCTGCAGCAGTGCGCGTGCAGATGCCTGGGCAAAAGCGCCGCCCGAGCCGATGGCAACGATGCCGAGCTCAGGCTCCAGCACATCGCCGTTGCCGGTGATGATCAAGGAGGCTTCCTTGTCGGCCACTGCCAGCATGGCTTCGAGCCGACGCAGCACGCGGTCGGTGCGCCAGTCCTTGGTGAGCTCGATGGCGGCTCGCACCAGATGCCCTTGGTGCTTCTCCAGCTTGGCTTCGAAGCGCTCGAACAAGGTGAACGCGTCGGCGGTGGCGCCGGCGAAGCCAGCGAGCACCTGGTCGCGATAGAGCTTGCGCACCTTGCGGGCTGTGGCCTTGACGACGACGTTGCCGAGCGTCACCTGCCCATCGCCGCCGATGGCGACCACATTGCCGCGGCGCACGCTCAGAATGGTCGTGCCGTGATATTGATCCATGGGAGTCAGATTCGGGCGAAGCCCGCGGGTTCAAGTCGACGAGAAAGAGAAAGCTGCGGGATCGGTCAGATCAGACCACGCGCACCTTCACCTTGGCGTGCTCGTTGATGCCCATCGCGCCGAAGAACAGCGCCACCAGGCGGTGCGAGTCGGAGAAGGTCACCGAGCGGTTCTCGCTGCGGCGGGCAAGCACCCAGTTCAGCAGATCGCCAGCGGCGATGAAGTCGACACGAATCAGGCGGGCGCACGACACGTTAACGATACTCGCCGTGCCCAGTTCGTCGTTCATCTTGGTCAGCGTTGCGCTGATGTCACCCACCAACTGGCCGGACAGTTCCACCCGGGCCACCTGCACCTGCGTCGAGCCGGGCTCGTCGGTGATTTGCGATTCCTGGAAGCTGGTCGACACATCGCTGATCAGCGACATGGGCGGAGATTGCGTGCTGACGCTGGCGCCGCTGATGCGGGCTTGGCACTTGGCCGGTTCCCAAGACGGCGGCGAGACTTCGTAGGTGACGCAGTAGTCGATGGCGGCTTCGTCGAACTGGTCAGGGCGGTTGGCCATGCGCAGCACGTCGAGGCGCAGCTGCCAGAACACCGGGTCTGCGTCGCGCACACCAGTGGGGGCCGCGTCTTGCAGGATCTCGATCAGGCGTTCCCCGCTCAACCAGCGCATGTCCAGCGTCTGTGGGATCCAGCCGCGGAACAGTTCACTCAGGCGGGCGCTTCCCTCGGCGTCAATGTTCTTCAGCGCGCTCCAGTCGAAGACCCACGGCAGCGGCATCTGCAAGGTCTGCGAGCGCAGCTTGGCAACGGCTTCGGCGTCGATGCTGGATGGGCAGACCCAACCGACCTGGCCGTCGACGCGGGCGCGCGGCTGCCGCTCTTCGCTCGCGGCTTCGGCCACCATCTTGGGCATGGAGAACCATTGCGGCGCAGACCAGCCGAACTGCTGGGCGTAGTCGATCGCCAGGCTCTCGAACTTGTGATGCTGGCCGATGGCGCGGTACAGATCGAACAGCGCCAGCCAGGTTTCGGCGTGCTGTGAGCGGCCGCCGCCGGAGCCGGTCAGCCCAGCGAGGGATTGCTCGCACAGCTCGAAATCGGCATTGGCGAAAGCGATGACGGCTTCGTCGAGATCCGGGTCGTGGGCCACTTCGCTCAGTTCGGCGAATTGGCTGCCCAGCGCCGCATTGCCGGCGTCCAGGTCGAGTGGAGCCAAGGGGGAGAGGCCCGCACCCTGCGACATGGTCGCGGGCGTTGCGGCAGATGTATTGACCCCTGCTTTCAAAACAGGGACAGCAGCCGATGGCGGTCCCTTGATGCTTTCGTCCGGCCGAGTGCGCGCGTAGCCCATGGCGGCGGGCTGAGTCGGTGCTTCGTAGAACGCAGGAGTGCGGCGCGGAGAGGGGGAGGCCAGGCCATCACCCACCATCTGCTGCTCGATCTCGTCGATCTTGGCCTTGACGCCGCTATCTGGCTTGGCGCCGCTTTCCTGCATGCGGGCTTCGGAGTCGTCGAGCCGGGACGAGCCGCCCAGAGCCGCCAACTGTTCACCGGTGAGCCCCTCGCGGCGGACCTTGCGCAGCATGTCGAACTCGCGCTTGCGCACGAAGTCGTTGCGCCGCTTGCGCTCGATCATGGCCTTCAGCTCGGACTTCGCGTATTCGCTTTCGCGTGCGTCTTCCGCGGGCACGCCGAGCTGTGCCCAGTCGGTGGCCGGGTTGGCCACGAACTTGACAACCTTACGGAAGAAGCTGCTGCTGTCTTTCGGATCCGCCATGCTGAAGAGTGTGCGCAGGCAATCAGTCGCCGAACATCTTTTGCTTCAGCTCTCGCCGTTGCTGCGCTTCGAGGGACAGTGTAGCGGTCGGGCGGGCGATCAGGCGACCCAGGCCGATGGGTTCGCCAGTTTCGTCGCAAAAACCGTAGTCACCGGCATCGATGCGAGCGAGCGATTGCGAGATCTTTTTCAGCAGTTTGCGCTCACGGTCGCGGGTTCGCAGTTCGAGGGCATGCTCTTCCTCGATGGTGGCGCGGTCGGCCGGGTCCGGCACGATGGACGTGTCTTCGCGCAGGTGCTCGGTGGTCTCGCCAGCGTTGCTCAGCAGGTCGTCCTTGAGCGTTTGCAGCTTGGCTCGGAAGAAGTCGAGCTGCTTCTCGTTCATGTACTCGCTGTCGGGCATCGCCAGCACTTCGGCTTCGCTCAGGTCGCGGCCCGCCTTGGTCTTCCAGGCGTTGGCCAGCTTGGGGTCGGCCTTGTGTGCCGTCTTGGTGATGTCGACCAGCATCGAGTTCATCTGACGGGTCGGCGGCCTCGGGGGGGCAAACCGGTCAGCAAAACGAGATGTGGCGGGAGGGATGGGGGCCGGCGAAGATGCCGCTGCCGAAGCGCGGGCGGCTGCCGAAAGCTTCGGTTGGGGCACTTTGACAGGCTTGGTAGCCACCGGTGCGGGTGCGGGTACGGGAGTTTTGGTCACGGCAGATGGTTGTACGGGTACGGGCGCTGGCACCGCTTTGGCCACGGGCTTGGCGGGAGCTGATTTCACAGGGGCTGCAGGTTTCGCTGCGGGCTTGGCCACGGGGGGCACGGCCTTGGCGTCGGGTTTTGCAGTCTTGGCGGCGGGCTTTACAGGGGTTTTAGCGACTTTGGCAGTGGGTTTGGCGAGGGCGGGCTTGCTTGGCTTGGCCGCAGGTTTGGGGTCTGGCTTCTTGGCGGCCGGAGCCGGCTTCTTGGCCGCTGGCTTCGTGGGAGTGGGTCGCTTAACCGGGGTCTTGCTCACTGAAGTCTCCTCGCAATGGCGGTTATACCCGCTCTGCAAGGCAGTGAGTTGCAGAGCAGCCCCTGTTGGGCGCCGCGGATTGTAGCCACGTTGCTCGCCCGCGCCGCACCATATTCAGACGAGGCATCCCTCCAGGCCCTGTTCGAGGATTTCCCGGGGCAAATCGAGCCCGATGAACACCATCTTGCTGGTTTTTTTCTCGCCTTTGGCCCAGGCCGGCCCCAGGTCGCTCCCCATCAACTGGTGCACGCCCTGGAAGATGACCTTCTTGTCCGACCCCTTCATATTAAGTACGCCCTTGTAGCGGAGCATCTTCGGGCCATAGACCTGCACGATGGCCCCGAGGAAGTCTTCCAGCTTGGCCGGGTTGAAGGCCTTGTCGGACTTGAAGACGAAGGACTTCACGTCGTCGTCGTGAGCGTGGTGGTGCGGATGGCCGCAATGCTCGCCGTGCTCATGGTCGTGATCGTGGCCGTGGTGGTCGTGATCATCGGCTTTCAGGAAATCAGGGTCGATGTCGAGCTTGGCATTCAGGTTGAAGCCGCGCAGATCGAACACCTCGGCGATCGGCACCTCGCCGAAATGCACCTTGCGCTGCGGCGCACGCGGGTTCATGTGCTTGATGCGATGGGTCAGGTCGGCCACCGTGGCGTCGTCAACCAGGTCGGTCTTGCTGATGAAAATCTGGTCGGCAAAGCCGATCTGGCGGCGGGCCTCCTGGCGGGTATCGAGCTGATCGTTGCCGTGCTTGGCGTCCACCAGGGTCAGGATGGAGTCGAGCAGGTAGCTCTCGGCGATCTCATCGTCCATGAAAAAGGTCTGCGCCACGGGGCCGGGGTCGGCCAGACCGGTGGTTTCGATCACCACGCGGTCGAACTTCAGCTCGCCCTTGCGGCGCTTCTCGGCCAGGTCGCTGAGGGTGGTGCGCAAATCTTCGCGGATCGAGCAGCACACGCAGCCGTTGTTGAGCTGGATGATCTGCTCGGTGCTGTCTTGCACCAGGATCTCGTTGTCGATGTTTTCCGACCCGAATTCGTTCTCGACGACGGCGATCTTCTGCCCGTGCGCTTCGGTGAGCACCCGCTTGAGCAAGGTGGTTTTGCCCGAACCCAGGAAGCCGGTAAGGATGGTGGCGGGGATGAGACTCATGGTGAACGACCTGTCTGTGCAAGAAGAACGGCCCAAATGGAGCCGAAAGAATTTGATTCAAGGTATCAGATGTGTCAAGCCGCGTGCTTCGAGTAAGCTTTTGGGGTCCGAACTTCCCTCTCCGGCCTGATGGCTGACCCTCACCCGAGCCGATACCCCAAAGGCGCTGACAAGCACGGGCATCATGTCGACAAGCGCAGCTTGTTCGACCGCCTTGTCGAATTCATCTCGCCCGGCCCCGATTCGACAGACGAATTGATCGAGACGCTGGCCGACGCCGAGCAGCGCGAACTGATCGCACCCGAGTCCCGCATGATGCTCGAAGGCGTGATCCGCATGGCCGACCTGACGGCAGGCGACGCCATGGTCGCCGCCCCCCGCATGGATGTGCTCGACATCGACTCTCCCTACGACGAGCTGCTGTGGGTGGTGATCGATACCGCCCATTCCCGCTTCCCGGTCTTCGAAGGCAAGCGCGAGAACATCATCGGCACGCTGATGGCGAAAGACCTGCTCAAGCTGCAGCGTGCGCCCGAACTCAATTTGCGCACCTTGCTGCGCCCGGCTGTCTTTGTGCCCGAATCCAAGGGGCTGAATGACCTGTTGCGCGACTTTCGCGCCAACCGCAACCACTTGGCGATGGTCGTCGACGAGTTCGGCAACACGGCAGGGCTGATCACCATCGAAGACGTGCTCGAAGAGATCGTCGGCGAGATCGAAGACGAGTTCGACGACAAGGTCGGTGAAACCGGCATTTACACCCTGGCCGACGGCAGCCACCGCGTGGCGGGCGACGTCGAGATTGCCGCGGTGAACGAGGCCTTCGTCGTTGATCTGCCGGTGGACGAGTTCGACACCATCGGCGGCCTCGTGGCCCAAGCCCTGGGTCGCGTGCCTCGCCGCGGCGAGGCGGTGCCGCTGGGCAGCCTCGTCTTCACCGTGATGCTCACCCGGGGCGGCGCCGTGCGCTGGTTCAAGGTGACGCGTGCGCCGGAAGTCGCGGTGGGCACCGATGGCGCGTGAACGCAGCGCGGCCAAGCCGGCTCCAGCCTCCTCGCGGCGCCCTGTGCGCCGCAACACGTCGACCGACGGCATCCTGATCGGGCTTGACGTGCTGTTGGCGCTGGTGTTCGGCGCCCTCCACAGCTTGCCGACCTCGTACCCAGCCATCTGGTGGCTGCAGATCATCTGTGTGGCGGGGCTGGCCTGGCAGGTCAGCCGGGCGACGCCGTGGCGCGCGGCAGGGATCGGTTGGAGCTTTGGCACCGCCTGGCTGGCCGCCGGGGTCTGGTGGCTCTACATCAGCATGCACCGCTACGGCGGGCTGTCATCGACGCTCGCGGTGGCGGCGGTGCTGGCGTTGAGCCTCTTCCTTGCGCTTTATCTCGCTGTAGCGATGGCCTTGTTCGCACGCCTGCGGCGCAACAGCCCCTTGATCGACGCCTTGTTGTTCGGCGCCTGCTGGATGCTGGCCGAGTTGGCGCGCGGCGTGATCTTCACCGGTTTTCCCTGGGCTGCTGCAGGCTATGCGCACGTCGATGGTCCGCTGGCCAACCTGGCGCCGTGGATCGGCGTCTACGGCATCGGCTTCGTCAGCGCCGCGCTGGGTGCGGGCCTGGTACTGGGCATGCGTGATGTGGGCCAGCGCGCGGCCGGGGCGGTGCTGGGCCTGGGCGCGAGCGTCACGGTGATGGTGGCGCTGGCGCTCATCAAGCCGATGCCGTTCACCCAGCCCACCGGCACCTTGACGCTCACGCTGTTGCAGTCCAACGTCCCGCAAGACCAGAAGTTCGCCGAGCAGTACCTGCCGCAGACGCTTGCGTGGGCGCAGACTCAGTTGCTGGCGGCCAAAGGCGAGCTGGTGCTCGGCCCCGAGACGATCGTGCCCCTGCTGCCGGAGCAGTTGCCCGCTGACTACTGGAAGCCACTGGTGCTGCACTTCCAGGGCAACCAGGCTGCGCTGATCGGGCGGCCGCTCGGCAGCTTCGAGGCAGGCTACACCAATTCGGTAGTGGGTATTTCGCGCGACACCATCAAGCGCCCCGAGGGCTTCTACCGCTACGACAAGCACCACCTCGTGCCTTTCGGCGAGTTCATCCCTTCCGGGTTCCGCTGGTTCACCGACCTGATGAACATCCCGCTGGGTGACTTCAGCCGCGGCGTGCGCGTCGCGCCCTCGTTCAGCGTCAAGGGTGAGCGAGTGGCGCCCAACATCTGCTACGAAGACCTGTTCGGCGAAGAGTTGGCGGCTCGCTTCGCCGACATGAACGAAGCACCGACCATCCTGGCCAATCTGAGCAACATCGGCTGGTTCGGCGACACCATTGCCGTCAATCAGCACCTGATTATTTCTCGCATGCGCTCGCTGGAACTGCAGCGCCCCATGCTGCGCGCGACCAACACCGGTGCCACGGTGGTGATCGACCACCACGGCGTGGTGACGCACTCGCTCAAGCCCTTCACGCAGGGCGTGCTCGACGCCGAAGTGCAGGGGCGGCAAGGCCTCACGCCTTACACCTGGTGGGCATCGCGTTTCGGCTTGTGGCCGCTCTTGATCGTGGCGGTCGTGCTGATGTTGCTCACGTTGCCGTTGCGCCGGAGAGAGTAGCCCCCCAGTCGCTCACGCTCCTGCCCCCGAGGGGCGCCACCCATCGGCCCGGGGGACCCGTGCCTTGGGCGTTGCTGGATGAGCGAATCGCGTCGCTCTTCGCGCAAGCAGGAGAGGCCGGCCCCTAAAATCCTGACTTTCCCCGAATGCCTTCATCACATGCTGACCTTCCAGCAAATCATCCTGCGCCTGCAAGACTACTGGGATCGACAAGGTTGTGCCTTGCTTCAGCCCTATGACATGGAGGTCGGCGCCGGGACGAGCCACACTGCCACCTTCTTGCGCGCGTTGGGTCCTGAGCCCTGGAAGGCCGCTTATGTGCAGCCGAGCCGCCGCCCGAAGGACGGGCGCTATGGCCAGAACCCGAACCGCCTGCAGCACTACTATCAGTACCAGGTGGTGCTGAAGCCGGCACCCGACAACATCCTCGAGCTCTACCTCGGATCGCTCGAAGCGCTGGGCTTCGATCTCACGGCCAACGACGTGCGCTTCGTCGAAGACGACTGGGAGAACCCGACGCTCGGCTGCTGGGGCCTGGGCTGGGAGGTGTGGCTGAACGGCATGGAGGTCACGCAGTTCACTTACTTCCAGCAAGTGGGCGGCATCGAATGCAAGCCCATCACCGGCGAGATCACCTACGGCCTGGAGCGCCTGGCCATGTACCTGCAGGGCGTGGACAACGTCTACAACCTCAAATGGACGGACACGCTGAGCTATGGCGATGTGTACCTGCAGAACGAGATCGAGCAGAGCACCTACAACTTCGAGCACAGCGATGTCGATTTCCTGCTGCAGGCCTTCGCCGCCCACGAGAAGCAGGCCAAGTATTTGATGGAGCAGCAGCTCGCG
>Ga0307516_10004345_pt1 | contig 17526 bp, 15 predicted proteins | sample 19_EM_MG_FD_203310 | JGI IMG/M metagenome (GOLD analysis project Ga0307516, IMG submission 203310) | Populus trichocarpa ectomycorrhiza microbial communities from riparian zone in the Pacific Northwest, United States - 19_EM | ecosystem: Host-associated > Plants > Roots > Unclassified | place... | reverse complement strand
AAGGGGTTTTAATGCCACTCCCTCTTTAGATAGATGTTATCCCCTCTTCAGGTTTGTGTTACTCCCTCTTTAGGTTCTGATTATATAAGAAGCTAGTGCCATTCTATAACAATTTGCCATGTCATGGCCCCTGCAACACTACCACTACTGCATCTCTCATTTATCACATCTCAGCCTGCACTATCCAAACCTCTGCACCTCTGCTGGCACATATAAAAATGCCACTGCATATAGCAGATTATACTGTGCCATCATGCCGACCTTTAGCAGAGGAAAAAGAGTTAAGATGATAATAAGTACGGTTTCTGGGGTGGATCTGCCATGTATTGAGTGGCACACAGTTCTATTGAGGCTTGGAGAGGTGTATGGATGGTAGATTGATTGAATTTAATGGGTTTTTATTATATCATACCTCTCATACCATTTATATACGGGAAACGGCCATATCAACACCCATTCTGTACTGTCGAGGCTGCCAAAAATTGACCATACAGTATAGGTACGGGGGTTTCGTCACCCGTATTGGCCCTGTGGCTATATGGCCATACACCGTCAATAGTACAGTGCACAGCCCTACTGTTATAGAACAGCTATTTAACAACTATTTTTCATTTTGTCCTTGTTTGTTATTGTTTGGCTTTGTAGACAATATTATAAAAGGTCAACAACATGAATCTGACTTTATTTCATTTTATCTTTGTTTGTCCTTGTTTGGCTATCTCTTATCTCCTTATCTTCTTATCTCTAGCTCATATCCTATTGGTTGATAAGTCTTGGCTAGTATAGTATATATAGAGTAGCCCTAAACCTGTAACTCTAGTTGTATTCTCTTAAGATCTCCACTACACTCTAGTATGAGGACTCTAGTCAATATAAACTTCCCCTTCATCTTTTCTTGTATGATTCTTGTAAGCCCGCGAAGACTCTTTTGAGTTTAGTGTGTCTTAACACCTACTGGCAGTGGCAGAGTCAAAAGCTCGCCCCACATGCATAATCGTAAGTATTCTAACTGCTGGTGTTGAACATAGTAATCTGATTTGTCCTTTAGAAATGCATGACTGGTTTGGATATCACACTACTATCCTCCAGGATGATGAGATCAGTGGTGCATCTTCCTGGGTTTCTCTTTTTACTCATCACACTGTCTGTAGAATGACATCACCTGTGTGTGGAGATGAACATGAGAGATTAACAACCTTGAACATCTGAGTCTGCAAGGCACCTCCAAGTCTTGCATGTAATTCCCCCTTAACTCCCAACTTTGTGCATAGCTATTTCCTGAACCTTTGAAATCCAGATTTGTTTTTGAGCTCCTTTCATGGTATGCTCATGTCAGTGGGCTTCAATTAACTCTCTTACTGGAATCTACTAGCAGAACTCTCTAACTTGTGTAAAACACATTAATTGTAAAATAGGAGACCTCCCTCCCGCTGTATTCAGAATATCTGGAATCTACCATTTGAAGGGGAGAATTGGTTCAGGGTCCTTTGATATGCCAATTCTTCCCAAACCTTGAGCAAGGAACATCAACCAAAAAATGTGGCTGTTTACAGGTGACATGTATCATGGGGTGAACATCCTCACTGGCAAGCATGTTGCTGTGAAGCTTGAACCCATTGATGTGGAACGGCCGAGGCTCAGACACAAACAAACAGTTTACAAGTTGCTTGGCCACTCAGTGGAGATTCTTCAGGTTCTTTGGTTTGGTTCTGACCACAGATATACTGCAATGGTGACCAACCTCCTCAGGCCCTCACTTGAAACACTTTACAATGCCTGTGGCAGTCGATTCAGTCTAAAGACTGTCTTTATGCTTGCAGGCCCACTTGTATGTTCTCATTATTATAGCCCACTCAAATCCCTCTCATCTGTTGGATCAAGGGGGTGTTAGATTGTGAAAGTGTTTTATCGAGGTGGTGTGTTGGATTGTAATAGTGATAAAACAATTTTGGAAAGCTTTATATCACTGTTACATACAAGCTAAACATTGCAAAACGTGTTTTTATGTATAAGTACACATTCCCAATGATTGTACATACTTATATACTTGTATATACACTAAATATGCAGAAACGCGATATAGTGGACACCCTGTATCACGCTTTATGCGTTTCTGGTCAAAACAGTACCAAACAGACCAGTATTCCTAATATATCGGAGAGTGAAACACTTGACGATACACGTTTGAGCAGCATACTTGAGCACACACTACTATTAACAAACAGTGTGATATTGGTGAACTGCAAACCTTTCTTGACATTGTATTTGACTAGTGGTTCACTAGTATTGTATTGGCTTGATTGGTTTTAACATCATCTATATGCAGATTTCCTGGCTGGAGTATATCTACTCTCATGGTTATGTTCATCACAATATCAAGCCTGCAAATCTACTTATGAGCATCTCAGAGGATGAATCCTGTACACATGTCATCAATTTCGGACTTCCAAATTGATATTGACTCAGCTCCCATCAGTCGCATATCCCCTACACTGGATATATGGCATTCACTGGTACAACCCACTTTCTCTCAGTCAATAGGCATCCAGGCATCGAGCAATCCTGCCGAGACGACCTTGAATTGCTGGCTTACTTTCTAATCTACTTTCTATGGGGATCGTTGCCTTGGCAGGGCCTTAAAGTGAAGTCATCAAAAGAGAGGTATACACGGACTATGAAGAAGAAAATTGTAATGGCCGACATGTTATGCACTGGTCTGCCATTGGCCTTCACTATGTTCCTACATTATGCACAGAACCTTGCCTTTGATGCAACTTCTGACTACCTGTTAGAAGTCACATGACTGTGTGAACAAGTGTGGCAGCAACTTGACACATTCAAATGACCTCAGCAATGGAAGAGAGAAAATGTTGACACAAGCTGGATTTGAACCAGCAACACTCAGTTCTCTAGACTGGCGCTCTAATCAACTAAACTATTGTGCTGTTGGCAGAGTATGAGTTGTTAAGTCATATCACTATGAGGATGGTTAGTCACTCAACTGGTGCAACTTCATATTGTACTGAAGATGATTAGTCTTAGCACTAGAAGTGTATAACCAGGATTCAATTGCTCATGCAACACTACCATTATATGCACAAGCTTTTTGAGGACACTTCTAGTGTTTCTGGCTTCATGAATGATGGCATTTTTGATTGGGATCTGACTGGTATGGTGTGTGCCAGGGATCAGTTGTGTTATCCTGATGACCATCTGTTCTTGGAATTGTTGGGCTGGTGATGGGGTTTTTGGGTATCTTGTCTGAGCTCTGAAGGTGACTTCTTCATATATTCCTCTGATCAATTTTTACTGGCCATTTATCTTGATTCATGCACTGACTTATGTTCTGCTCATCAACAGTTTCTACTTCTGAATACTGGTAACTGTATATTTAATACTGGTAACTGTATATTTATTCCTCATACTTTATTTGAAACAGTTTCCACCAGTAGGTTATAAATAATAGTACAAATATTTCTTGTAACCAAGTGACTTGAAGCTGGCTCAACGTGGCTTGATATGACTCAGGGTGCGCTTGAGCCAATTCCGATCAGCTGGCACTCAAACTGGTGCCTGAGCTGAGCTGATCTGGGTGTCTGAAAAGCCATGTTGAGTTTGAGTTTATATCATTCAGGGTCGAGGCTTGGTGAGTCCAAGCCTGGCTCATTGAGTTTTGGCAACACTGGTACTGGTCAAGGATTTTTAACCAGTTTTAACCGGTCTTAACTGGTTAAACCCATTTCTAATTGATGTATTTTGATAGAATACAGTTATTAGTCCATGTTTGCAACATTTTATAGGTCATTATCCATAAGAAATATAAAAAAAACCCCCCAAAAATGTACAAATTTCAATGTTTTTGGCTATTTTTCATCGGTTTTGAAGGTTTTTTGGATGTAACCCCTGGATATTGTTGAATTATCAATTGACTGGTTATAACCAGTTATAACTGGTTAATTTTTGGTTAAGAGAATTCTGTGAAATCATTTAACCTTAACCACTTCTGCCCCAAATTTGCTTTAACCTTAACCATGGTCCAGTTAAAGACTGGTTAAGGTTAAATTAGGTTACAGTTAATTTGTGGTTGTGTAACTGGACCTTCAAACACTACCTACTATTCCTTCTGGATGGCATCTAAGGCTGCACAAATGACACGCTCTGGTCATGTGCCAAAGAAAACCTTAACCATAACCTAACCTTAACTGGTCTTTAACTGGACCACGGTTAAGGTTAAAGCAAATTTGGGGCAGAAGAAGTTATGGTTAAATGATTTCACAGAATTCCCTTAATCGAAAATTAACCAGTTATAACCGGTTATAACCGGTCAATTGATATTTCAACAATATCCAGGGATTACACCCAAAAAAACCTTCAAAACCGATGAAAAATGGCCAAAAACATTGAAATTTGTACACTTTTGGGGGTTTTCTTTACATTTCTTATAGATAATGACCTATAAAATGTTGCACACATGGACTACTAACTGTATTCTATCAAAATACATCAATTAGAAATGGGTTTAACCAGTTAAGACTGGTTAAAACTGGTTAAAAATCCTTAACTGGTACAACAGTTAGGTTAATGTAAATTGAGATTTGCAATTAATTTTAACTGGTTAAGACTGGTTATGGTTAGGTTATAGGATATTTTGGAGTCCCCTCTAACCGGTTAAGGTCCGGTTAATTCAAAAAAGGCAATTTAACTGGACCTAACCAGACCTTCAAACACTACAGCCAATGCTGTTAAAAAGGTATTCAAATGGAAGAAGGATAAGAGCACACCAGCACAAGGATCTGATCCTGAAAGGGCCACTACAAAATCCTCAAGTACATCTCATGCTCAGCCTCATCAAAAACATCCCTGTGTTGAAACCATCAATGATGAAGGCAATCCATCTCTGAGCAAAGAACCAACTCATGAGAGCAAAGAATCCTCGGATGATGAACCTGAAGAGGAATCTGAGGAGGCAGAACTTGGTGACAGATATGTTACATCCCTGCGAAAAAGGCTAATATCAATCATAGCACGCATTCAGAAGGATTGGAATGCACTGATTTATGCCTTCTATCAACCAGTTCCCAACATTAGCTATGACAGCAAGGGCTGCTGCTATTATGAGTTTCAATATGCTGCAAGGGGCTGCAAAAAGGGTGTCCGTCGCTCCTTAGCAACAGGTGATGCAAAATTGACAGGGAACTTATAGAAGCATGCAAAGATTTACTGGGGTGTCAAGACAGTTGAGGCCACTGATCAGACAAAGAACGTTAATGCAGCATGAAAATCCATTCAGAAGCTAAAAGATGGGTCAATCACCACCATGTTTAAATGAACTGGTAAAGGGAAAGTCATGTACTCTCATTGACAGCATACGAAGACTGAGATGAAGTAAGTCTTGTGAAATTTTGATTGACATGGTTACTTACTAGATTTGACTATGGCTGAAATTGTTCGTTGGGTTGCAGAGAGTAATCGTTCTTATAGAATTGTTAGTGATCAAGGCTTTCAAAATTTGATGAAGATCAGATGTCTGAAGTACTACATACCATTGCCAGTAACTGTGTCCCATGATGTTCATCTTGTCTTCGCACACACCAGACAATATATTGCTGCAATATTACATGTAAGTTATTACATTTCTGGAACATTACATATCAAATATCTAACACTTATCATAGAAACATAATAGTCAAATCAGTTTCACAACAGATGCCTGGACCTCACCAAATCACCATGCATATGTAGTGATTACTGCACATCTTGAGCATAACGGTATACCCCTTGCAATGATTCTTGACATCGTTGAAGTAGCAAAGGTGAGCCCATCATAAATAATGAGGCATAAGTATAGGTTGATATCAGACAGCCTCATGCTGGTGAGGGCCTTGCACTTGCATTTGCCAATGTCCTAAAAGACTTTGGAATAATGGACAAGGTCAGCAATATTGAACAATGAACAGATATCAGTTGTCTCATCTTGTAATACAGATACTGTCAATTACCTGTGATAAGGCATCAAATAATGACTGGATGATCAAAGAGCTGGTGAAGCTTCTGCCCAAATTTTTGGTTGTGAACCATACATGCTGCTTCCTTCATATTGTTAACCTTGTTGCTAAATCCTTGATTCAACAATTTGACTTACAAAAGAAAATCGCAAATGAAGAGCTGGGCAACGCTAACCACAAACTGTACAACATTGCTGAAAACCTCAATCTTGAAGACACTGAGGCCACGGTTGCTCATGGAGATGAGCAAGGGAGGACAAGAATGACAATGACAATCTTGAAGGCTGGATCAATGAGCAGGACAAATTGACAGCAAAAGAGCGCAAGCAGCTTCATGCAAGCACTCAGCCCTTCAAACTTGCATTAGCCAAGGTTAGTTCATTGACTTACATCGACAATGTGAACATGCACCTGATGAGCACAGCTTTGTAGCATCTCCTTCAAGATTTTCATTCCTCGACACTTTTAGACCTGGTGTAGAAGGACTGCCTTGAACGATTGGGTCTGCCTGATCAATGGATGCCAAGGAACGTCATGATACGCTGGAATTTGACATATGACATGTTGGAGTTTGCTGTCGAATATCGTACAGCCATCAATGCCATGACAAATGACCAGAATAACAACCTATGAAGATTTGAGCTCAACAGGAATGAGTGGAAGATGGTTGGACACCTGCAAGATGTTCTGGAGGTGAGTCAGTATTCCACGGTCTGCTGAGTCATCTGGGCGTAACACCGTTGAATGTCCCACATGTGCTGTAGATTCTCAAGGACACATATCTATATGAAACCCACCTAACCCATTGCAAGAAACCTCAGGTGCAGGTTTTGGCAGGTGAAGGTATGGGTTGGATCCCAAATACCCAGGGGTTACTCATGCAACAGCCTATCCAACATTGGTGCTTGATGACTTTGTTGACTTTGTGTCACTGGCAGACTTGGCCATAGAATGATTAGATAATTTTTTCACAGTTTTTTGGACTGTACAGTAACCAGTGTAGTATTGTGCTGCCAATCTGATGGCTTCTGAGATTGGTACTCATGGATCTTGAGTACCAAGATTCTGATCCATACTCATATCCGTGATGAGTAGAGATCCACAATCCTTATGGATTACTCATATCCATGCTATTGCCTATCTGAGAGAAACTCGGCATATAACTGAAGAGAGAGCTTTGACATGTCATACTTCTTGATTTCCTCTGATGAATTCACAACATCAGGATGGTGTGAATGGTTGAGGGGAATTCTCTGACTCCCAGATGCACCAGGAACACTGAGGACCTTGATGTTATACAAGCAACAGGGTGAGATGCCGTTGTGCCCCAGTCATCTGCATAACTATTGCCACAGCTGGCATATTTCCAAAAACAAGGATCAAGAATGCCCGAAGGAAAAATAGCTCACGAGACGTCATATCAAAAGCACACACGCCAACAGCAAGTGTGAAGAGTTCTTGAACAAGTGGCCAGATAAACACATTAAAGTCCTTTGGCTTCTTAGGCCCAGGAATTATGCTGATACAAAGAAGATTTCCAAGATGGAAATGTACATCAGGAGCAAGATTATAATTGACCATGAGAAGCAGCCAGCAGGTATGTGCACATCATAGAAAGATTCCAAAGCCATCAGTCATGAGTTCAAGGGCAATGTCATGCAAAGGTACATGAATCTTTTTTGTGGCTGGTGCTCTGAATTGAAGCAAGGCTCATTGCATTGTGGGCAGTGCATCAAGTCCTCATAAGGTCCCATGAAGCAAACACATGAGTTGATACAGCAATGGTAGAAAACAGGTTTGAGTCCAGTGAGAAAGGTGATCCATGATTTGGTTGCCTTGAGGAAGGGGACATAGCTTTTTGAAAAAGTGAATGAAAAATCCATATATGTTGCATCTGTTAGATGTTGTTGAATCTTCAAAGTAAAAGCGAGCAACATCTTAAAGTTGTCTTCAGAGAGCTCCTTCTCTGTTAAGACATGAGCAAGGTCATCACCAGCCCAGACACTGGTAGAAATAGATGTTATGCACCAATTTCTGCCAACTCATACTCAAAATCCTTATTGATTGTGTCCTCAATTCCTAAGCTTGCATCAAGCAGCTTCTCATCAAGAAAATCAGCTTCATCATTAGAGCAGTCTAGTTGTTTCTGGTCCTTGTAACAGCTTTTCTATTCCCTAGTCACGTCTTCTGTTCTGTCTTCGTAGGTGTGCGAACTGGTTGCCTAAATCTCAAGAGCTCTGCTATACAGATTGTCACAAGTATTATCAGAGCTCCACTATATGGTAGTCACTGATATCGGTTCAGCTGAGCTAAGTCTCTTGCAAGAGTACTTAGTTGGAGAGTGAATCAATGGGCAAAGAATAGGTTATTAGCCTAGGTCAAAGCTAAAGAATACAGTTTGTACAGAGGGTTTATATACTAATGGGTCTGGCGCACAGACCAAGTCAATCTGAGATAAGATGTCATAGGTGATGAGTCAAGATGAGTAATTGTGAGAGAAATAGTCTATAAAGGGGAAAGTCTGCAGTCAAGCTGACTGAGAGCGCAGTAAGTATGTCATATGAGATGAGTTGAGAGCGATCAGGTCAGAGCAATGAGTAAAAGAGATATTGTAATAGTTCAGAGTAAGGAAAAGTCATAACATTACCCTTCTTCTATATTTGAAGCCACTGGGTTCAAACCTCAGATATTCATGTTATGTTTGGCCTTGGGGCACCAGTTGTCACAATAGGTGTCATTCTCGATGTAGTCATCGTCAAAGTGACCATCGTCATATGCATTATGAGGGATATCACCAGAGACAATCTGGTTGGGGTATCTGGTATAGTTACTGAAATATGAAGAGGGAGGGGTTGGTCTGGGTGGTTGAGTAGAGGTCGAAGGGATGGGGATGACAGGGGCAGCTAAAAAGACTGGACATTCAATTGATAGATGTCCTACTCTGATAAGGTTGCAGTATTCACAACAATACCAGTCACAGTGGACTTTGTCATGTCCAGTTTTGTGGCAAATGATGCAGTCATGCATTTTCAATTTCTTTTTAGAGAGTCAAGAAATGGTAGGAGGAGCTCATTCGATGGGATGGTCTGGGTTGCTGCTGAGATTGAGGACAGTTTTTCTTTTTGGGTTGAATACAGTGGTGGGCACACATTTTACAGTGATAGTGGGCTTTATAATGGAGGTCGGAGGTCTGTTCATGGGGAGAATCTTGCCGATGGAGTTCAGGAGAAGGCAGGTTCTGTTTTCATTGGGTCTGTTTTAGGCGGGGGGCATTGGGGAAAAGAATGTGGTAAAGGAGAGCATTGCCCTTTCTTTCAATCAGGAAGTTGGTGTCGTTGTCCAACTGTCTTTTGATTTGTTGAACCATGAGTCAGTGTTGTTGTAGGAGTGTGAGAGAGAAGATATGATTGGTGATGTATTTGTCAACAGGGTTGGTCAAGCGATCCATAATGATCAGTTGGAGGTCTTTTTGTTCAAGAATTTGTTTAAAACGGATTCATCACTGTTCAGGGTCTACAGCGGATCTGGCAGAGAGAGAAGAGGTGATTCTGTAGTTGGAGGATGAGAAGGACATAGTTGAGGATGAGGTTTAGAGATGAGGAGCAATCAGAGGAGGTGGTGGGTGAATTGGTACTCTGTCAGGATTTCTTGAGCATTTTTAAAGCCACTTGCTGGTTCCCATGTGTTGTCGCTAATGGGGTATCCTTTCCATTTGATGAGGTACCAGTATCCTGGGCCACATTTCTTGTGGCTCATAATTGTTTCTATCTCATATTCTTCTTTGCCTTCAACAAGATCAGGGGGTGGTTTCATGAAGTTGAGGCCGTGCATCTCGGTTTCATGATAAGGTGATAGAAGTGATGTGTGAAGGATGTTGTGAATTTGCCATTGGTTCTGGAGTTTTAAGTGGTAGGTGACTAGTCCCAAGACTTCTGTTATCGTGAAGGGTTCTTCTCATTTTGGTGCCAATTTCTGAGATAGATAACATATCTTCAAGTTCCAGCCATCCAGCCATACCTGTTCTCCTTTCTTGAATGGGGTAAAGCCTCGTGTAGATCTCTCAGCCATCTTCTGTCTCACCAGTTCATGTGCCACAGCAGCCTCATTTCTTGCCTTGTGGAGAGCTTTCACTCATTGTTCCACAGTTGGGGCATTTGTCTTATTGAATGCTAAGGGGATATCTTTCAGTTCATACCTCATCATAAGATAGAACGGGGTCTGTTTTGTAGTGGAGTGGACCTTTTGGTTGTGACTGAATTCCATGAGGGAGTTGAGCAGTTTCCACATTTTGAGGTTGTTGGAGCAGAAGATTTGAAAATAGATTTCAAGCTCTTGATTGACCCTTTCTGTTTCTCCATCAGTCTGAGGGTGATATGCCGTACTTCTGATTGTTTTGATTCTTAGGAGTCAGGCCATTTTTCTGAAGACTTGTGAGGAAAATTGTGGGCCATGATCAGATAGGAAGGAGTCAGGGAGTCCAAAGCATCAGTACACATGATCAATGTAATTTTGTGCCATAAGCATGGCATCAATCATCTTGTTGCAAGGGATAGAAATTACCCTCTTTGTAGATCCATGGTCTACCACGACCATGAGACTGTCAAATCCATCACTTTCAGATAGGTCTGTGATGAAGTCACAGGTGACTTATAAAAAGGGTTTCACATTCTTTTGTCCTTTGATTGGTATTAAACCAGGTGAAGACAGGTATGTGTTGATCTTTATTTGTTGACAAATTGTGCATTTTGCGATATAGTTTTTGACAAAAATTGTCATTCCTGGCCACCAATAGTAGCATCATATCAACTCTAGAGTTTTAAAGTGCCCTGGGTGTCCTCTGAGTAGGGGGTCATGGTATTGTTTCACCACTTCTCGTTGTAATTCTTCATGAGATGGGATATAACATCCATCCCTGAAGAATAATATTCCTTCTTCAATCTTCCATTCTTCTAAAGAAGATCTGATTGGCAGTGGGCCATTTTCTTTCATGGCTTGTAGTGCTTTCACAAAGAAACCATCTTTTGCAGTTTCATTTTTGATCTTGTCTTGTAATTCTAGATCAATCATCTTGATGAATATGTCATAGGATAGGACAATGATGTCATCATTGTCGATTTCATCAGTGATGTGGTCGGGTCATCGAGAGAGGGCGTCAGATTGGATCATTCTAGATCTGGGGGTGTGGATGAGTTTCAGATCAAACTCTGATAGGAATAGGCTCTATCAAGCCTGTCGTCTGTTCAATTTCTGGGTGGTTCTGAAGTACGTGAGGTTTTTGTGGTCAGATAGGATCACAGTGGGAAAAGAGAATCCTTGGAGGTAGTGTCGCCACATTTCAAGGGCGCAGACTATGCCCATGAGTTCTCGGTCGTATATTTCATAGTTTTGTTGTGTTGCATCAAAGGAGTGTGATATATATCCACAGGGGTGGTAGTCTCCATTCATGTCCTTTTGTTGTATGACTGCCCCAGTAGTGAACTTAGAGGCATCAGATTCAATGACAAATGGTTTTGTCGAATCAGGCATCAGAAGCACTGGTGCCTTCTGGAATTCTTCTTTCAATTTCTCAAACGCCTCTTGGCAAGCATCTGTCCAATTCCAAACTAAATTCTTCTTTGTCAAGTCATTTAGCAGCCGTGCAATGTCTGCATAGTGTCCGATAAATTTCCTATAAAAGTTTCCAAATCCTAGAAAGGATCAGACTTGTTTCACTGTTGTTGGAGTCGGCCAATCTCTAATTGCTTCCAACTTTGCCGGATCTATCTTGATCTGGTTTTCGCTGACAATCATTCCTAGATAGTCAACTTCTTTTGCTTCAAAAGTGCACTTATCTAGGTTTATGAATAGATCATTCTCTTAGAGTTTCTTCAAAACTCATAGGGTCAGCTTCTGGAGGTCTTCTTTTTCTTTTGAGAAGATCAAGATGTCGTCAATGTAGATGAGGATCCATCCTTCATTGGTTTCCATCAGGAATATGTTGTTCATCATGTTTTGGAAGGTTGCCGGGGAGTTGCATAGTCCAAAGAACATTACTAGAGGTTCAAATAGCCCTTTGTTCATTTTGAACACTGCTTTCCATTCGTCATCTATTTTGATTCAGACATTGTTGTATCCCCATCGGAGATCTAGTTTTGTGAAGTATTTGGCTCTCTTGAGCTTGTCCAGCAGTTCGTCTACCCTTGGCAGAGGGTATGCATTCTTGATTGTTTCTTCATTTAGGCATCCATAATCTTGGCATAGTCTCAGTTTCTTCAAGTCCTTCTTGGAGACAAAGAAGAAGAGTAATGCCATCGGTGATTTTGAGGGTCTGATATACCCTTTTCTGAGGTTTTCTTCAAGGAACTTGTCTTGTTCCTTCTGTTCTTCGGGAGATAGAAGACAGACTTTGCAGTCTTTCAGGATGAAGTCAGGTTTCAGATCAATTGCATGATCCCAAGGTCTGTGTTCCGGCATTCATTCAGAGGCTTCTTTTTCAAACACCATTCTGTATTCAGCATAAACTTCAGGGAGTTCGACTTTGGCTTTGTCATCAATTGTTTTATGTGCTAATTCTTGGGATATCGAAGTCTTTGCTTTTATCCAGACTTCATCTTCATTATCGAGATATGTCTTCATCAAATCAATCTTGAGCTCTTCTTCTGTCATAAGAAGGCTTTGCAGAATGAGTCCATCATCTGGAAGAGGTTTGTTTGCTGGTAAATGGTCTGTGTCTTCAAATACCTCTTACATGGTAGGTCTGGATCATGGTGTAATGACCTCCATTCTTGCTAGTTCTATGCTTCTCAAAAGCATTCTGTCAAAGGTGGTTTTCACCTGTATTGAGTCAATGTTGACAGTTCTGGTGTTCCAGTCTATCTTTGGATTGTACTGCTTCAGTCATGGAAGCCCCAAAATTATTTTCTCTTTTCCCAGTCCTGTGGCAAGGAATCTGGTACTGATATTTTTCTTTCCCATTTGTATCTTGAGCTATGCACAATGCTCAATAGTTCTTGTGTTGTTCTTTGTTCCATCCATGTTAAAGGCCTGGATCAGTTTCTCTATTGGGATTAAGGCGATCCCATTCTGTTGAGCGAACTTTTTGTCGATGAAAGTTCCTCCTGCTCCTGAGTCTATCAGGGCATTTGTTTTAAATCTTTTGTTGGTGTTTCTTCCTTCTCCAGATACCAATAAGGGAATACTGGATGACTTCTTATTGGTATCAGCTACTAGTACAGGGGAGATAGAAATAATCATGGGAATGGTTGCTGGCATCAAGGCAGGCCATTTCTTTAAAAACCCGATTCCTCAAGGGAATCCATCAGTTTTCTTTTTTCTTCTTCAGATAAATTTCTGTAAATTGTCTTGATGTGAGCGTATGCTCCATTGGCTTTCTTTAAAGTGGTGGAGTAAGATGTTGGTATTGGAGGTGGCTGTGGTGGTGCGTATTGCCTTCTGGGCACAGGAGGTGGTCTGTGACTGTTTGCTCTATGCCCTGGTAGATGGCATACAAAGCAAAGGCCTTTCTTCATATAATCAGCCTGTTCTTGAATGGACAATCTGTCCACATCTATCGTGTAGGAGTCTCTGGTGGGTGGCATATATTGGGGAGGATGATTGAGGAGGCGCAATCCCCTTCTCTTTGTGTCGTTTCCTCCTTTCAATCTGTTGGTGATTGCTCCTCCCCCTCTCCATTGGCTATCTATTTTCGAGGCTGTGATATACCAGCCTTGGATAGTTGTCAGTGGATTCTTGAGGTTTAAAATCCTATCAAGAAGGGGGGTATTCAGCCTCTTCATGAACCATTCTACTAATGGTCTGTCTTGCATGACCTTGCTCTCGGCCATATAGATCTTGAATTGTTTGATGTATTCATTGGCTGTCTGTCCAGACATCCTTTCTGTTTCCATCTTTGTGACTGTGTCACCTTCTTTGTCTGGAGCAGAGAACAATTATTGTTTTCTCTAGCCTGTGTCCAAAATAACTGTTTCCATGACTCTGCTGTTCATCTTTCATAAAAGACAGGGCAAATATAATCTGTTGGTTGTTGTTGTTGTATGTATCCTCGCAAGTGAGGGTGGAGTTTGTTCTGGTTCCACATGTTCTATACCAGGTGTGGGCAGTAAAGTACCAGATTGACTCATGTCTGTTACTGTAATCTGAGTCGGTGTTTTGTTTTTGGATTCGAGGATTGATTCAATTGAGGGGTAGGATTCAATCAGTACGAGTTCATATGGGAATAAGGATATAATAATGGGTGCCAAAGCTTGGATAAGCTGGCAGTAGTGAAAGCTTTGACCTTGTGTAACAGCTTTCCTATTCCCTAGTCATATCTTCTGTTTTGTCTTCATAGGCATACGAACTGGTTGCCTAAATCTCAAGAGCCCTGCTATACAGTCAGTCACTTGTTCTACTTGATCCCTGCTATATGAATTGTCACTCACAAGTATCATCAGAGCTCTGCTATATAGTAGTCACTGATATCGGTTCAGCTGAGCTAAGTCTCTTGCAAGAGTACTTAGTTGGAGAGTGGATCAATGGGCAAAGAATAGGTTATTAGCCTAGGTCAAAGCTAAAGAATACAGTTTGTACAGAGGGTTTATATACTAATGGGTCTGGCGCACAGACCAAGTCAATCTGAGATAAGATGTCATAGGTGATGAGTCAAGATGAGTAATCATAAGAGAAATAGTCTATAAAGGGAAAGTCTACAGTCAAGCTGACTGAGAGCGCAGTAAGTATATCATATGAGATGAGTTGAGAGCAATCAGGTCAGAACAATGAGTAAAAGAGATATCATAATAGTTCAGAGTAAGGAAAAGTCGTAACAGTCCTCAAGCCCACTGTCTCCAGCAGTAGGTTCTTCATCTGTATTGCTCCCATAGTCTTTGACAGTTGCATGATATTGCTGATTACTACTCCAGGTCTGCTGACAAATGTTCTCAATGACTTCATTAGCCTGAGCCTGTCGCATTTTGGAGTCCATCGAGGTTGTTAAGAGATAGTTGGTTGGAGTGTTGAACTCAGAAGAAAAAGACTCTGGCTGGTCTTGGCCAGCAAGAATGTCAATATAAGTCTTCTTCTTGGTCAATATAGTCCTCTTGGCTTTAGCCTTCTTATATGAAGCACGGTCATTTGTGTTATATTTGTTTTGAGCATTAGTGGCTCTGATGTAGATGGAGTCCTGCCCGTGTAGGTGCCAATATTGCTGCCACTTTGAGAGTTGTTTCATCCAGCCGCATGCACAGATTACCTTTCAATCTGGTCCTATAAGAAAAGAAAAGAGCATTATATTAGATGTGAAGGTGGTGGTGAAGACACTCAACCAATCTCAATGTTATTGTAATCTCTGTACATGACTGGGCTGATATCAATGCATTTTTGATGCAGCTCTTCCTCAACATCATCATCTGAAGTTTTGACCTGCCTTTATTGCTCTTGAAATGGCTAAGAAACCAACCAACAGAAAAGCTGAACAGACCAAGCCCTCAGACTCTCACAGTAAAAAATGCAAGTCAAATTCTATGAAGGCCCGCATTCTGATGACTCCATCATCTGCTGGCCCAGCATCCAATGATGAACACCCAATCCAGTCGATGAAGACTCTATCATAATTCCCCAGAAGTATAAGAGCAGACAAGGTGGATAACCCAAAAAGTCCAAGAATATCGCAACATCTGCTGGCCCAGCATCCGACAATGAGCACCCAGAAAGCCCAGTCAATGAAGACTCTATCATAATTCCCCAGAAGTGTAAAGGTGGACAAGGCAGATAACTCAAGAAGTCCAAGAACATTGCAACATCTGCTGGTCTAGCATCTGATGATGAGCATCCAGAAAGCCCAGTCAACGAAGACTCTATCATAATTTCCCAGAAGCATAAAGGCAGACAAGGTGGGTGACCCAAGAAGTCCAAAAACATCGAGACTAGCAGAAGTGAGAATACCATGTCATTTAAGAAGTGCTTCGCTGAAGCCCAAGGTATGTTTTCCACTCAAGCTTGATATGCTACTGACTAGATTATATCTACAGCAACAATCTTAGCCCTATCAAAGACCTCTGCCAACAATGGTAAGCAGATGAATCTTCCCACCTTGAAGATGCCACCTGGTTTCAAGAAGCTGAAGGAGACAATTGTGGTGCTAGTGCAGCCAAAGGGCAAAGCCAGAGACTTGAAAAGAGGCAGATTTTGTTTGAAGAAGGCTATAGGCCTCTCAGGTCAACACCAAGTATACAACAACATCAGGGTGCATCTTTCTTTGTTTGAGGTGTATGGACTAACATCTGTCCCAGACCACAGTTCAGCAAATTTTCTTGGAAGCCATCCTGGATTTCACAGTCAATTACTGCAATCAAGATAAAAAGAAGCTTGGAAAGATTTTGGAAATGGTGCGTCATACCAGCTCATCAACTATATCTGTTACTGATTCCCTGCTCTCTGTGAGGCTGAGCACAAGATTCTGTACCTCACACCCAAACATTTTTCACATGGCTGGGCCACTGGAGATATCATCAAAGGCATCATGAAAGAAAAACAGCAAGGAATCAAGAAGGCCAAGGCCGAAGCCAAGAATTTAGCAAGTGCCAATCAGCATGACCAAGAAGGCCCTGGAACTGATATTGATGATGGTGCTGGCTTGCAAACAGCAAATGATGACAACAGTCAAGACAACAATTTTGATCAAGATGGCAGCGTCAATAATGATGAATAGGCTCAATCCTTCTGCATGACACCTCCCTCAGCTAGCACTACACAATTTTCTCAGATGGCCTTCTGCTCAGACTTGGACACTTTTATTCTATTTTAGTATATTGTATCAATGATTATCTTGAATTGAATGTTTGCTTTTCGAGTGAAGACCATCTGTAAGAAAAGACCTGCATCTCAGGTCCTCACAACAAGTGGAAAAAAATCTGTTTACTGAGTGCTATGTACAGATGTAAGGAACCTGTCTACTGAGACATCAGCAAACCATGGGAATGCTACAGGCACTATGTAGCCCTACATAGCAACCGCTAGTGCCTGTAGCATTCCCATGGTTTGCTGCCAGTGATGGAGCTACCTACAGGTGTAAGGAACCTGTCTATCAAGAGCTATCTATAGATGTAAGAAACCTGTCTATCAAGAGCTACATACACATGTAAAAAACAGGGTTATCAGGTTAAAAACACATAGTGCATGTGGTCTTTTCAGACTTTCTCCAGGTTTAACACATGCACTGACAGTTTCTTATGACAGGGTCCATGAACATGTTTGACAGGTTCTCCACTCCTATTCTCCAGGTTTCCAGCACCTGTTCAAAGAGGTACAACAAACCTGTCTGTGGGCACATAGTAGACCTCATCAAAGCAATCTGCATCCAGACACCACATGCCCATCAGATTCCAATGAACAGGCATTGCCTGGGCAGCAAGGTATTGTTAGATTGTGATGGGTCAAGCAGTCTAACAGGTTAGGTCCTCTGAACAATCTACTAAGTCTAGGCTAGTTCCCACAATGCCAAAGAGACTAGATTGTTATGACTATCCTTGGGTATAAGTATAAC
>Ga0307516_10004344_pt1 | contig 17528 bp, 9 predicted proteins | sample 19_EM_MG_FD_203310 | JGI IMG/M metagenome (GOLD analysis project Ga0307516, IMG submission 203310) | Populus trichocarpa ectomycorrhiza microbial communities from riparian zone in the Pacific Northwest, United States - 19_EM | ecosystem: Host-associated > Plants > Roots > Unclassified | place... | reverse complement strand
GCTTGCCAGTACAGCGCTTCGATCCAGGCGCGGCAATCGTCGACGGCGGCGGCGTCACCCGCCGGACCGTCTTGGCTCTTGGTGCGCAAGCAGTGCGCGCGCTGATCATCGTCGGCGTTGGCGGCGCTCGCGTTGTTGCCGAACGAAAAGTCCGACCCGCCGTGCGTGTCGGCATTCCTCACCCCGATAATCATCGACAGTGCGTAGATGTTCGCGTCGTAGCGCGAGGCCGTGAACTCGGTATTGTCGCGCAGGCTGCGATCGTTGCCCGCGAGCGGCGGCGGGTCTGCCACGTAGCCGGCCTGGTTCAGCGCTGCCTGGCTGATGCGCTCGTGGCAGTTCTTGTGAACCGGATCTTCGATCTGCCACGCCATGGCCTGCGTCGGCAGCAAGACGGCGCTCGAAATCGCGATGGCCTGGAGCCGCTGCCTCATGGGGCGGCACGATACTTCAGGGCGGGATGGTTGCGTAACGCCCGAATTTCTCGGCCAAAATGGCCAAGGCCTCACGCCCGCGCTCGGTGCGGGGCGCGTAGGCGTCGGGCGCAACCGGTGGCGGCCGCTGGCTGACCTCACTACCCGAGACGCCGACCATGGCGTCCAGATCGTCGACCAGTTGCTGCATGCTGGCGTAGCGGTTGTCGGGGTTCTTGCGCGTCGCGGTCAGAATCATGCGCTCGACGCGCGGATCCAGGTCAGCCTCGAGCCAGGACGGCGGCGGCAGAGAGCTGAATAGTTGATGGCGCAGCAGGTCGGCAGGTTGGATGGTGTCGAACGGCAGGTGACCGGTGAAGAGCCGAAACATCACCACGCCCATCGCGTAAATATCGGTGCGCGCGTCGATGGCCTCGGCCAGAATTTGCTCGGGCGCCATGTACTCGACGGTGCCCAAGATGGTGTGCGTGCCGCTCGTCCCGCCCGAGCCGTCGAGCTTGGCCATGCCGAAGTCGATCAGCTTGAGGCCGTAGGGCTCGCCTGTCGGGCCGAGCAGCACGAAGTTGTCGGGCTTGACGTCGCGGTGCACGACGCCGGCCTTGTGCGCCGCGCACAGCCCCTGCGCGACTTGTCGGACCAGCGAAAGCGCCAGCTCGAACGGCGGCGTGCCCTGGCGGCGCAGGTAGTCGCCGAGGGTTTCGCCGGCCAACGCTTCGAGCACCAGGTAGGGCACGCCGCTGGCGGTCGCGCCCGTATCCAGCACTCGCACCACGTTCGGATGGTCGATTTCTCGCAGCGCTTCGGCTTCCTGGAGCAGCCTGGGGCCGAGCTCCAGGCTCTTGTTCGACTCTGGCGCCAGCATCTTGATCGCGACAGGCACGCCGCTCAAAAGATCCTCCGCCAGGTACACCCGTGCCGTGGCGCCCCGCGTCAGGTAGCCATGCACCTTGTAGCGGTTGCCGAGCACGATGCCCGTGAGCTGCGACTGCGAAGGATTGAACTCGTGGAGCGACGGCCGGCGCTGGGCGCGCTGCTTGGCTTGCTCGTCGTCGCTCAGCAATCGCTAGCCTAATCCGTTTCGCGCGTGCTGCTCTTGGCCTCGGGCGCGGGCAGAGCCCCGGTGCGATCTTTCATCGCCACGAACTTGCGTTCGTCGTAACCGGTGTAGATCTGCCTGGGCCGCGCGATCTTCTGGTCCTTGTCGAGCAGCATTTCTTCCCACTGCGCGAGCCAGCCCGACGTGCGCGGGATGGCGAACATGACTGGGAACATATCCACCGGAATGGCCAGCGCCTCGTAAATCAGCCCCGAGTAGAAGTCGACGTTCGGGTAGAGCTTACGCGAGACGAAGTAGTCGTCCGAAAGCGCGATCTTCTCGAGCTCGAGCGCGACCGCGAGCAGCGGGCTCTTCTTGCCGATCAGGTCGAACACGGTGTCTGCCAGGCGCTTGATGACTTGAGCGCGCGGGTCGTAGTTCTTGTACACGCGATGGCCGAAGCCCATCAGGCGACTGCCGACGCCGCCCTTGACCTCTTTGATGAAGGCCGGAATGTTCGATAGCGAGCCAATCTCGCGCAGCATGCGCAAGACGGCCTCGTTGGCCCCACCGTGGAGCGGGCCGTACAGGGCCGCCGCGGCGCCGGCCACGGCGACGTACGGGTCCGCCCGCGAGCTGCCGACCGAACGCATCACGTTCGTCGAACAGTTTTGCTCGTGATCGGCATGCAAGATGAACAGCACGTCGAGCGCCTTGACGATCTCGGGATGCACCTCGAACTTCGGTTCGGCGATGCGCTTGACCATCTGCAGGAAGTTCGCCGAGTAGCTGAGCTCATTCGACGGATAGACGAACGGCATGCCCATGGCGTGACGGTAGCTCCAGGCCGCCAAAGTCGGCATCTTCGCGATCAGCCGCACCATCTGCGCGCGGCGGATGTCGCGATCCATCACGTGCTTGGCTTCGGGGTAAAAGGTGCTGAGCGCGCTGACGCTGGCGCACAGCATGCCCATCGGGTGCGCGTCGTAGCGGAAGCCGTCGATGAAGGTGCGCACGTTCTCGTGCACGAACGTGTGGTGCGTCACGTCATCGACGAATTTGTCGAGCTCGGGCGCCGTGGGCAGCTCACCATTGATGAGCAGGTAGGCCACCTCGAGGTACGAAGCGTTCTCTGCCAGCTGATCCACCGGGTAGCCGCGGTAGCGCAGGATGCCCTTGTCGCCGTCGATGTAGGTGATCGCCGAGCGGCAGGAGGCCGTGTTCATGAACGCCGGGTCGTAGGTCATCAGCCCGAAGTCGTCTTTGTCGACGGTGATCTGGCGGAGATCGAGTGCGCGGATCGTGCCTTCGGCGATCGGCACTTCGTAGGTTTTGCCGGTCCGGTTATCGGTGATGGTGAGGGTGTCCTTGGCCATTTTTCGCTCGCTCTGATCTTCCTGACGGCTCTTCGACTGGGGGCCTCGGAGCCTTCCTCGATAGAGCGCTTAGCGCAAGAGTTTCTGCCGGTTTGTTGGCCACCCTCGTGGGTTTTGGCATGGGCAAGGGGATGGCCATGCTTTGCCGCGCTCGCACCGGACGGCCCGTCACCCGGATGTCGGCGCTCTCGCTATGCGTGCTTTTGGCCGCATCGGCCGTGGGATGCGACGGGAACAGCTGGCTGTCGCGAAAAGATCCGGCTGCCATGCGGCTCAAACCCGAGAACGGCGGCATCACCCCGCCGGTCGACGACTGGAGCCACGTGCCCGTCCCGCCCGCTGACGGCCCCCAGCTGGCTCCGATCGCGATGCAGGCGCCCATCTACGCCAAGCCCGACCCCAAGGCGGAGGTGATTGGCTACCTGCGCCTGGGCGCCAAGGTGGCCCGCTCGGCCGCGCCAGTGACCAAAGACGGCTGCCCAGAGGGCTGGTACGCGGTCAGGCCACTGGGTTTCGCCTGCGTCGGCTCCAACGCCAGCATCAAGCTCGACCACCCGCTCGTGCGTGCGATCAACCTGGAGCCCGACCGCACGAAGCCGATGCCGTACCCGTACGCGTTCCTGCGCTCGATCGCGCCCTCGTACATGAAGGTGCCGACGAAAGACGAGCAGTTCCAGTACGAGATGCGGCTCGATCGCCACCTGCGCAACCACGAAAAGCTCAAGGCCAAGTGGGACGAGCTCGACGTGGGCGCCAACGACGTGCCGCTCGACGAGCATGGGCTGGCGATCGGCGGGATTCCAGAACACGCCAAGCCGCTCGGAGAAAGTCAGCGCTTCGGTGGTGACGGCAGCGACAAGGTGCCGTGGTGGCTCGAAGGCGGCCGCAAGATCCCGAACGTCTCGAGCTTCAAGGTCCCGAGCTATGCGGTCATCTCCAATCGCATGAAGCGCCACACCGGTGTCTCGCTGCTGGGTACCTTCGTGGCCGGCGCCGAGGCACAGAACCGGCGCTTTGCCATCTCCGCGGACGCACGGCTGATTCCCGCCGACAAGCTCAAGGCCGATTCCGGGTCGCCCTTTCACGGCTACGACATCAAAAAGGTCGGCCTGCCGGTGGCGTTCGCGCAGAGAGAAGGAGTGCAAGCCTACCGACTCGAGGGCAGCTCGCTCGTCGAAGCTGACAAGTTGGTCGGGCGTTCACTGGTGGCGCTGACCGGAGCGGTCAAAGAATTGCGCGGTGAGCGTATGGTCGAGACGCGCGAAGGCACGTGGCTAGCCAGCGCCGATCTGAAGACGGCCGCCAAGAGCAGTAAGCTGCCCGGTTGGGCGCGCGGCAACAGCAAGTGGATCGACGTCTCGATCCAAAACCAGGTGCTCGTGCTGTACGAGGGCGCTGAGCCCGTTTACGCCACGCTGGTCTCGACGGGCAAAGACGGCCTCGGCGACCCCGCCACCACGCTCAGCACGCCGACCGGTCAATTTCGCATCTACCAAAAGCACATCACGACCACGATGGACTCCGCCGTCGCCGACCACGAGTTCGAGCTGCGCGACGTGCCCTGGGTGATGTACTTCAAAGCCGGCTACGCGCTGCACGCCGCCTACTGGCACGACGACTTCGGCCACGCCCGCTCGCACGGCTGCATCAACTTGGCACCCATCGACGCGCGCTACGTCTTCTTCTGGAGCACGCCCTCGGTTCCAGAGCACTGGCACGGCGCCTACTCGGGACAGGGCGGATTCGAGGAAGGGACTTTGGTTTTTGTTCACCCGTAGGTGTCCCAAGCGTCCCGCGAATGTCGCTGACTGAACCACGGGTTCTGCGCCCGGCCTCGCCGGGTTTTGTTCACTACGGTCTTCTGGTGCAGATCGTGATCTGATCGTGCCAAGGTCTGGCTGAGGTGATTCCATGCTCGCGCTTTGCGCGAGCGCATACCGCTCAGCAGCTTTGTGTCTAGAGAACAGCGCACTCTGCGGGCGCGACGCAAATTGTCGACTTTGTTTGGCGCCCGCTCTCGCCCCCTTTCGCGTCTTGCTGCTGCTATAGTAGGTGGAGGCCCGTGTCTGTGTGGGGCTGCCCAGCTGGGCAGCCTGATGCGGGGCCCACTACCGAGCTACTGCACGCTGAAGCTCTTCGAGACCGTCACCGCGTCGCCCGAGAACGGCGGCACCTTGGCGCTGCGAAACAGCCTTGCGACGCAGCCGCCCACGGCGGTGCCAGCCAGGTCGCCGGAGACGGACGTATTCGTGGCGCGACCGCTCGGCATGAAGGTGATCGATACTTTGCCGCCGCCGCTGGGACCGTCGGGCGTTTTGCAGCTTTGGGCGTTGCCGGCAGCCGCGGTGAGCGCGGCGATGGCGGCGGCTTTGTCGAAAGGCGCCGCGCCACTGGTGTCGGCGGCCGCGGGCGCCGGCTTGTCGGCGGGTTTTTCGGCGGGCTTGGACGCCTCGGTCGGCTTGGCGGCCTCGGCGGGCTTTTCGGCGGGTTTAGCGACTTCGCCCGGCTTGGCGGCAGCGACGGCGGGGGCGGGCGTCGTCGCGGGGGCTCCACCGCTGGCGGGCGGCGTCGAGGGCGCCGCTGCAGCCGAAGTGGCTGGCCCTGAGTCGGGAACGGGCGTCGGCGCGACTTCAGGCTTCGTGGCCGCTGCGGTCGCGCTCGGCGTCGGTGCAGGAGGGGGCGCGCCGGCGAGCTTGGCAGGTAAGCCCGTCGCGACGGCGCCGCCGGCCAGCGCCAAGACGGCGGCGATGCCGATCCAAAGTCCCATGCCTTTCTTCTTCGACGCGGCAGTGGTCGGTAGCTCGACCGGATCACTCGCACGCGTTTCGACGGGCGGCGCGATCACGGGGGCGTTGAAGTCGGGCGCCGCGAAGGCCGACCCAAAGGAGCCGGTGCCCACGTTCGCGAGCGAGCTGGGGCCCGAGTCAGTGCCCATCAAGATGGCCGCGGCGTCATCTTGTTGTTTGGCGGAAGACTTTTTGGCAGCAGGTTTTTGTTCCTGCTTGACGAGCGCATCGAGTGAGAAAAGTACGGAGCTCTCGTTACGTGCACCGGTCATCTTGGGCGCAGCGTCCTTCGTCTCACTGCCAAGCGAGTCGTCTTCCTCGCTGCCGGCGCCAGCGAGGTCGCCGAACAGATCTCCGCCACCGCGAGCCGCGCTGCGGCGCGCCGCGGCCGGTTTGGCGGGTTCCTGTTTGGCGGGTGCAGCCGCGAAGGCGACGGGCTTGGGGCTCACGCCAGCTGGTTTTGGATTGGCAAACGGCTCGGGCTTTTCGAACGGCAATGCGCTCGGTGCGCGCAGGTCGAAGGCGGCTTCGGGCGAGCTTTGTGTCTCTTTGGCCGGTTCGCGCCATTCGCTTTGCCGAGTCGACCCGGTCTCGAAAGCATCGAACGGCGAGGGCTCGGCTGGCGTCGGAACTTGCGCCTCCTCATCCGCGGGCAGCGCGGCTGGCTTCTGCTTCAAACCGCGCGCGCTGAGTGCGCCGGCGACTTCGGGAATGTCGAATGGCGCTTTCCAATCGCTCATGCCGTCGCGCCAGAGAAAGGCGTCGTCGTCGAGCGTGCCGGCGGCGTATTTGTCGACAATCTCGCTCAGCCGTAGCGTCTCTTGCCGATCGTCGGGGTAGGCGATGTCGAAGCTCGGCTCAGGCGCGGCTGCGACCTTGGGCGCGGCAGCCGTTGCGCGCGCGGCGGCCGGTGCAGGCGCCGGGGCCGCGGCCTCGCTCATCGCAACGGGCGCAGTCATCGCCGTGGGCGCAGCGGAGCCGCCGGCTGGGGCGTCGCTCGCTCCGTCGAGCTTCGTCCCGTCGACGATGATGCCCGTGCCGCAATGCTTGCACGTGATCTTAACTTTCTTGCCGCGGACCTTTTCATCCGGGAGTGCGTATTTGGCCGAGCAAGACGTGCAGCTGACGTTCATGAAGCTTCCTAGGGGCAGACCAACGCCGCGAGGCGCGAACGTGTCTGCCCGCAATCGTGGAGAAATACCACGAGAAGCGCGCCGTCGCCAAGCGGGTCAACTTCGGTAAGTAGTTGTTCTGCTTCTAAAATAAGTAGGGCGAAGTGCGCTCGTTCTAGTTGTCTGGCTCCGGCAGCCGCGTTTGATACAGTCCGCCGCCGCTACGCCGCCGCCGCTCGGTAGCCGAGGGCTTGCCGGGTAAAACGCATGGGTTCCAAGCTGATCGCCTTCGTCAACGCGCGCTACCGAAGCCTCGATCCTCGCTGGCTCGGGCTTTTTCGCATCGGCTTCGGTTGTCTCCTCATCAGCGAGCTCATGTATCGCTGGAGCTACGCCCGCCTACTGTTCTCGAACGACGGGGTGCTGCCCAACCATTTCTCGCTGTTCGCGCCGATGGGGCAGGACCTGTTCTCGCTGTACCACGTGTTCTCGACGGTGCAGGAGGTGCACGTCGCCTTCGCCCTCACGCTGGTCGTCTTCGTGTGCTTCACGTTAGGCTACCGCACGCGCCTGTTTCACGTCTTATCGGCGATTCTGATCACGAGCCTGCATTCGCGGAACCTATTTACCGAAAACGGCGGCTCGGTCGTCACGCATTCGCTCGCTACTTGGACCGTGTTTTTGCCGCTCGGCCAGTGCTTTTCGATCGACGCCGTGCGGCGCTCGCTAACCGCCGAGCACGAGCGCAGCCCGGCGGAGCTCAATCGGCGCGAGCCTCAAAAAGTCGCCCCGTTCGTGTCGACGATCGTGCTTGGCCTGCTGCTGCAGTGGAGCGTCATCTACTTCTTCAACTGCGTGCACAAAACGGGCGTAGGTTGGAAGAACCACAGCGCCATCTATTATTTTTTGTATCAGGATCGCATCGTCACAAGCCTCGGTGTGTGGGCCAGGCAGCACGTGCCGTTCGGCGTCTTCGCCGTGTTTACGCGCATGACGCTGGTGGTCGAGGGCACCCTGTCCTTTATCTTGCTCGTGCCTTTCGCGCAGAAGTGGCTGCGGCGCGTCGCGTTTCTGTTGGCCGTCGGCCTGCACGGAAACATCGCGCTGCTCTCGCGACTCGGACCTTTTTCGTACGTGATGATGCTGTTCTTCCTGATGCTGTTTGGCCAGGAGGAGCTCGACTGGCTCGGGCGTTGGTTCGGGCGACCTGCGCGAGCCGTGAGCGTCATTTTCGACGCCGATTGTGGGATTTGCTTGTGGACCTGTCGGCTGCTCAAACGGCTGGACCCATGGCAGCGGCTGACGTTCATCGGCAACGACGACACGGCGCGTTTGCCGGCCGGGCTCGACCCCAAGCTGTGCGAGACGAGCGTGGTCGTGGTGGACGCGGCCGGGCGGATCTTTTTTGAAGAGCGCGCGGTTCGGCGCGCTGTGCGCGCGCTGCCGCTCGGCATCGTCGTCGTGGCCTGGCTCTACGTCCCTGGCTTGTCGTTGCTGGGGCGCGCCGCCTACCGCTGGGTCGCGTCGCACAGGCTCGCGATCTCGAGCTTCTTCGGGCTGGGGGCTTGCGGAGTGCCGGTAGCGGCCAGCGCAGCGCCGCCCAAGGCTTCGCCGTGGCTCGGGCGCGTTGGAGATGACTTGCGCGGCTTCCGCACCGTAGCCCGCGAAACGCTGGCGCTGATGCTGATGGTCGTGCTTTCGACGGAGGTCATCAAAGCCAACCCGTTCATTTCGAGCCGCATGCAACTGAAACGACCGGAGTGGATGACGGAGGCCATCGGCTACACGCGCATGCTCGAAGGTTGGGGCATGTTCGCTCCCGAGCCTCCGTACGACGACGGGCGCCTGGTGGTCGACGGACGCACCATCGACGGGCGCAAGCTCGACGTGTTCACCGGCGAAACGCCGGAGTTCGACCCTGAATCGCCGCGCGGTTGGGGTCACGACCAGCTGTGGTGTGACTACAGCAACCACATTCGCTGGCCGCACAACCAAGGGCGTCGCCAATTTTTGCGCAACTATCTGATAAATCAGCACCGGTATTCGCATCGCGACAAAGATCAGCTGGTGAGCTTCGACGTCTGGTGGATCCAGGACAAATCACCAAAGCCCGGTGAAAAACACGGCCAAGTATTGCCCCCGGAAAAGCTGCTGAGCTACGGCTTCGTCAAAGATTCCGGCGCCAAGCCTTGGCTCGCCGCAGCGGGTACGCCGGGTGCGCGGCCATGAGCGCCCATTACGAGCTCGTGCCACCGACGCCAGTCGTTCCCCCGGCGCCGGCCAAGGGCCTTTGGCCAAAGCTGATGCAGCTCTATGGGTCCGCAGATCCGCGCTCGCTCGGCCTGCTTCGCATCGCGCTCGGCGCACTATTGGCCGTCGACGTCGCGCTCAAATTTCCCGAGGTCGAAGCCCACTTCTCGAACACCGGTTGGCTGCCCAATCATTTCGCGCTGTTTCGTCCGATGAGCGAGCATCTGTTCTCGCTCTACTTCGCCTTCGGGTCGCCGCGCGAGGTGCAGTTGTTCATGTGCTTGCACATCGTGGTGTGCTTGCTCTTGCTGGTCGGCTACCGCACGAAGGTGATGCAGATTCTTGCGCTCGTTTTGACCACGAGCCTGAACAGCCGCAACATTCTGATCGAAAACGGCGGCTCGGTGGTGCTGAACATCTTGCTCGTCTGGACGGCTTTCTTGCCGCTCGGGCGGCGCTTCAGCGTGGACGCCTTGTTGGCCTCGCTGCGCGCCCGGCAAGAGACCAGCCAGACGGCGTTGAACGAACGCAGCGATCCGCCTCGCGATGCTCGGCCGGTAGTTTCGCTCGCGGTCACGGCTCTGCTGCTGCAGTGGGCGGTCATCTATTTTTTCAACACGCTGCACAAAAATGGCGCCCCCTGGCGTGACGGCACGGCGGTCTACTATTTTCTCCAGCAAGATCGGCTGATCACCTGGTTCGGTGCCTGGCTGCGCGGCGTCCTGCCGCTCGGCGGTATCAAGCTGCTCACGTTCAGCGCGCTGCTGATCGAGGGCTCAGTCGCGGGGCTATTGCTTTGTCCCTGGCGTACGCCCGCGACTCGCATGTTGGCGTTCGGCCTGGTCGCGCTGCTGCACGTCTCGATCGATTCCGTGCTGCAGCTGGGGTCGTTCTCTTGGGCCATGCTGGTGGCATTTCTAGGCTTCGTGCCGGCCCAGGTTTGGGCTTGGGCAGAGCGGCGCTGGACGGCGCGGCGCACGCCTTGCGTCCTGCATTTCGACGCCGAGAGCGGCGCCTCGCTGATGCTGTGTCGTATCGTCAAGCGTCTAGACGCCTTGGGCCTCGTGACCTTTCGCGCGTTGGACGAGGAGTCGCCCAAGCAGGCCACGAAGAACCTGTGCGTCAGCGTCGACGGTGAGAAGACCAGCTCGGGCTGGGAGGCCCTGCTGTGCGTCGCCGACGCCCTGTGGTGCGGCCGGCGGCCGCTGCTGCTGCTCGCGCCGCTGCTGAGGCGGCGGGTCGAGCGACGCCTGGTGCAGCTCGCCAGCGACCCACACCAGCTCGATCGTGACCTAGGATTGCAAGAAGTACCGACCCAAGCCGACGCCCGCCAAGCCGAGCCAAGCGGGGCGTCGCGTTTCTTCGCCGGCGTGCGCGGCGCGCTGCGCGAGTCGGCCGTTGCCTTCATGCTCGTGGTTTGCGGCACACAGGTGTTGCTCGACAACCCCGCCATCCCGAGCGGGCTCAAGCCGGCAGGGCGGCCCGCGCTGTTCGACGCCCTCATCACGTACCCGCGCATCTTCCAAGGTTGGAGCATGTTCGCGCCGGCGCCGCCGCTCAGCGACGGTCGCCTCGTGATAGACGGCCGCACCAAAGACGGTCGCCCCTTCGACCCCCTGACCGGCAGCGCGCCCGTTTTCGAGGTGCACCCGGCCGGCACACCGCGCACGAACTTGATCTGGGGCTACTTTCACACGCGCATCGTCGAGGATCGGTTTCGCCCTTACTGGGGCGGCGTGCGCGACTTCGTGATGAGTCACCATAAGCTCACCGGTCGAGCCCAAGACGAGCTCAGCTCGTTCGACGCCTACTTCGTGAGCGAGACTTTCCCCGCACCGGGCGAGAAACGGGCGCCACCCGAGCGCCTCAAGCTATTTTCGAACAGTTCCGTCCCGGGGGACGCAGCGCCGGTGCCGGCGCCGCGCCCGAAGGGCAGACCGCCCAAGCCTCGTGCACAATAGCTACCGTGACCGCGCCGCACATCGCCCACGCCGTTTGGCAGACGCTGCGCATCAGCGTGCCCACGATCTGGCAGGGGCTGCGCGGCTCGCTCACGGCCGAGGCGTGCGATAGGCGTCTCGCGCAGTGGTCGGGCGCGATCGTTCGGCGCGCCAGCATCGATTTGCGCGTCGAGGGCGCCGCGCATGCAGCTCGGGACGAGAGCTACGTTTTGATGTCGAACCATCAGTCGCTCTACGACGTGCCGGTGATTTACCAGGCGCTCGATCGGCGTATCCGTATGGTGGCCAAGCGCGAGCTATTTCAGGTGCCGATCTGGGGCCGCGCCATGCAGCGCGCCGGCTTCATTGCTCTCGATCGCCAAAGTCGTGAGCGCTCACGCGAAACCTTGCTCGCTTCGGCCGACATTTTGCAGACCGGTACCTCGATTTGGATCGCGCCCGAGGGTACGCGCAGCAAAGACGGCGCGCTCGGACCATTTCGCAAGGGCGGCTTTCATTTGGCGCTGCAGAGCGGCTGCCGCATTTTGCCCATCACCATCGTCGGCACACGCGCGGTCTTACCAGCGAAGGGCGCGCACATCACCGACGGCTGCACGGTGCGGGTGGTGATTCACCCGCCCGTCGATCCCGCCGCCTTTGGCGAGGCGCGCCGCGACGAGCTGATCGAAGTCGTCCGCAACGCCATTGGAAGCGGGCTGGCAGACAGTTAGCGAACGAGCGCGAATGCGTGAGCTGGATCGCCTTCGCCTGACCTTGGCACTAGCAGATCACGATCGGAAGGGAGAGGCGGGGTCAGAAAACCCGGCGAGGCCGGGCGCAAGACCCGTGTTTTGATCAGCATGAGTCGCAGGACGTTTCAACCGCCGACGCGCGAACCAAGAAAATTAACCCTTACACCAGACGCGCACCACCATGGTGCCCTTGGCCGTCCAAGGCGTTACCTCGATACGCTCGACGTCTGCTATCGAACCGGAAGGCACGCGGTGCAGCAGGTGGTCCTCGACGAAGCGCCTGCGCAGGCCGTCGGTCGAAAGATCGCCCACTCCGCTGCCGCGAATGATGAACGTCAAGAGCTCGAATATCTCGAGTCCCTCTGGGGCCAAGCGCGGGGTCAGCGGCGCCGGCTCGTCAGTGACGGTGACTTCGGGCCCGTCGTCCAACTTCGCGGCGCGCGCGTCGTCAGCGTTGGGCGAGGGCGAGGGTGGCTGCGCTGCTTGGGGCGCGGGCAGGCGGCTGGGCGAGCGCGCGCCCGGTGCGTTCTTGATCTTGTCGCCGTAGGGCAGCGTGTTTTGGCGAGGGCGCATCTCGTTCGCCAGCTCTTCGGCGATCGCCTGCATGGTCTCGCGTCCGGCAGGCGCCTCGGAGATCTCGATCAGCGGGGCCTCGGCGGTGCTGAGGCTGGGCGCCGCCAGCTCTGCCTCGATCGCCGACAGCGTCTCGCGCCCCGCGGTCGCGTAGCCCAGCTTCACCTCGGGCGCCGACGGCGCCATGCTACGCCGCTTACCCGTCGCCGCCTTCGTCGCTTTCTTGGTCGGAGCCACTCAACCCTGCAGGCTAACAGAGCCCCTTCATGAACTGCTAGGCCGACGCGGGGCACGGCCCAGTTCCGCGGGATTTTTCACAGGAAGATCGGCGGGGCCAGCCCCGCCTCACGGCAATTCGGAGCGACCCATTAAGTACAAGTCCGCCGCGCGCGCGGCTTTGCGGCCTTCGGCGATGGCCCAGACGACGAGTGACTGGCCACGTTGGCAGTCGCCAGCGGCGAAGACGCCCTTCTGATTGGTGGCGAAGTTGCCGTCGACTTGGATGTTGCCGCGCCCGTTGATGGTGAGCCCCAGGCCTTCGACGATACCGGGATGCTCGGGATGCACGAAGCCCATCGCGAGCAGCACGAGATCGGCAGGGATCTCGAACTCGCTGCCGGCCACGCGCTCGAACTTGCCGCCCTTGAGCTCCACTTTGACGCAATGTAGCGCGGTAATCTTGCCGTTTTCGCCGCCGACTCGCTCTGTCGAGACGCTCCAGTCGCGCGCGCCACCTTCTTCGTGCGAGGACGAGGTGCGCAGCATGAGCGGCCACAGCGGCCACGGCGTGCTGCCGGCGCGCTCTTGCGGCGGGCGCGGCATGATTTCGAAGCTGGTGACGCTCTTGGCACCTTGGCGGTGCGAGGTACCGATGCAGTCGCTGCCGGTGTCGCCGCCACCGATCACGATCACGTTTTTGCCGGTCGCCAAAATCGCGCCTTCGTCGGGCACGCTGTCGCCGGCGACGCGGCGGTTCTGCTGCGTCAAGAAATCCATGGCGAAATGGATGCCGGAAAGCTCGCGACCCGGGACCTCGAGATCGCGCGGCTTGCGCGAACCGATGGTGAGCACGATGGCGTCGAAGTCGGCGCGCAATTGGGCGGGCGTGATGTCGCGGCCGACGTCGACGCTGGTCTTGAAGATCACGCCTTCTTCGGTCATTTGCTGCACGCGACGCTCGACCAGCGACTTTTCCATCTTGAAGTCGGGAATGCCGTAGGTGAGCAGGCCCCCGATGCGATCGTCGCGTTCGAACAGCGTGACGGTATGACCGGCGCGGTTGAGTTGCTGCGCAGCGGCCATGCCGGCCGGGCCGGAGCCGATGACCGCGACCTGCTTGCCGGTCCGATGCCGGGGCGGCTGCGCCTTGACGAAGCCGTCCGCGAACGCGCGGTCCGCGATCGAGCGCTCGATCAGCTTGATGCTGACCGGGTCGTCGTTGATGCCGAGCACGCAGGCGGCTTCGCAGGGCGCCGGACACACGCGGCCGGTAAATTCAGGGAAGTTGTTGGTGGCGTGCAGCGCCTGAATCGCGCGCTCGGGCTCTGCGCGGTAAACGTGATCGTTCCAATCGGGGATCAGGTTACCGAGCGGACAACCGGTGTTGCAGAACGGTACGCCGCAATCCATGCAGCGTGCGCCTTGCTTGACCAAGTCGTCTTGAACGATCGGTAGCTCGAACTCCCGATAGTCGTGGACGCGCTCGGTTTTGGCGCGCTTGGAGGGATCTTGCCGGTCGAACTCGAGGAAACCTGTGACTTTACCCACGTTGCTACCTGTATCTGATGCTGAAAGGCGTCGATGTTGGGGAAGGGGCGAGGCTCAGCCGCCAGCGATGACGCCCGACTTCGGCTCCGCTTGCATGGCCGGGAGCATCGAGGGGCGATCCATGCCCTTGTTTCTCATTTGCTGCTCTTCGAGCACGCGCCGGTACTCGGACGGGAACACCTTCTTCATGCGCTGCACGGTGTTTTCCCAGTCTGCCAGCAGCTCCTTGGCCTTGACGCTGCCGGTGCGCTTGACGTGTTCCTCCATCAAGCCGGCGACGTACGCCGCGTCGTCGGCGCCCAGCTCTTCGATGTCGTCCACGACTGCCGGGTTGCAGCGTGTCTCGAAGTCACCGGTTTCGTCGAGCACGTAGGCGAAGCCGCCGCTCATGCCGGCGCCGAAGTTGCGCCCGGTGCGTCCGAGAACCAGGACGCGACCGCCGGTCATGTACTCGCAGCCGTGGTCGCCCACGCCCTCGACCACCGCCGTGGCGCCGCTGTTGCGCACCGCGAAGCGTTCGCCCGCCTTACCATTCAAAAAGGCTTTGCCCGAGGTCGCGCCGTAGAGCGCGGTGTTGCCCAGAATGATGTTCTGATCGGCACGGAAGGTGACGCCTGCAGGGGGCCGCACGCTGAGCACGCCGCCCGAAAGGCCCTTGCCGACGTAGTCGTTCACGTCGCCTTCGAGGTTCAGCTCCATGCCGTTGGTGGCGAACGCGCCGAAGCTTTGACCCGCGGTACCCTTGAACTCCAGCTGAATCGTACCGTCGGGCAGGCCTTCTTTGCCGAAGCGTCGCGCGACTTCGCCGGCCAGCATACCGCCGATGGTGCGGTCGACGTTGCGGACCTGGACGACGTGACGAACCTTGGTCTTGTTCGTCAGCGCCGGCTCACACAGCTCGATCAGTTTGTTGTCGATCGATTTGTCGAGACCGTGATCTTGCTCTTGCAGCTTGCACACGCCGACGCCAGGCGCCGCCACGATCGGTGTGAGCACGTCCGAAAAATCGAGGCGCGAAGCCTTCCAGTGATCGGTCTTTCGAACCTGAATGCGTTCACTGTGGCCGACCATCTCGCGAATGCTACGGAAGCCTAGCTGCGCCATGATCTCGCGCGCTTCGTCGGCCACGTAGAACATGAAGCGGATCACGTGCTCGGGCTTGCCTTCGAACTTCGCGCGCAGCACCGGATCTTGCGTGGCGATGCCCACCGGACAGGTGTTGAGGTGGCACTTCCTCATCATGATGCAGCCGGAGGCGACCAGCGGCGCCGTGGCGAAGCCGAACTCCTCGGCGCCGAGCAACGCCGCCAGTACGACGTCGCGGCCGGTGCGCATCTGACCGTCGGCTTGCAGGACCACGCGGCTGCGCAGGTCGTTCTTGACCAGCACCTGGTGCGTCTCGGCCAGCCCTAGTTCCCAGGGAATGCCGGCGTGCTTGATCGAGGTGAGGGGTGAAGCGCCCGTGCCGCCATCGTGCCCGGCGATCAAGATCACGTCGGCGTGCGCCTTGGCTACGCCTGCTGCGACCGTGCCGACGCCGGCTTCAGCCACCAGCTTGACGCTGATGCGGGCCTTGGGGTTCGTCATCTTCAAGTCGAAGATCAGCTGCGCCAGATCTTCGATTGAGTAGATATCGTGGTGCGGAGGCGGGGAGATCAGCGTGACGCCGGGGGTGGAGTGGCGCGTTTTGGCGATGATCGCGTCGACCTTGTGGCCTGGCAGCTCGCCGCCCTCGCCGGGCTTGGCGCCCTGCGAGACCTTGATCTGCAGCTCGTCGGCGTTGACCAAGTAGTAGGTCGTGACGCCGAAGCGCCCCGACGCGACCTGTTTGATCGCGCTGCGTCGTGAGTCGCCGTTCGCGTCTTTGACGTAGCGCTCGTCGCGCTCGCCGCCTTCGCCGGTGTTGCTGCGACCGCCGATGCGGTTCATGGCGATGGCCAGGTTTTCGTGGGCTTCGCCGCTGATGGAGCCGAAGCTCATGGCTCCGGTCGCGAAACGCTTGACGATGTCGGTCGCGGATTCGACCTCTTCGAGCGGCACGGGTGCGCTATGCGGCGCCAGCTCCCACAGGCCGCGCAGCGTGATCGGGCCGTTCGTCTGGTCGTTGATGAGCTTGGAGTATTCTTTGTAGCTCTTCACGTCCTCCATGCGCACGGCGTGCTGCAGCTTGGAGACCGTGCCCGGATCCCACAGGTGGCGTTCGCCCTGCGCGCGGAAATGATATTGCCCACCCAAGTCGAGGTACGGAGTCGGCTCCGTCGTCTTGGGGTAGGCGTACTCGTGGCGGCGGCGGGATTCGTCAGCGATGACGTCGAGGTCGATGCCGGAGATGCGGCTCGAGGTGTTGGTGAAGTAGCGATCGATGAGGTCGGGCGAAAGACCGATGGCTTCGAAGATCTGCGCGCCCTGGTAGCTCTGCAGGGTGCTGATGCCCATCTTGCTCATCACCTTGAGCAAGCCTTTGTTGACGGCTTTGACGTACTTCTGGCGGGCGACTTCCGGCTCTTTCAAGCCGGGCGCGCCTTGTTGCGCCAGCTGGTGAATCGACTCCATCGCCAGGTACGGATTGACCGCGCCCGCGCCGTAGCCGAACAGCAAGCAGAAATGATGCACCTCACGGGCCTCGCCGGTTTCGACGATGATACCGACCTTCATGCGCGTGCCGTTGCGCAGCAGGTGGTTGTGCACGGCTCCGGTCGCGAGCAGGCTGGGCACTGGAGCCATGTGCTCGGTCGAGCCGCGGTCGCTCAAGATCAAGAGGCCATGACCGTCGAGCACTGCGAGCGACGCTTGCCGGCATAGCTCATCGAGCGCCGACTTCAGGCCCTCGCCGCCTTCGGCGACCGGGTACAGCATCGGCAACGTGGGCGGGGTGCGCACGGTGCCTAGCGGCGTCTCGCGCAGCTTGGCCAGATCTTGATTGGTCAAGATCGGATCGGGCAATTCGAGCATCTGCGCTTGATCGGGCAGCTCGAACAAGATGTTGCCTTCGCCGCCGATGTAAGCCTTGAGGCTCATCACCATCGCCTCGCGGATCGGGTCGATCGCGGGGTTGGTGACCTGGGCGAAGTGCTGCTTGAAGTAAGCGAACATCAGCTGCGGGCGATCCGACAACACCGCGAGCGGCGTGTCGGTGCCCATAGAGCCGCGCGGCTCGTCGCCGGCGCTGGCCATCGGCGTCATCAAGAGCTTCAGGTCTTCTTGCGTGTAGCCGAACACCTTTTGTCGCTGGAGCAACGTGGTGTGCTCGCGCGCAGTTGCGGTCGGCGGCGAGGCCTCGATGTCGTCGAGCGAGATCTTGTTCTCGCGTAGCCATTTGCCGTAGGCCTTCTTGCGGCAAATTTCGTCCTTGATCTCTTCGTCTTCGACGATGCGACCCTTCTCGGTGTCGACGAGGAACATGCGGCCGGGCTCGAGCCGGCCCTTGCGCTCGATGTTCTCGGCGGGGATGTCGAGCACGCCCGTTTCGGATGCCAGGACGACCAGGCCGTCTTTGGTTTCG
>Ga0307516_10004343_pt1 | contig 17529 bp, 17 predicted proteins | sample 19_EM_MG_FD_203310 | JGI IMG/M metagenome (GOLD analysis project Ga0307516, IMG submission 203310) | Populus trichocarpa ectomycorrhiza microbial communities from riparian zone in the Pacific Northwest, United States - 19_EM | ecosystem: Host-associated > Plants > Roots > Unclassified | place... | reverse complement strand
GTGGTTCAACGAGTTACTCAAAGTAGATTGAACTCCACCGGCAAGTCCTGATCTACGGATAGCCGCTGTGCGTGCGGCATCCTTTGGAAGGTTGTCTCCTCGGTACCGGTCGAAGACCCCCTCTTCAGAAGGTACCTTTCAGCCCGGTGGGTGACCACCGGGCTGTTTATTTTTGGTGTCGCGCGACAATGCCTGCCGATGATCGCCTGGCTGCCTGACGACGACGACCACGCTCCCTTTCCGGACACCCGGCTTGCGCTCGGCCCTGACTCGCAGGCTCCGGGCCTGCTGGCCGCGGGCGGCTCCCTGCGGCCAGCCCGCTTGCGCGCTGCCTATGAGCGAGGCGTGTTCCCCTGGTACAGCGAAGGCCAGCCGGTGCTGTGGTGGTCGACCCAGCCGCGCATGGTGCTGCCGGTGGCGGAGTTCCGCTTCTCGCGCTCGCTGCGCAAGACCATCTCGCACGGACTGCACACCCACGGCTTCGAGATCCGCGTGGACACCGAATGCGCCCGGGTCATTGCCGCGTGCGCCGGCACCCCCCGTGCGGGCCAGAACGGCACGTGGATCGTGGCACCCATGGTTCACGCCTACACGCGCTGGCATGCCGAAGGGACCGTGCACTCATTCGAAACCTGGATGGGGTCTGAGCTGGTGGGCGGCCTGTACGGCGTGAACCTGGGCCGCATGTTCTTTGGCGAGTCGATGTTCTCGCATCGCAGCGACGCATCGAAGATCGCCCTGGCGGCGCTGGTGTGTTTCTGCCGGCAACACCGCATCGAGTGGATCGACTGCCAGCAGGAGACCGCCCACTTGGCGTCGATGGGTGCGCGGCCGGTGTCGCGCGAAATGTTCGAGCGGCACCTCAGTCAAGTGGTGGGTGACGACGCGCCATCGCGTTGGTTCTATGATGTGTCGCTATGGGCGCAACTGGGATTGCACCCGCCAGCCTGACACCCCGCGTGACCCACCCCAAAGAACTCCCGCTTGCGTCGCTGCAGTTCTACGCGACGGCCCCCTACCCCTGCAGCTATCTGCCCGGGCGCCTGGCGCGTTCGCAGGTGGCCACACCCAGCCACCTCATCAACGCCGACACCTACTCCGGCCTGGTCGCCAATGGCTTCCGGCGCAGCGGGATGTTCACGTACCGGCCGTATTGCGATGGCTGCCAGGCCTGCGTGCCCTTGCGCGTGCCGGTGGAGCGCTTCAAGGCCACCCGCAGCCAGCGCCGCGCCTGGCAAGCACATCAGGGGCTGCGCCCGCGCGTGCTGCGGCTGTGCTTCGTGCCCGAGCACTACCAGCTCTACCTGCGCTACCAGTCCGGCCGCCATGCGGGCGGCGGCATGGACCATGACTCCATCGACCAGTACACCCAGTTCCTGCTGCAGAGCCGGGTCAATTCGCGCCTGGTGGAGTTCCGTGAGCCGGCCCCGCCGGGCGAGCTGGGCGCCTTGAAGATCGTCTCGATCCTCGACGTGCTCAACGACGGCTTGTCCGCCGTCTACACCTTCTACGAGCCTGATGCAGGTGCCAGCTACGGCACCTTTGGCGTGATGTGGCAGATCGAGCAGACCCGGCTGCTCAAGCTGCCCCACATGTACCTGGGCTACTGGATCGCTGAGAGCGGCAAGATGGCCTATAAGGCGCAGTTCCGGCCGCATGAACTGCTGATCGGCGGACGCTGGCAGGCACCGCCCGGCTAGCCGGGCGGGCCGAGTGCCGAGTGCCGGGTCAGCGCAGCGGCGCGCCGGTCTTGCCCTGCACTTCGTCGCGCGTCACGCCGGGCGCCAATTCCACCAGCTTCAAACCCTGCGGCGTGACGTCCATCACCGCCAGGTCGGTGATGATGCGGTTGACCACCGCCACGCCCGTGAGCGGCAGCGTGCATTTGGGCAGCAGCTTCAGGTCCACGCTGCCGTCCTTCTTGCGCGCCACGTGTTCCATCAACACGATGACCCGGGGCACGCCTGCCACCAGGTCCATGGCGCCGCCCATGCCCTTGACCATCTTGCCGGGGATCATCCAGTTGGCCAGGTCACCATGCTCGCTGACCTGCATGGCCCCCAGGATGGACAGGTTGATCTTGCCGCCGCGGATCATGGCAAAGCTGTCGTGCGATCCGAAGATGGAGGAGCCGGCGATGGTGGTGACGGTCTGTTTGCCGGCGTTGATGATGTCGGCATCGACTTGATCGGCCGTGGGGAACGGGCCGATGCCCAGCATGCCGTTCTCGCTTTGCAGCCACACCTCGATGCTCTTGGGCACATGGTTGGCCACCAGCGTGGGCAGGCCGATGCCCAGGTTGACGTAGTAGCCGTCTTTCAGTTCCAGGGCGGCCTTGGCGGCCATTTGATCGTGGGTCCAGGGCATGATGGTCAGACTCCCGCCGGTTCGGTAAGGGTACGTTTCTCGATGCGCTTTTCCGGGTTGGGGTTGAGCACGATACGGTGCACGTAAATCCCCGGCAGGTGCACCTCGTCCGGGTCGATCTCGCCGACCTCGACCAGTTGCTCCACCTCCACCACCGTCACCCGCCCGGCCATGGCGGCCGCGGGGTTGAAATTGCGCGCCGTGCGGCGGAACACCAGGTTACCGCTCTTGTCGGCCTTGTGCGCCATGACCAGCGACACATCCGGCACCAGGGCCCGCTCCATCACGTAGGAAAGCCCATCAAACTCGCGGATTTCCTTGCCCTCGGCCACCAGGGTGCCGACGCCCGTGCGCGTGAAGAAGGCGGGGATGCCGGCGCCGCCGGCCCGCAGCTTTTCGGCCAGCGTGCCTTGCGGCGTGAACTCCAGTTCCAGCTCACCGGCCAGGTACTGTCGCTCGAACTCCTTGTTCTCGCCCACGTAGCTGGAAATCATCTTCTTGATCTGGCGGGTTTCCAGCAACTGGCCCAGGCCAAAGCCATCCACGCCCGCATTGTTGGAGATGACCGTGAGGTTCTTGACGCCTGAATCGCGCAGCGCGGCGATCAAGGCCTCAGGAATGCCGCACAGGCCGAAACCTCCTGCAGCCAGCAGCTGCCCATCTTTGACGATGCCTTCGAGCGCCGCCTTGGCGCTTGGAAAAACCTTGTTCATGGTGACGAAACTCCGGCCGGTGAAGGGTTACCAAGCGTACACCGCGAGCCGCGGCGCGCCGTGGCCTGCCGCATGCACCGGAAACAAATGCACGACAGGCTCAATGGCGCCGCGCGATTCTGCCAGCGCAGGCCCGTTCATTGCGTAGGTGATCGTCGAGATTCCGACCAGGGCTTGTGTCATGGCCTCATTTGACCGTTTTCAGTGCAACACCCGGGCGCGCCGGCCAAGGCGCCGTGCGCTCGCGGCCCTCTTCACCGCCTTGATGGCGGTGGCGCCATCCGGCGCGCAAGCCCAGCAAGGCGTGGTGGCTGCCGCGTCCTTTATGCAGGCGCCGCAGGATCCGGCCTACCGGACCCTTGAGCTGCTGTACACAAAATTCCTCGCCAGTGGACGCAGCGATGTCGAGATCCATCTCAGCCCCGCGGGGGGGCGGTCCGGCGCACGCATCGAGCCCAACAGCGACGGTTCCTTCACCTGCCATGTGTTCGGCCTGCAAACACCGGCCGGCGAGATTGACTCGCGCCCGTCGATGCGCATGCTGGCCGGCACGCTGGTGCACGAGGCGACACATTGCTTGGTCACCCCCTATGCCCTGGGGATCAGGCCGGATGGCGATGATCCCGCCTCGCAGATTGCCAGCAGCCTGGTGCTACTGACGCTGGAGAGCATTTCGGATGCCCGCGCCGTGATCGAGCTGTATCGCAAGGACGGCATCGAAGCCGCCCAGGAGTTCGCTGCACTCATGCTGCCGCACCGGCTGATGGCCACCAGCCTGAGCCATTCGACGGCACCGGCGCTGCGTGCCGCGCTGCAACTGGTGTGCACCGAGCCGGGCACGGTGCAGGATGACGAGCAGGCCTTTGCAGCGGCCTTGCGCATTGGCCGCACGGGCGCCGAGTATGCGTTCCAGCGCTTCGCACGCGGCACCGGGCGCGGCGAGATGCTGGAGGCGCAGGGGTTCAAGGAGGTTTCCACGGCGCTGGACACTGCCCTGGAACGCGCGGTGCAGGCGTTCCATTCCGGCCGCTACGAGAACAATGCGGCCACGCTCAGGGCCTCAGGCGAGGTGGCCTCGGCGGGGGACTATCACTTCTTCGTCAGCGCGGACGGGAAGATCCGCACCGAGCCGGCCCTGGGCATGGAAGGTGTGCGAAGCGCGGCAAGCAGCCACCACTGAAACACCGTCCCCGCCGGCGCCGGGTACTCACATCTCACTCCACCAACTGCCGCAGCCATTCGGGCAGAGGCACCGATTTTTGTGCCGGGAAGTTCACCCACACGGTCGTGGCACCGCCGGCTGCATAGATCTGGCCGGGCTGGTCGGTACGCTCCAAGGTGATGAAGGTCTCGAAACTCGTGCGCCCGGGGCTGGCCACGTAGTGCCTGGCAAGAACGTCACCCGGAAACTCCAGTTGCCGGTAGAAATTGCAGAAGGCATTCACGATCACCGGGCCGTCACCGGCAGGGTCGGGCGCCCCACCCACCCCGTGCAACCAATCGATGCGCACAATTTCCAGGTAGCGGAAGTACAAGGTGTTGTTGACATGGCCCATGGCGTCCATGTCACCCCAGCGGATGGGGATCACCATCTCGTGGGTAAGTTTCTTGGTCTCGGGAATCTCGAAGCGCATGCGGCGTCCTGCGGCTCAAGGTGCCTTCAGTGTCACGCCGAGTTCGGCCGCCAGCTGGCCCAGTTGCTCTTTCAAGGTCTGCACCTCAGCGGCCAGGCGCGTCTGCTCGGCCTTGAGTGCGGCCAGTTCACCCAGGGACACGCTTTGCTCCCCGGCTGAGGCAACCCACGGCGTGCCGCCGGCCACCTCGCCGCACAGCAGGTGGGCCCAGCGGGCCTCCCGCGCACCGGCGCCGCGGGCCAGCTTCACCACCAGGGGCGGCTCGCGTTCGGCCAGTTCGTCGAGGAACCCTTCGACCGAGGAGATGTCGGCAAAGCGGTGCAGGCGTTCGGTGTACAGGCGCAGTTCGGCGGCCGTGAGTGGGCCGCGCAGCATCAGCAGCGCCAGCAATGCCACCGACTGGCTGGGCACGCCCAGCACGCGGCCCAGGTTGTGCTCGAAGCGCACCACGCGGCTGCCGCTGCCTTCGAACACCAGGCTCATGGCCTTCAGGCTGTCGGCCGCGCTCAGCACCTCGGCCTCGGTGGCATTCATGACCGGGTCGCGGGCGGTCTTCTGGTTGCAACCCATCGTGAGGGTGTTCAGCGACAGCGGGTAGCTGTCGGGCACGGTGGCCTGCTTCTCGACCAGGACGCCCAGCACCCGGGCCTCCAGCGGGGTAAAAACACGCAAGCTCATCTCAAGTCAGATCCCGAAGCCATCGTCCGCGCTGATCACCGCGCCATTGACGAAATGGCTCTGGGCGCTGCACAAGGTGACGATCAGTGCATCCAGGTCTTCGGGTTGCCCGACACGCTTGCGCGGCAGCATGGCCAGCAGCTTCTGGCCGGCATCGGTGTTCCAGTGGTGATGGTTGATGTCGGTGTCGATGTAGCCGGGGCACAGGGCGTTCACATTGATGTCGTAGCGACCCCACTCCTGAGCCATCACGCGGGTCATGTGGATCACAGCCGCCTTGCTCATGCTGTAGACCCCGATCTGCGGCATGGTGCGCAACCCGGCCACCGAGGCGATGTTGACGATGCGCCCGCCGATGAAGGTGCCGGGCGCCGCGCCCTTGGCCCGCGCGATCATGCGCTTGCCGACCTCCTGCGCCACGAAGAACGCGCCGCGGATGTTGGTGTCGAACACGAAGTCGAAATCCTCCTGCGTCACTTCCAACAGCCGCTGGGTGGCACTGACGCCTGCGTTGTTGACCAGGATGTCGATCGAGCCCATCTCGGTTTCGGTGTGCGCCACCGCGGCCTTGATGCTGCCCTGGTCCGTGACGTCCATCCCCACCACGTGGGCATCGCCGTCGGCGGCCTCGATCTCGGCGCGCAAGGTCTTCAGGCGTTCCACGCGCCGGGCTGCCAGCACGACGGCGGCGCCTGCCTTGGATAGCGTGCGGGCGAACTGCGCACCCAGGCCACTGGACGCTCCGGTGATGAGGGCCACGCGGCCGGAGAGATCGATGTTGTAGCTCATGATGGTGATGTTCTGCGGATGGCGGCGCAGCAAGATAGCACGCTTCGGGGCCGCGCAGCCATGCCGGCGCAAGCAGGACTCCCTGAAACAAGCCCCATGAAAAACGGCCGCTGATCGCGGCCGTTTTCCGGGTCGGGCAAAAGCCGTCAGGCGTGTGCAGCGCGCAGCTTGAGCGCGAACTCCTGCAGCGAGGCAATACCGCTTTCCTCGGCCTTCTTGCACCAGGCCTGCAGGTCGCTCACCAACTGCTCGGCTGAGACGTTGGTGCGGGTCCAGAGCAGGCGCAGTTCCTCGCGCATGGTCACCAGCTTGTCCAGCACCGGGTGGTTGGCGCGGGCCTGGGCCATGCGAGCCCGCACGACCGTCGGGATCTTGTCTTCGTCGCGGTGCAGCCAGCGCTTGGCCAGGCGCATGTCGGCCCAGCGCGCGGTGTTTTCGGCACCCTGGGTCTTGAGGCGCTGCAACTCCTCGGCACACGCATGCCGCAGGCCGCGTGCATAGCCGGCCATGAGTTCGTAGCGGTGGGCGATGAGCGCCTCCAACGTCTTGTTGTCAGCCACCGGGCGCACCGTGCCCAACGCCAGACGCGGCGGGGTCTTGCGCACTTTGGCCAGGCCGGCCATCTCCAGGAGGCGGATGTACATCCAGCCGATGTCGAACTCATAGCTCTTGACCGAGAGCTTGGCCGAGGTCGGGTAGGTGTGGTGGTTGTTGTGCAGCTCTTCGCCGCCGATGATGATGCCCCACGGCGAGATGTTGGTCGACGCGTCGGCCGCCTCGAAGTTGCGGTAGCCCCACCAGTGGCCCAGGCCATTGATGATGCCGGCGGCGGTGACGGGGATCCAGGCCATCTGCACGGCCCACACGGTGGCGCCCAGGGCGCCGAACAGGAACAGGTCCAGGATCAGCATCACGCCTACGCCCTGCCAGGAGAAGCGGGTGTACAGGTTGCGCTCGATCCAGTCGTCCGGCGTGTTGTGGCCGTACTTGTCGAGCGTTTCCATGTTCTTGGACTCGGTGCGGTACAGCTCGGAGCCGGTCAGCAGCACGGTCTTCAGGCCCTTGGCCACGGGACTGTGGGGATCGTCTTCGGTCTCGCACTTGGCGTGGTGCTTGCGGTGGATGGCCACCCACTCCTTGGTCACCATGCCGGTACCCAGCCACAGCCAGAAGCGGAAGAAATGGGACACGATGGGGTGCAGGTCAAGCGCACGGTGCGCCTGGGCGCGGTGCAGGAAGATCGTCACCGAGGCGATGGTGACGTGTGTCGCCGCCAGCGTGATCAGCACGACCTGCCACCAGCTTGCATCCAGCCAGCCATGCGCCAGCCAGTTCACCAAGGCATCCCAAATCACTGCAAGTTCATTCATCAATCAGCTTTCACAGGGCGCAGCCCAAAAGTAGCCGCGGGGTGGAAGTCAGCAAATCCCCTGGGGGACTCACTCTATACGGCCGAACCATTGTAGAGGCGGTGTCAAGCCTGAACCCTGGCATTCGGCCGCTTCAGCGCCCGCAGGCACTCAAATACGATACTCGGTCACATCTGGAGCTGGTTTGCTGCGGCGCAAGTCACGACAACAAAACAAATAAGTCAAACCCGCTCCCAGGCCGCCGCGAAGAATCCGTCGGTGGCATGGCGGTACGGCCAGAGCCGCAAGTAGTCGCCAGCCACCAAATCTCCAGGCCGGGAGACATTCTGGCGCGCCAGGATCTCGGCCGCCGGCACCACGCGAAACTCTTTGTTCTTCGAGGCGAAGTCCGCGACGATGTCTTCGTTCTCGGCCCGCAGCAGGCTGCAGGTGGCATACACCAGGCGCCCGCCGGGCTTGAGCAGGCGCGCCGCGCTGGCCAGGATAGCGGCCTGCCGCACCGCCATTTCCTCCACGCTCTGCGGCGATTGGCGCCATTTGAGATCGGGGTTGCGACGCAGGGTGCCCAAGCCGGAGCACGGGGCATCCACCAGCACGCGGTCGATCTTGCCCGCCAGGCGCTTGACCCGGTCGTCGCGTTCGTGCGCGATGGCGGCGGGATGGACGTTGGACAGGCCGCTGCGCGCCAGCCGTGGCTTGAGGGCATCGAGCCGGTGGGCCGCCACGTCGAAGGCGTAGAGCCGGCCCGTGTTGCGCATCATCGCCCCCAGCGCCAGCGTCTTGCCGCCGGCGCCGGCACAGAAGTCCACCACCATCTCGCCGCGCCGGGCTTCGGTCAGCAGCGCCAGCAGTTGGCTGCCTTCGTCCTGCACTTCGATGTCGCCGCGGATGAAGACGTCCAGCTTGTTCAGCACCGGCTTGCCTTCCAGGCGAATGCCCCAGGGGGAGTAGGCCGTGGGCCGGCAGACCAGGCCCGCCTTCTCCAGCGCGGCCACCACGTCGTCCCGCTTGGCCTTGAAGTCATTCACGCGCAGGTCCACCGGGGCCGGCTGCGACAGGCTTTCCACCAGCGCCCAGAAGGCATCGCCCACCTCGCGCTGCAAGGTGCCGGCCAGCCAGTCGGGCAGGTTGTGGCGCTGCTTCTCGGACAGGGTCGACAGGTCCACGCCGCGGCACCGGCCCAGCCAATCAGCCTCCGAGGCTTCCAGCGCGCCGCGCAAGTAGGTGTCGCTGCCCTGCCAAGCCAGCATGGCCAGGCGGCGCTCCAGGGTGCCGCCGACGCCGGCGGCCGAGGCGGACTGCGCCAGCGATTGCCACTTCAGGCGTTCGCGCAGCACCGAATAGGCCGTTTCGGCCAGGGTGTGGCGCTCGCGTATGCCGAGTTCGCGGTGCTTGCGAAAGAACGAGGACACAGTGGCGTCGGCGGGTGCGTCGAACTGCAGTACGGCGTGTACGAGTTCGGCGACCAGATCAAGCAAGGCGGAGGGATGCATGGCCGCATTATGTTGGTGTTGCGGGTCGCACCGAATCGCGCACCAGCCACTGGGCCTCGCCGTCGAGCTGTGTCACCACGCCGTGATCCACGCGCAGACGGCCCCGCACCCACCACTGCACGGCACGCGGGTAGATCAAATGCTCCACCTCCAGCACGCGCGCGCCCAGCGTGGCCGCGTCGTCGCCGGGGCGCACCGGCACCGCCGCCTGGATCACGATGGGCCCGTGGTCCAGCTCGCTGGACACCCCATGCACCGTGGCCCCCGCGAACTTGCAGCCAGCCTCAAGGGCGCGGCGATGTGTATGCAAACCTGGAAATGCTGGCAACAGCGAGGGATGGATGTTGAGCATGCGGCCTTCGTAGCGCTGCACGAAGGCCGGCGTGAGCACACGCATGAACCCCGCCAGCAGCACCAGGTCGGGCAGGTACTTGTCGATGGCGGCGGCCAGGGCCATGTCGAATGCCTCGCGCGAGGCAAATTGCTGGTGGTCCACCACCACGGTGGGCACTTTCATGCCCTCGGCCAGTGCCAGCCCGCCGGCGTGCGGCCGGTTGCTGACCACGGCCACCACCTGCGCCGGCCAGCGCTCGCGCCGGCAGGCATGCACAAGGGCCTCCATGTTGGACCCCTGCCCGGAAATCAGAACAACGATGCGCTTCATCGCGGCGCAGTGTAGTGGCAGTGGGCGCGGCGATAATCGCGCCCTTCATGGATCCCGACATCGTTCGTACCGTACTCATCTACGCGCTGCCAGTGCTGCTGGCCATCACCCTGCATGAAGCGGCGCATGGCTATGCAGCACGCCTGCTGGGCGACGACACGGCGCAGCGGGCCGGACGCATCTCGCTCAACCCACTGTGCCACATCGACCCGGTGGGCACCGTGCTGATGCCGGTGCTGCTGTACCTAGGCACCAAAGGCGCTTTCACCTTCGGTTATGCCAAGCCGGTGCCGGTGAACTTCTCGGCGCTGCGCCAACCCAAGCGCGACATGGTCTGGGTCGCCTTCGCAGGCCCGGGATCCAACCTCGTGCAGGCCTTGCTGTGGCTCTGGTTCGGCCTGGGCCTCATTGCCCTGGGCGTGCAGGAGCCGTTCTTCCTGCTGATGGCGCGCGCCGGGGTGCTGGTGAACCTGGTGATGTTCACGTTCAACCTCTTCCCCGTGCCGCCCCTGGACGGCGGGCGCGTGCTGATGGGCCTGTTGCCGCCCAGGCCCGCGATGGCGGTGGCCCGGCTGGAGCCCGTGGGCTTTTTCATCGTGGTGGGCTTGCTGGTGGCCGGCGTGGTAGACCGATGGTGGATGCACCCGATCCTGCGCACCTTGCTGCAGTGGCTGCGCCAACTGCATTCCGCTTCATTCGTACAACTGATGAGCCTGTCGCCATGACCTCTTCCACCCCCGCACCGACACGCGAACGCGTGCTGTCCGGCATGCGCCCCACCGGCGCGCTGCACCTGGGCCACTACCACGGCGCGCTCAAGAACTGGGTGCGCCTGCAGCAGAACTACGACTGCTTCTACTTCGTGGCCGACTGGCATGCCCTGACCACGCATTACGAAGACCGCGAGGTCATCGAGAAGAACGTCTACGACATGGTGGTCGACTGGATCGCTGCGGGCCTGGACCCGGAGCGCTGCACGATCTTCATCCAGAGCCGCCTGCCCGAGCATGCCGAGCTGTTTACCTTGCTGAGCATGGGCACGCCGCTGAGCTGGCTGGAACGCATGCCCACCTACAAGGACCAGATGGAAAAGCTCAAGGACCGCGACCTCGCGACCTACGGCTTCCTCGGGTACCCGCTGCTGCAGGCGGCCGACATCCTCATCTACAAGGCCGGCTACGTGCCGGTGGGCGAGGACCAGGCCCCGCACGTGGAGATCACGCGCGAGGTGGCGCGGCGCTTCAACTTCCTCTATGGCCGCGAGCCGGATTTTGAAGCCCGGGCGCAGGCCGTGCTGAAGAAGCTGTCCAAGACTGATGCAAAAGCCTTCGACGCGGCGCGCCGGGCGTTCCAGCAGGAGGGTGACGCCGCGGCCGTGGACACCGGGCGCGCCCTCATCGCCGGCAGCGGCTCGCTCAACGCGGCCGATCGCGAGCGGCTCGATGGCTACCTGCGTGGCTCGGGCAAGACCATCCTGCCCGAGCCTGCGGTGCTGCTCACCGAGGTGAGCAAGCTGCCCGGGCTGGACGGCACGAAGATGAGCAAGAGCTACGGCAACACCATCGCCATGCGCGAGGAGCCCAAGCAGGTGGAGCAGAAGATCCGCCGCATGCCCACCGATCCCCAGCGGGTGCGCCGCACCGACCCGGGCAACCCCGAGAAGTGCCCGGTTTGGCAGTTCCACCAGGTGTATTCGGATGCGGCCACGCGCGAGTGGGTGGTGCAGGGCTGCACCACCGCAGGCATCGGCTGCCTGGACTGCAAGCAGCCGGTGATCGACGCCATCCTGAAGGAACAGCAGCCGTGGCGCGAACGCGCCGAGCAGTACCTGTCCAACCCGAAGCAGGTGCACTGGATCGTGGAGATGGGCACCGAGCGCGCGCGCACGGTGGCCCGGCAGACCATGAAGGACGTGCGCGAGGCGATGGGGCTGAACTACTGAGCCTCCTCCGGGCCACCCGCTCTGCGGCAACCCGCGGCGGCGCGGCGCCTGGTTAAGCCCCGGCTTCCGGGCTCAATTCGGGCCGCTGCCTCGCTGCGGCCTGCGGTGCAATGGGGCCACCATGAGGCCTCTTGCGCCGCTCCTCGCTGCCGACGCGTTGCCGCCCTTTGCGCGGCGCGAGGACTATGCCGCCTACTTTGCGCGCCTGGTCGACTTCGCACCCGCCGGCGCGGCCATGCGGCGCCTGCTCAGCCATGTGGACGCCGACCTGGATGCCGCCGAGGAAGTGGCCCTGCTGGCGGCCCTCTGGCGTTGCGCGGCCCATCTGGCGCCTGAAGAGCACACCGCCCTGGCCGGGTGCCTGGATGGCCGCCATGCCGACCTGCTGCAGCGCACCCTGCGTCCATGGTGGGAGTTCGACACCATGCTGGACCTGGCCACCCGGCGCCAACCGTCGCACAGCATCGCGAGCGGCGCCTTCGTGGCAGCCCTGTTGCGCCACCACGGCATTGATGCGATCGGCACGCCGCAGGCCTATCCCCCCTCGCTCGTGATGCAGGCCGTGCGCGCGGAACTCGCGCAGGCCACGTCGCGGCTGGATGAACACGCCCTCCACACGTTGCAAGCCGTGGCCCTGCACGCCGCCGAACGCGAACCTGCCCAGGTGGCCGACGCACTGGCGGTGCTGTTCGACCTGGCTTTGCATGCCCGCGACCCTTGCACCGCCGATGCCACCCTGGCGCAGCTTTTGAGCGCGGGATGTGCCGCGCAGGTGCCTGCGCATCGCGTGCAGGCCTGGCTCGAAGGCAGTGCGTGGGTGGACGACCCCGCCCTGGCCCTGCCGCTGCAACTGGAACCCCGGTGGCAGGCCCAATGGCTGCGCCCTGCCGAGTGGTGCGACGCCGCGGTGCTGGGCCGGCTGGCCGGAACCTTGCCGCGCCCGGGGCCCCGAACCCGCCTGGCCGGGCTTGCCGCCCACCTGGGCGTGAACCTGCCGGATCCCCTGCCACCGCCGCGCCAGCCGGCGTGGCAAGCCTTGCAGGCCCTGGACGCGTGCCACGCGGCCATCGAGGCTGGCACCGACATCTTGGCGCCCTCGCGGGCCGCGTTGGCCGGCCCTGGCCTGTCTGCGCTGGCCCGGGCCACGCTGCACGAACACCGCGCCCGCCAATACGCCAGTGCCGGCCACGCCGAACACGCGGCTGTCGAATGGGCCCAGGCACGCCGCAGCGCCCGCAGGCCCAGCGCCCGGGCCGCCCTGCAGCACTTGATGAGCAGCCTGGCCGCGCCGGCCTGGCCAGCTGACTTCGCCTTCGGCCCGGACTGGACCGACGAAGAGCCGCTGTGGCGCCGCCTGCTCGACCATCCCGATGCGGCCGCCCGACGCATCGCCACCTACCACCTGGCCAGGTTGTGGACCCAGGGCAGCCTGGAACCCGGGGCGCCGCGCAAGTGCCAGCATCTGCAGGAAGCTTGGCCACTGTGGCAAGCGCTGGCGGACCACCCCGCCTATGCCGCCGACGCACGGCAGGCATTGAACGGCCTGCCGCTGGCCTTCATGCGCCGGGTGCAGAGCCAGGCCGGCGGCCGCGACCATTTGTGGGTCGCGGCGCCCGAAGCCGGCAGCGAGCGGCTGACCATCGTCTTCTCGTGCCTGGCTTCGCACCACACCCACCCCGAGGTGCAGGACTTTGCCGAGGGCCTGCACGGCCAACACCTGCTGTTCATCCGCAACCCTGAGTTCAACTGGTACAGCGACGCGGCCTTCGACAGCGTGTGCCGGCTGATCGAGGCCCGCGTGCTGCCGCGCTTCCGCCCGGAACACGTGAGCTGCCACTACGGCAGCATGGGCGGGCATGCGGCCCTGAAGATCGCCTTGCAGTTTGGCTTCCGTGCCCTGGTGTTCAACCCGCAGACCGACCTGGACCTGTGGGCGGCCTTCCGCGCCGGCGAACGCCGGCAGCTCTGGGGCGCCGAGCGCCACGCCAGCCTGCATCAATGGCCCGACAGCGCCTTCGAACGCATGCCGCTGTACTACGCCTGCGGCAGCGAAACCGCCGACCGCGAGGCTTTGTGGACCGTCATCCAGCGGTTGCGCCGCTGCACGCAGGCCACCGCGATCATCGAGAAGTTCAAGGACCCCCACCACCCCGGCTTGATGGCACGCATCAGCGCCGGCTCCATCCCCGGCACCTTGCTGGCCATCGGCTGCCGCCTCGACACGCTGGTGGGGCCACCGGCGGCCGGGGCGATGGAGATGCCGGCCGCCGGCGTACCGGCCTTCTGGGATCACCTGGATGCGGCGGCGAGCACGAAGGTGGAGATCCAGGTTCGCCAGGGCCGGCTGTGGTGGCAACTCTCCACGCACACCGGCACCCGGCACACCTCAGACCCGCGCCCGGCCGCGGCGCAGCTTGCCCTCAATGGGCCCGGCCCAGCAAAAACCGCAGCACTCGTCCAGGCATCCTGACCCTCACGGCGCCCGCGGCCGCTGCGCATGCGCCTCGTCAAAAGCGCGGCGCAGTTTCTTGTTCACCGGCGGCAAGGCCGCCACCACCGCATGGGCCCAGTCGAAGTACTCCTGCCGGCGCCGCAGCGGCCAACCGGCCGGCGGGCTGGCCACCATGTCGCGCAGGTTGGCCGTCTTGTCCACCAGCTTCACCAGCGCGGCGCGCTTGCTCAGGTGGGGCGCATGGTCGATCTGCAGTTGCTTGCGGCGCGCCTTGGGCAAGGCCTTGTCGTCGGTAACCTCCTGCACCACGTCGGCCACCAGCTTGCCGAAGCGGGCGCGGATCTCTTCGCAGGTGGTGTCGGTGTCCTCCACGGTGTCGTGCAGGATCGCCGCCACCAGGGTCTTCGTGTCTGTCACGCCGCCTTCGGCCACCAGCATGTGCGCCAGCGCGATGGGGTGGTTGATGTACGGGCTGGCCTGGGCGTCCTTGCGCCGCTGGTTGCGGTGCTTGTGGGCAGCAAACTCCAGCGCGGCCAGCAGCCAGGCCTCGGGGCGGGGGTCAGGTGGGTATGTCATCGCGGCGATCGTGGGCGAGCAGCTGCGGTGGGTCCGTTATACGACAAGCCCACCCGCCCCGTGCGCCGGCCGGTTCAGGCTATCCTCGCCCCTTTGCCGCTGCGCGCGCCGCGACCCCTCACGGAGAGCGCCCCCAAGGCCGACGACATACGTCGTCCGCCCCCCGAGGGGGTTGAGTCAATTCGGGAGCGGCCCTTCATTGACTCATAAGGCTGAGAGTTTTTCGATCATGGCCGCCCTGCACATCACCGACATCGAATACGCCATCAACTGGTGGCGCGAGCGTTCGCCTTCGCCGGACGGCATCACCGCCTGCGCGGAGGTGCTGGCCCTGGCCGAGGTGTATGCCCTGATGGTGTACTACCACGAGCACGAGTGCGACGAGGCCTCCATGCCGGCCGCCGCCCGCGAAGCCTGGCTCACCTGGTACGCCAGCACACCCGATGCGCCTTGCATCGCGATCTGTTCCACCAGCCAGGGCGACGACGTGTGCAAGGGTTGCGGCCGCACCTTCCTCGAGGTGCAGCATTGGCCCAGCATGACGCCCGCGCAGAAGCGTGTCACCTGGCGGCGCATCACGCTGGAGGCCACGGCCTGGCGCTTCAACCGGTATGCCGAGCGGGCGCGCCTGGCCAGCGGCACGGATCACCCTCCGGCCGAAGCCTTCGAGTCCCCGCCTGCCCGGCCGCGCGTGCACGGCTGAGCACCGGTTTCGTGCCCGCACCTGCCCTTTGGCATAGCGCCCAGCGCCTGGCCCCGCTGGCCTGGCCCGTCTTCATCGGCCAGGTGGCCGTGCTGGCATTCAGCACCGTGGACACGGTGCTGCTGGGACGCTATGACGCGCTGGACTTGGCCGCGCTGGCCATCGGCATGGCGGCCTACATCTCGGTCTTCGTCGGCCTGATGGGCGTGGTGGTGGCCGTGGGGCCCATCGTCGGGCGGTTCTATGGGGCCCAGCGCCTGCCGGAGGCGGGGCAGCAGTTCCACCAGGCCCAGTGGCTGGCACTGGTGCTCGCGCTGCTGGGTGCTGCGGTGCTGGTGTTTCCGCAGCCTTTCCTTGCGCTCTCGCACGCCACGCCGGAGGTGGCCGGGCGTGTGCAGGCCTACCTGCGGGCGCTGGCCCTTGCGCTGCCCGCGGCACTGCTGTTTGCCGCCTATCGAGGCTTCAACACGGCCGTGTCGCGGCCCAAGGCCGTGATGCTGCTGCAGCTCGCCGGGCTGGCCCTGAAGGTGCCGTTGTCAACGTTGCTGGTATTCGGCGCGCAGCCGCTGGGCCTGCCGGCGCTGGGCGTGCTCGGTTGCGGCATCGCCACCTGCATCGTCATGTGGTTGCAATGGCTGGCGGCCTGCTGGGTGCTGCGGCGGGACCGCTTCTACGTGCCTTTTGATCTGCATCCGCCGGGCCGCCGCTTCGGCCTGCCCGCACCCCGCTGGGCCGCGCTGCGGGCCCAGTTGGCCTTGGGCGTGCCCATGGGCTTGTCCATCCTGATCGAGGTGACGGCCTTCACCTTCATGTCGTTCTTCATCGCCCGCCTGGGCGCCACCGCGGTGGCCGGCCATTCGATTGCCATGAACCTGGTGTCGCTGATGTTCATGATGCCCATGGCGCTGGCCAATGCCGCCAGCACACTGGTGGCCCAGTGCATCGGCGCCGGTGACATGGGCGATGCGCGCCGGGTGGGCTGGCACGGGGTGCAGATCGGCATGCTCGCCGCCGCCTTCACCGGCAGCCTGGTCTACCTGGGCCGGGAGGGCGTGCTGCAGGCCTACACCAACCAGCCCGAGGTGATGGCCGCGGCGCTGCCGCTGGTGGCCTGGCTGGTGCTGTTCCACACCGCCGATGCGGTGCAGTGCATCGCCGCGTTCGTGCTGCGCGCCTGGCACATCGCCACCTTGCCGGTGGTGATCTACGCACTGTCGCTGTGGCTGGTAGGCCTGGGGGGCGGCTTTGCGCTGGCATTCAACGTGGGGGGCGAGGTGCCCGCGGCCCTGCACGGTGCACGCGGGTTCTGGGTCGCGGCCACCGCCGGGCTGGTGGTGGCGGCTGCGGGCTTGAGCCTGTTCCTGCGCTGGGTGATGCGCCACCACTCGCACCCCAGCGAGCACAACGACGACGCCCGCCCCCCAGGTGTCAGCGCCCCGGCAGGCTGAGCCGGAAGCAGCTTCCCCCGCCCTCGCGCGGCTCGCAGTTGATCCGGCCGCCGTGACGCTCGGCGATCTGCTTGACCAGACTCAGGCCCAGCCCCACGCCGCCGGCATGCTCGGCATGGCCGGGCAGGCGGAAGAACGGCTCGAAGATGCGTGCACGCATGGCCTCGGGCACGCCCGGCCCGCGGTCGCAGACGCGCACCTGGGCGCCCTGCACCCCGGACTTGCCGCCGTCCAGCCGCTCCACCGTGCAGCTGACCTCGTCGCCGCCGTAGCGGTGCGCGTTCTCCAGCAGGTTGCGCAGCGCGCGCCGCAGCAGGCGTTCGTCACCGCGGATGACCAATGCGTCACCGCTCACATTGGCATTCACGCGGGCGCCCTCCTCCGCGGCCAGCGCCAGCAGGTCCACGTCGGTGTGGTTGTCCAGCGACTGCACGGCATCCAGGCGGCTGGCCAGCAGCAGTTCTTCCACCAGCGTGTCGAGCTCGGCGATGTCGGTGTGGATCTCCTGCTTGAGCCCGTCCAGCCGCTCCGGCTTGGCATCGCCCAGCATCGACAGCGCCATCTTCATGCGCGCCAGCGGCGAACGCAGTTCGTGGCTGGCATTGGCCAGCAGCGATTTGTTGGCCCGCACCAGTTCCTCGATGCGCTGGGCGGCGCGGTTGAAGCTTGCCGCCACCGCCGCCACTTCGTCGCGGCCGTC
>Ga0307516_10004342_pt1 | contig 17531 bp, 22 predicted proteins | sample 19_EM_MG_FD_203310 | JGI IMG/M metagenome (GOLD analysis project Ga0307516, IMG submission 203310) | Populus trichocarpa ectomycorrhiza microbial communities from riparian zone in the Pacific Northwest, United States - 19_EM | ecosystem: Host-associated > Plants > Roots > Unclassified | place... | reverse complement strand
ACCAGCACCCGCACCCGCACCAGCACCCGCACCCGCACCCGCTCCCGCTCCCGCTCCCGCTCCCGCTCCCGCTCCGGCTCCCGCTCCGGCTCCCGCTCCCGCTCCGGCTCCCGCTCCGGCTCCGGCTCCGGCTCCGGCTCCGGCTTCGGCGGCCTGCGACACGCTGGACAAGCGTGTGCGGAGCACCAGCGTCGTCGTGGGCGGCAGCGTCGCACCGAACGATGAATACACGCCCTCGGTCATCGCACCGCGCGCCGATGGAACGTCGGTGCTGGCCTGGGCCGACAGCAATGCCAAGAGCATCCGCATGGCGACGCTGACGACCGCCGACGTGCTCGACCGCACCCTGCCCGGCGTGGCCGGCCTCGAAGTCCATGCGGCGTTAGCCACGGCCAATGGCACCGCATTGGCCGTGGTGGCCAACGACCCGGACATCTACTCCTCCAAGTACTGCCAGGGCAGCAGCACGCCGGGCAACGCCGTGTGCGGCAAGATGGATCTGGTGCGTGTGGACACCAGCGGCACCACGCTGTCGCGCACCACGCTCACCAAGAAGGGCAACGTCGACAGCGTCGATGCGCAGTTCATCTGGTGGTACGGCCACACCGCGCGTCTCGCCACCGATGGGTCCAAGCTCTCTGTCTACTACCGATCGGCGATGTCGACAGCGCGCCCCGGCGTGGCGGGCGAGGTGGACATCCACGCCGGCGACACGCTCAAGTTCGTCGATGCAAACAATGGCGCCTTGCTGGCCGGCGGCTGGGACTGGGGCTGCAGCCACAGCTGGTCGGTGCGCACGGCGTATGACGGAAGGCAATGGGCAGCCGCCTGCCATGGCGACGGATTCCCGAACGCGATGCAGGTCGCACGGTTTGCCACGTCCACGTCCGCTGCCAGCAACCTGCAATGGTTGTCCAACACCGACCCGGCGCAGCGTGCACTCGGTGGCCTGGTACCGGCGAGTGACGGGTTCTGGCTGAACTACTTCCAAACCACCAACGGCGCGCTCTCGCTGCAGCTGGCCAAGGTGCCCGACAGCGGGTCAGCCTTGTTGCAGCAGCGCGCCATCACGGTCGCCACTGCACTCGACAACTCCTATCCGTTCAGGCCCTACATGGCGGCCTACGGCACCGGCAAGCTGCTGATGGGTTGGAAGACCGGTGGGCGGCTAGTGCTGGCGGTGGCCGACGCGACCACCGGTGCCGTGATCGAAGGCCCGGTGTCCACTGCCTTGAACATCGACCAGTTCCAGGACATGACCACCGCACCCAACGGAGACGTGCTGTGGGCACACAGCAGCGGCGGTGGCTTCGTCGGCGTCAACCGTGTTGCGGCCTGCAAGCTCACCAACTGACCCAGCGAAACCTGCAGACACCGGACTTCCATCGCTCGCCATGGGGGTCCGGCTTTCATCGATGAATCCGACGCAGCACTCGCAACCTGCGGCAGGGGATGCCGCATCTCACCCACCCCACGAGGAGAAGAGATGAAGCTGATGAATCGCAAGACCCTTCTCGCCAGCGCGGCCACCTCCTTGCTTGGCAGTGCAGCCGCGCCGGCCGTCGCCGCCGATTGGCCCAGCGGCTTCACGAAGTGCGCCGATGAGCGCGCCACCTGCGCGGCAGGGCCGAGCCTGCGCCAGGTGTCGTATGGTGCCCGCGACAAGTGGGTCATCAAGAACCTGTCGGGCAATGTGGCGTGCAACAACACGACCTTCGGTGACCCGATCCCTGGCACCAAGAAAGCCTGCGCCATCGGCCCGCTGGTGGCGGCGCCTGCTCCCGCACCAGCACCAGCACCAGCACCAGCCGGGGCGCTGTCGCCCATCTCCACCGGTGAGGGCACTTTCTACGGCGCCACAGGGCAGGGCAACTGCAGCTACGACGCGAGTCCGAGCAACCTGATGATTGCCGCGATGAACCTGACGGACTACGCCGGCAGCGCAGCCTGCGGCGAGTTCGTCGCAGTGACGGGGCCCAAGGGCAGTGTCCCCGTTCGCATCACCGACAAGTGCCCGGAGTGCAAGCCGGGCGACATCGACCTGAGCGAGCAGGCCTTCGCCAAGATTGCCGACATGTCGGCCGGGCGCGTGCCCATCAGCTGGGACGTGGTGGCCGGCGACGTGACCGGGCCGGTTTCGTATCGCTACAAGGAAGGCAGCTCACGCTGGTGGACGGCGATCCAGGTGCGCAACCACCGCCTGCCGATCACCAAGCTCGAGATCCGGCCCAACGGCGCCACGGCGTGGATCAATGTCGACCGCACCGACTACAACTACTTCGTCTACCCCACCGCCATCGCGGCCGGGCCGCTGACGGTGCGTGTGACGGCACTGGGTGGTGCGACGTTGCTGCAGACCTTGCCCGAGCCGGTGGGCGAACTGGTTGTGCAAGGCTCAGGCCAGTTCCCCTGAGGCCGTCGAGGTCGCGCCCGCAACGGCAGCGGCCTCGAAGCAGGCATCATCGGGCGTCTTGCCTCACGGAACGCAGCATGTCCGATCTTGCCAACCCCCTTGCCGCGCTGCTCGCGCAGCGGTCGCTCGTCATCCTCGACGGTGCCCTGGCCACCGAGTTGGAGCGCCGCGGCGCCGACCTGAATGACGCACTCTGGTCCGCCAAGTTGCTGATTGAGCAGCCGGAGCTGATCCGCCAGGTTCACCTCGACTACTTCGAGGCCGGTGCCGATGTCGCCACCACCGCCAGCTACCAAGCCACCTTCGAGGCCTTTGCGCGGCGCGGCTTCGATGCGCAGGCCGCTGCCGACCTGATGCGCCGCTCCGTCGCGCTGGCTGCTGACGCGCGAGAGGCCTTCTGGTCGCAACCCGAGAACCGAGCTGGCCGCATGCGGCCACTCGTCGCGGCCTCGGTCGGGCCGTATGGCGCGATGCTGGCCGACGGCTCCGAGTACCGCGGCCACTACGGCCTGTCGCTGCTTGAGTTGATGGACTTCCATCGGCCGCGCATGAAGGTGCTGGTCGATGCAGGCGCCGACCTGTTGGCCTGCGAAACCATCCCGTGCCTCGTCGAAGCCATGGCACTCGCCAGCCTGCTGCCCGAGTTCCCCGGCATCACCGCGTGGATCAGCTTTTCGTGCCGCGATGGCGAGTTCAACAGCGAGGGCGAGCGCCTCGCCGATTGCGTGGCGGCGCTCGATGGCTTCGAGCAGGTGGCTGCTGTCGGCATCAACTGCACGGCACCGGAGCACATCTCGTCGCTGGTGGCTGCGGCACGCGCCCGCACCCGCAAGCCCCTCCTCGTGTACCCGAACTCCGGCGAGCACTACGACGCGACGGACAAGCAGTGGCACGGCTGCGCGCACTCCGAGCATTTCGCTGAGCAGGCCAGTGACTGGTACAGGCAAGGCGCACGCCTGATCGGCGGCTGCTGCCGCACCGGGCCCGACGACATACGGGCCGTGAAGGCCTGGGAGCAGGAAGGCCTGGCAGCCCGCTGACAAGGGCGGCTCAAGCCTCCGTGAATCGCGACACCACCGCGGCATTCAACGTTCGCGGTACAGCCCCATGATCTTCTGCACGTAGTCCTGCGTTTCGGGGTACGGCGGAATGCGGTTGCCGTAGCGCCGCACGGCGCCTTCGCCGGCGTTGTACGCGGCCAGCATGAGGTCGATGCGGCCGTCGAACATCTCGTGCAGGTCCCGCAGGTAGCGTGTGCCGATGTCGATGTTGACCGCGGGGTCGAGCAGGTCGCGGCCTGAATCGACACCGTAGCGGGCGCCGGTGGCCGGCATGATCTGCATCAGGCCCAACGCCCCTTTTGGCGAGCGCGCCTGCACCTGGTAGCGCGACTCCACATGCACCAGCGCGCTCACGAGCCTCGGGTCCAGCCCGCGGCGCTGGCTCGCGGCGTTGACCAGGCGTTGCAGCTCTGCCGGCATGGGCGCCACCGGCCCCACGCGTGGCGCGAGCAGCATCGGCGTGCCGAAGCGTGCGATCGAATCGCTGAGGCCGGGCAGGCGGCCGCCGTCGTCGAGCAACGCAGGCTCGGCACGTGCGGCCTCCGGCGTGTCGACGATGCGGCAGCTCTGCACGGCCGCGTCGAAGCGCGCCGACAAGTCCTGCACCGACATGCGCGTGCTGCCGTCCAGCATCAGGCACTGGTAGCGCGTGGCGGCCTCGGCGGCGCCGCCCAGCATCGCGGCGATGCAGGTGGCAAGCGCTGGGGCGTGTCGATAGCGTCGCGTCATCGTGCGGCCCGGCGTCAGGCTTCGACTGCCTGCAGCTGCGCCAACTGTCCTTCGGTCTGCGCCAGCAGCGCGTCGACTTCTTCGGCTGCGCCCTGGGTGGCGCTGAGCAGTGACGAGAACTCGGCGAATGCTGCCTGCACGCTTTCGTCTGCACCGGCCGATGCACCCGCGCTTGCTTCTGCCGGTGTCGGGATGGCACCGCCGAACAACAGCGTGTGGACGCGATGCAGGCGCAGGGACACGTTGCCGAGCACCTCGATGCGGGCACCGTCCTGCGTCCGTGCGGCCAGGCTCTTGACGAGCCCGAGCTGTTGATGAAACCGCGCGGTCTGCGCCTGCACCGTCGCTTGAACGGTTTGCAGTGAGGCGAGCAGGTCGGTGTGATCACCGAACGGGGAGGGTTGGGTTTGCATCAAGGAACTCCTGGCTGAAGGGTGGCTGTTAAGGGCGGGTGTCGTGATGACGCTTGTCCACGCCGCAATGCAGCGCTTGCGGGCAGTCTGCGTGTTGAGCACCGTCAGGCCAGGTCGCGTGCGAAGCGGTGTGGAGCGGTGCGAAGCGGCGTGCGCGCTGCCGTTGCGGCGGGTGCTCATTCGGTGTGTACAGGCCCCACTTCGCGGTGACGGTCTCCGCTTCGCTTCTGCCGTGCTCCGGCGACTTGCGTGTCCCTAGGCTCAATGGGTCATCAACATTTCGAGGAGACGGCCATGTCCATGAAGGTCGGAGGTACACCACCCGTGGCACCGGTCGACGACGTGCCGGAGATCAAGCCGGCCGGCGGCCCGATGGGTCCAGGCAACCCCGAGTTCGACAAGGTGTTCAACAAGGTCGCGATGAACGTTCTTCAGGGCGGCGACGGCATGTTGCGCGAAGCCATGCAGAAGTTCTTCGAAGACGACGAAGAGCCCGACGATGACGATCCTGATGCGGAGTCGCTGTGATGAGTCGTCGTGTGCTCGTTCAGAGCGCCATTGCAGCCGCCTGTGCTGCCGCCATCGTGTGGGCCGACATGCCGTTTGCGTATGCGCAGAGCACGGGTGGTGTGCCTGCACGGGCATCGCAGCCGCGCCACGCTACGCTGGCAATCCGCGACAAGGCGGGCAAGCGCGGCGCTGAAGCGCATTTCGTCTATCGCGCAGAAGGCAAGCGCTTGTCGGAAGTGCTGCAGGACTTCGCAGCCAGCCAGTCGCTGCCGGTCATCGTGGCCGATGGGGTCGAAGGCGTGGTCAACGCCAACTTCGACACCCCGCCGGAGAACTTCCTCAAGGCCATCTCCAAGGCCTACGGCATCCTCTGGTACCACGACGGCACGGCCCTCTATTTCTATCCGGCCAAGGCGATTCAGAGCCGCCTGTTCCGGCTCAAGGGCTACAGCCGCAAAGAGGTCGTCGAGCTGCTGGACTCGCTCGGCCTTGCGAGCGAACGCTACCCGTTGAAGTTCAACGACGCGCAGCGCACGCTGCTGGTCTATGGGCCGCCGCGCCAGGTGGAGCTGGTCGCATCGGCGCTCGATTCGCTGGACATGGGCGCCTCCGAAGGCAACGAGCGCGTGGTGCGCGTGTTCCCCTTGCGCTTCGCCGCCGCGGGCGACCGCGTGCTGGGCGAGGTGACGGTGCCCGGCATCGCAACCACGCTGCGCAGCTTGTATTCGAAGACCAGCACCGACGGCGCGGGCACCGGTGAATCGTCGCAAGCTTCGCGCACGATGGCGCAGAAGATGAAAGCGATGCAGTCGCTGGCCGGCGGCAATAAGCTGATGCCCGACCTGCCCTCCGCATCCCACGGCACCAATGCGGCAGCCGACGACAAAACCAGCCTGCGCGGCATGCGCAGCCCGGTGAACTTCGACGAAGACCAGCCCAGCTTCGAGCCGGACGACGGAATCAACGCCGTGATCGTCCAGGGCCGTGCCTACCGCATGCGCGAGTACGAGGCGCTGGTGCGCCGGCTCGACCAGAAGCCGGTGCTGGTGGAGCTCGAGGCCATGATCATCGACGTCAGCGCCGACAACGCGAAGTCGCTCGGTGTCGACTGGTCGGTGCAAGGCGCACGCGCCTCGGTGTCAGTGACCTCGCCGGGCAACGGCGTGCCGCAGGTCGGCAGTGCGCAGGGCTTGATCGGAGCAGGCACCTACACCATCGGCACGCTGGTCTCCGATGCCGGGCGCCAGCTGATGATGCGTGTCAACGCGCTGCAAGGCGAGGGCAAGGCACGCATCGTCGCCAAGCCGTCGGTGCTGGGCGTGGTGAACCGGCCCGCGGTGATGAAGGAGAAGCGCGTCGCCACTGTGCGTGTCGCCGGCAACCTCGAGGCCAACCTGTTCCAGATCGAGGCGGGCACCTTGCTGCAGGTCACGCCGCAGGTTGCCACGGTCGATGGTGCCAACCAGATCAAGCTCTCGCTCTACATCGAAGACGGCAGCTTCGAGTCGACCTCGGTCGACCAGGTGCCCGTGGTCAAGAAGACCGAGATCCGCACCGAGGCCTACGTCAAGGAAGGCGAGAGCCTGTTGATCGGCGGCTTGATCGTCGAGGCCAACGTCGACCAGGAAGCCGGGGTGCCGGGCCTGCGCAGCATTCCCTTGCTGGGCGGCCTGTTCCGCTGGAAAGGCTCGCGCTCCACACGCACCGAGCGGCTGTTCCTCATCACGCCGAAGCTGGTGGGCCAGCCCTCGACCTTGCGCGCGGTCAGCGGCTCGGATGCGGCGCCAGCGGATGCCGCAGAAGCACCCGTCGACACCACGCAAGGCACGGCTCGCAGCCCCCGTCGCGCCCCTGGTTCGAATCAGCCTTGAACGGTTCGCAAATCATGAAGCAGCTTCGTGTTCTCACCGGTCGCCATGCAGGCACGCAATTAATGTTGAGCGCATCGATGTATCGCATCGATTCAAGCGAGCAGGCAGATATCCAGCTCACCGATTGGCAGTCAGAACCCCTGGTTCTGGAACTACAGGAAACAGACAGCGTGGTCACCGTCACCTTCACATCGCAAGCTGCAGACGAGTCGCAACCGGCAGCTCGTGAGCTCCTGGCCGACTTCGCGCCGAAGCGCTTCGGTGACGTCGTGCTGTGCGTCGGCCCGATGCACGCGCAGTGGCCTTCCGATGTGGAGCTGCTCGAACTGTTGATGCGCCCGGTGGTGAAGGCCGTGGAGGCCGTGAAGGCTTCGCCCGTGGCCCGCCGTTCGGGCCGTGCCGTGGCCATGTGCGTGACAGCGTCGCTCGCGATGGCGGGTGCGTTTGCCGCCGTGGTGTGGCGCAACGCCGAAGCGGCCAAGGCCCGCGTGGTGCCCGAAGCGCTGGTGGGGCAGGTCTATCGCGCGGTGGCGGCCACCTCGCTTGCGAACCTCAGTGTGCGGCCGCTCGGCGATCGCGTCATCGTCGAAGGCCTGCTCGCCAGCAGCGCAGAGGCGGTCGCCTTGCGCCAGGTGCTGTCGCGATTCCCAGCCGAGCGCATCGAACACCAGTACGCCGCAGCACCCGACGTCGCCCAAGGCATCTTGGACGCATTGGCCTTGCCCGGTGTGTCGGTGAGCTACCGCGGGCAAGGCAACTTCGCCGTCAACGGCCGTGCCATGCACCTCGACAAGGTGCGTGAAGCCGCAGCCCGCATCGCAGCCGACCTGGCGCCGCTGGTGCACGGCATCGACGTGGACGCCGTCGAGGCACCTGCGCCCGACCGCGTGCCGGTGGGCGCCATGTTGACGAGCGACGGCCTGCAGTACGTGCAGACGCGCGACGGCGTGAAGCACCTGTCCCTTCTTCCCGATTCACCTCAGGCCGTCGTCGAGTTGATCGACACGCCGGCCAGCCCATCCCGTTGACAACCCCACCCCATGGAGCACCACTGATCATGAACGAACAACTTGAGCAAACGGTATTTGGCGACCTGACCAATCTGGAGAAGTCGCTCGCAGAAGACGCATCGGGCGAGCGTGCCCGCGCGCTGCTGACCTACTTCGGCGATGTGGCCCGCGCCAGCGAGTCGATGCTGCAGACGGCCGCCGCCACCGAGCGCCAGCTGGTCTCGCAGCTGATCGAAGGTTTCCACGCGTCGCAGCGCATCGTGCGCCACGTGTGGGAGACGCTGCACAACGCGTCACTCGTCGCCTAACCCAAGAGCCCCAGGAGCCAACATGTTCGAGACCAACACACTTGCCGGCGCCTCTGGCGACTACCCGGCCGTCTACCGAAGCCTGATGCTGATCGGGCTGCTCGGTGGCATCTATCGCGCCGGCGACGACGTGCAGATCGTCAACACGGCCGTGGAGGCCACGCTCGACGACCCCACCGTCTACACGATGTACCACGCCATCGCGATGGGCATGGGCGGCAATTCCGACTTCGCGAAGAAGAGCATCGGTGCGCACATCGATCGCCACTCCGACGACGACGGTGCAAAAGTCGTCATGGCGGTGTCAATGATGCTGTCGGGCGACCCGAACTGGAAGCAGTGGATCGACAACGTGCTGGCTTCAAGCACCGACCAGAACGCGCGCACCGCGGCCAACGGGGTGCTGTCGTACCTCGCCGGCGTCGCTCAAGCGCATTGAATGAACGGGGGCTGGCGCTGCGCCGCCCCACGCTCAGAACCGGGCCGCATGCGGCCCACAACAACCGCGGGAAACCGCAACACTCAGGAGAAGCAAGATGTCAATGAATTCTGTCGGTTCATCCGGCTCAGGCGGTCAGGTTGGCATGAGCGCGGGAACGCAGCAGCTGCAGGCTGGTGGCGCTCAGTTGAGCGCAGCCGGCACCCAGGCTGCCTCCAGCGATGGCAACGCCATGATGGCGCAGATCCAGCAGACGGCTGCCATGCAGATGAAGTTTCAGACCGAGATGGGTCTGATCCAGATGATCGTCAAGATGAACGAGGCCCTGGCCAAGATGTTCAAGGCGATCGGCGAAGCAATCAAGGGTCTCGCGTAAGCCTGCGGCTCACGCTCTCTACTTTCAATCAGCGGCCGTCTTTGGCGGGCTGAACAAACAAGGAACACATCATGAGCATCAATTCGACCGGCATCAGTGAATCCCAAGTGCGCATGCAGAACATGGCCATGGGCCTGGGCAGCACGCAATCGTCGGCACTCGGAGCCCAATCTCCCAACTTCCACGTTGGCAACATCATGCTGGCGGCGGGCAATCTGCTGGAGTCACTGACTCCCTTGCTGATGCAGTTCGCACAGCGCGCCCCGATGGCCGCCACCCCCATGGCCAGCCCGCTGGGTGGTGCGCTGATGCAGCAGCTGCCGCAGTTGCTCGGCCTGCTTTCGCAGTTCGGCATGGGCGGCTCTCCGATGATGAATCCGCAGATGAACCCCATGATGAATCCGATGGGCGTGGGTCCGCAGATGAACCCCATGATGAACCCAATGGCCATGGGTCCGCAGATGAACCCGCTGATGAATCCCATGATGAACCCCATGGGTGTGGGTCCCCAGATGAACCCCATGATGAACCCGTTGATGAACCCGATGACGAGCCCGTTCATGGGTGCCCCGACGAACTTCGGGATGCCGCAGGGCGTGCCGCCCCAGTTCTCGCAGCCGGGCTTCCCTGGCACGCCGGGCGGTGTGCCTTCGGCACCCAACGCGCCGACGGTGGTGCCGAATACCGGCGAAGTGAAGTACGACGCTGCCGGCAACGTGAAGATGGACAAGGACCGCGCCGTTCGCGAGATCTCGCGCAACTTCGACCAGCTCACCCAAGGCAAGGACAACTACATCACCAAGGACGATCTGCGCGCCATCGCAGACGGCCGGCTGCAGAACCACCAGATGTCGGCGAACTACACGCCGGAGCTGCGCGCCGCTGCCAAGTACATGCTCGACAACCCCGAAGCGTTCAAGGAACTCGAGACCTCCGACTCGAAGGCACAAGGCTTCAAGGGCAAGGCTGACGGCAAGATCGGCAAGGGTGACACCACCGCCGCTATGCAGAAGACCAGCTTCAGCGTGGGCGAGAAGGACGCTCTGCAGACCGTGGCCAAGTACGGCGACGAGCTGTTCCACAAGCACCACCTGGTGAGCAAAGAGGACCTGCAGAAGATCGTCAAGGAAGGCAAGATGCCCAACGGCAAGGCGGCCCCCGCAGACCTGAAGGAAGCAGCCCAACTGCTGTTGAGCCAACCCGAGACGTTCACCAAGCTCGACAACGCCATGAGGATCCGCAAGGGCCATCACGGCGACCAGCACGGCGACGGCAAGTTCAGCCTCAACGACCTGCGCGAAACGCTGAAGGGCGCCGACACCAAGCCCGGACCGGACGGCGGTGGCATCTTCTCTGGCGTCAACCAGAACTCGCTGCTCGGCAAGGTGTTGACGCCTTTCAACGAGCTGGGCAACTCGCTGCAGCCCTCACAGAACACCAAGGACAACGTCAGCCTGGCGTTCCAGAGCGTTCCGACCTCGGTCTTCTGAGTCGTGCAACCCGGATCAACACATTCAAAAGGAATCACATCATGAGCTTGACCGTCAACAGCGTGGGGTATCCCTCGTCCTATGGCACCCCAGCGCTGGGGCAGGCCATCCAGTCTGGACTGGCCCTCACCTCCGGCATGGCATCGCTCGGCAACATGCTGATGCAAAGCCTGCAGTCCGGTGCCTCGGTGACCAACCCGCAAACGTCGATGCTGGGCCAGCCCAATGGCTTCGGCAACAGCCCCATCGCCGGGCTGCTGCAGAGCGTGGTACAGCTGCTGCAAGCCGTCACGCCGCTTCTGCAGGCGCTGGGCAACCGCATGCAACCCAACCAGACTGCGATGCAGTTTTCCAACCAACTGGGTGGCTTCAACAACCCCATGCTCGGCAACCAGTTCGGCACCCCGCAATTCGGCACCCAGCAGTTCGGGAATCCGCAATTCGGTGCTCCGCAATTCGGCGCCCCCCAGTTCGGCACGCCGCAGTTCGGTAACCCGCAATTCGGCAACCCGGTGCTCGGGACTCCGGCGTACGGTGCTCAGCCGTACAGCAACCTGACGTCCTTCAGCGTCAACTCGCCGGCGCAGTTCGGCAACATGACGCCGCAGGCTGCATTGGGTTGGGCGCAGGCCTACGGTGGCCCGAACATGCAGCAGAACGATATCCAGCAGGGCATGAACCTGTACAGCATCTTCAACAGCGGCAGCCGGATGTTCTAACCCGGTAGTCGATGGGCATGCCGCCGCGCGGCATGCCTGTCCCCAGCGGAACGGGTTCTGCTGGGGACAGGCACATCCAACTTGGAGCAACACGCGATGAATCCGCTTTTCAACCGCAAGCAGTTCATCTCCGCACTGATCGAGGTGATCAGCACGGCGATTTCACACAACCGGCTCGAGGATGCAGAGACCGTGCTGGCCGGTGTGCGGGTGCTGCGCCCGGGCTTGGGCGAGCTGGACACCTTCGAGGCCTGGATCGCCATCAAGCGCGGGCACTGGCAAGACGCCATCCGCATCCTGCACAAGCTGGATGCGAACACCAGCAACTGGAGCCTGGGCAAGGCACTGATGGCCTTCTGCCAGTTCGCCATCGGCGACCCGGCCTGGAGCATCAGCGCCAATGATGTCCTGGAAGGCAACGCCAGCCGCGAAGCGGCAGGCCTCGTGCGCCTGCTGATGGGCAAGGACGACGCCCCGGCCGACCAGGAGCCGGCCATGGAGATCACCTTCGCCGACTACGACCCGCGCTCAGCGAGCAGCGCCAGCTTTCTGCGCGCCTGAGTCCTTGCTGTCTTTCTCACAACCGGGAGTTCATGATGGACGTTTCTTCGATCGGCTCGGTCTCCGTCAACCAGGTGATGGACCAGGCGAGCACCAAGCCAGATGCACTCGGCGGCCTGGCCGACAAATTCAATCGCCTGATGGAGATCCAGCCGCCCGCGGCGGCGCCCCACGGTGCGGCGGTCGGCGCGAGCTCGCCGATCTCGCATTTCATCGGCTCGCAGGAAGCGCTGATGCGCCAGACCTTCGACGACGTGCGCGCGTTCTCCGTGCAGGCACCTTCGATGAATCCCACCGAGCTGGCGGCCAAGCACATCGAACTGAGCTACCAGCTCTCGATGGTGCAGGTGCAGTTCAACGCCGGCGTCTACATCTCGCAAAGCAGCAAGAGCGGCTTGCAGACACTGATGAAGAACCAGTAGTGGCTCGAGCCACGCAACGGAGCCCCACATGCTGAACGAACGCGCCCTGCACCGCACGCTGCGCAATGCGCTGACCGTGGTCGTCATGGCCCTGTGCCTCGCGGCCTGCAAGAACGACCTGTTCACCAAGCAGACCGAGTCCGATGCGAACAGCATGGTGTCGGCGCTGCTCGAGAACGGCATCGACGCACAGAAGCAGACGCCCGACGGCGGCAAGACCTGGAGCATCGCCGTCGACCAGGACGATGTCGTGCGTTCGCTCGCCGTGCTGCGTGCCCAGGGCTTGCCGCAGGAGAAGTTCGTCAACCTCGGCGACATGTTCAAGAAAGAAGGCCTGATCTCCACGCCGACCGAGGAGCGCGTGCGCTTCATTCACGGTGTGTCGCAGGAGTTGTCGGCCACCTTGTCTCAGATCGACGGCGTGATCGCCGCGCGGGTGCACATCGTGCTGCCCAACAACGACCCGATGGCGGCGGCAGTCAAGCCGTCGAGCGCCTCGGTGTTCGTGAAGTACCGGCCGCAGGCCAACCTCACGGCGCTCACGCCGGCGATCAAGAACATGGTCGCGCGCAGCGTGGAAGGCCTGGCCTACGACAACGTCTCGATCACGCTGGTGCCCGGCGCCATGATCGCGCCGCCGCCGCCGCCTTCATCGGCCGGCCGCGTGATCGGTGGCTTGATCGCCGTCGCTGTCGTGTTGCTGCTGGCCAGCATCGGCTGGGTGGTTCTGCGCAGGCCCGCCTGGCTGCCTGCCGCGGTGGCGCAGCGCCTGCCAAAGTTCGGTGGCGCAGCCGCAGGGGCAGCATGACCCATGACGCAGCGTCACTGGCCGGGCTCGCGCTGGCATTCGAGCGGCGGCTCGAGGGCTTGCCTGCCGCCATCGACCCCAGCTGGCAGGCGATCGCCGAGCTGCGTTCGATGGCCACGGGGCTGCCCGAGGGGCTGGCGCGCCGCCGCGTGACGCTGCGCCTCTTTCGCCGCTGGTGCGGCCCGCTGCCGGCACTCACCGACCTGGCCGGGCCGGCAGGTCAGCTGACGCTGCTCGAGCGCGAGCCGCTGTTGGGCCGGCTGTGTGCACTGGCGCTGCTGAGCCGACCGGGCGTGATCCGCTGCTGTGTCGAGCGCACGGCGCGGCAAGCTTTGGAGCAGGCGCTGGGCGCAAGCTTCGGCCTGCTGCGCGAACACGCGCACGGCGGCCCGCCGGTGCCGGCCTACGCGGCTGCCTGGACGCCGTTGCAGTGGGCCTGCACCGGCTATGCCGACCTGCTGCGCGCACGTGCGTGGCCGCACCGCAGCTTGCGCCGGCTGGCCAGGCTGGCACTGCCGGCTGCCTGGCCCATTCCGACCTCGGGCCTGGCCACGCCGGCTGCCTACGTGCCGACCCGCAAGGCGCTCACGCGCGTCGAAGCACTTTTCGCGGGTGAAGCGCCATGGTGATCTGGTTCAACGGGGCCATCGGAAACGCGGGCGTGGAAGATGGCATCCTGCCTGCCGGCCAGGTGGCGAGCCTGGGTGATGTCGACGCGCTGCGCCGCTCCATGATCGAGCAGCGCGAGGCCATTGTTCAAACCGCGCGCGACGAGGCCCAGGCGCTGCTCACCGAGGCGAGACAGCAGGTCGAGCAGCTGCTGGAGAGCGCGCGTGTCGAGGCGCAGCGCTCAAAGCGGCAAGGCTATGAAGACGGGCTCCGCAAAGCGGTGCTCGAGTGGCATGAGCAGCAGGCCGGCAAATCCATCGACATGGCGGAAGCCCTGCGCCGCATGCACGAAAAGCTCGCGGCGATCGTGACCTCTGCCGTCGAGCGCATCGTGCACACCGAGGAGCGCGGCGCCTTGTACCAGCGCGCGCTGCGCAGCGTGCAGGGCTTGACGCGCGGTGCCAGCACGCTGGCCTTGCGCGTCAACGCTGCGGACTTCGAATACGCGCGCGCCGCGCTCGGCTCGCTGCAATCGCTCGGCTCGAACGGGCTCAGCGTGGACGTGAGCGTCGACCCTGCACTCAAGCCGGGCAGCTGCATCTTCGAGTCCGAGGTCGGCATCCTCGACGCGAGCCTGCAGACCCAGCTCGATGGCTTGCGTGCCGCGATGGACCGCGCCGTGCGCAAGGCTGTGACCGACAGCGACACGCCCGCAGACGGTTACGAGGCAAGCCCCTCGGACACATACCACGCGCTCGCCGCATCGGCCGTCGACATCGCCGATGGTGAACCCGGCACGGCTGCCTCCGAAGAACAAGGGTTCGACGATGGCGAGCATGACGAGCTGAACGACACCCGATACACAGAGGCTGCCCATGAGTGACCTGCACGACCTGACGCGATTGATGGAGAGCGAGCTGGCCTCGGCCGCGATGCTCACCCGCACAGGCAAGGTCACCGAGGTGGTCGGCACGCTGATGCGCGTGAGCGGGCTCGATGCCCGGCTCGGCGAGTTGTGCGAAGTGCTCGACGACGACGGCAGCGTGCTGCAGATGGCCGAGGTGGTGGGCTTCGCGGGCGGGCGCTCGATTCTTTCGCCCTTCGGCTCCATCCTCGGTGTGAGAGGCGGCACGCGCGTGGTCGGCATGGGCAAGGTGCTCTCGGTGCCGGTGGGCGATGCCTTGCTCGGCCGCGTGATCGACAGCCTGGGCCGGCCGATCGACGGAAAAGGGCCGGTGCATGCCACCGAGTTCCGTCCCGTCTTTGCGCTGCCGCCCACACCGATGGAGCGCGAGATGATCGAGCACCCGCTGCCCACCGGCGTGAAGATCATCGATAGCCTCATCACCTTGGGCGAGGGCCAGCGCATGGGCATCTTTGCGCCGGCCGGCGTCGGCAAGAGCACGCTGATGGGCATGCTGGCGCGAGGCACCCAGTGCGACATCAGCGTTATCGCGCTGATCGGCGAACGCGGCCGCGAGGTGCGCGAGTTCATCGAGATCATCATGGGCGAAGAGGGCATGGCGCGCTCGGTGGTCGTGTGTGCCACCTCCGACCGCTCGTCGAGCGAGCGCGCCAAGGCCGCGCACGTGGCCACCGCGGTGGCCGAGTACTACCGCGACCAAGGCCTGAAGGTGCTGCTGATGATGGATTCGCTGACGCGCTTTGCACGCGCCCAGCGTGAGATCGGCCTGGCGGCCGGCGAGCCGCCGGCGCGGCGTGGTTTCCCACCTTCGGTGTTCGCCGAGATCCCGCGCCTGCTCGAGCGTGCCGGCATGGGCGCCAAGGGGTCGATCACCGCGCTCTACACCGTGCTCTACGAAGACGAGAGCGGCAACGACCCGATCTCCGAAGAAGTGCGAGGCATTCTCGACGGCCACATGATCCTGTCGCGCAAGATCGCCGCGCGCAACCAGTACCCCGCCATCGACGTGCTGGGCAGCCTGAGCCGCGTGATGTCGCAGATCGTGCCCAAGCAGCACCAGGCCGCCGCCGGCAAGCTGCGCAAGCTGATGGCCAAGTACGACGAGATCGAACCGCTCATCCAGATGGGCGAGTACAAGCCCGGCAACGACCCGGTGGCCGACGAAGCGGTGCAGAAGCAAGACGCCATTCGCGCCTTTCTGTGCCAGGAAACCGACGACCTGTGGGACTTCAATCGCTCGCTGAATACGCTGGTGCAGGTGGCGGGCGCGTGAAGCCGTCGGCCGCTGGGTGAGCAGCGTGCCATGCACATGAATCGGTGCAGTCTGTGGTGAAGGGCGACGAGGCGCAGCGCCGCCTTGCCGACGCCATTCCGTTGAGCTACAGATCGTTCCTGAGCGCCATCACACCTTTGGCTGCAGCGCTTGCAGCGGCTGTGAGGGAAATGGCCGAATGGCTTGCCAACAGCGTGAGCTTGCCACTGGCGACGTCGCCCAACACCTTCGTGGCGATCGCCTGCGTTGTGTCTGCAAAAGCGTCCACTGGGGGTTCGGTCTGAACGGCACCGAGCTTTGACAAGACGATGCGTGGAGATGCCACTGCCTCACCCGAGTGTTGCGGTGGACGGTCGGGCAAGGCGGTGCGATGTGCATCGAGCATTCCGGGGGCAGGCTTGTTCGCGTCGACCTCGGAGCTGCCGTGGGCGACAGGGGGCGGCAGCGCACTGCTCGCCGGGTTTCTCAGGCCATTGATGGACATGGCAATCTCCTCAGGCTCTCAAGAACGCGGGAGCGGAGCCGGAGTCTCCGGCATGTCCCAGGGCCGCTGCTGTCTTTTGCTGCTCTTCGAGCAGCAGGTACATGAGCGGGCTTTCGCCACCGTCGAACACTGCATCGGCCTGCTCGCTGGCGGCGATCAGCAGCACGATGGCGTCGGCGCGGCAGGTGTGACGGTCCAGCCGCGCGTCCTGCATCAGCTCGCCGGTCACCTCGTCGATCAGCGCGTGGAAGCGGCGGACCACCTCGGGGCTCAGGGCCGGTGTCGGCACCGCCTCTGACGGCGGTGTGGTGTCGTCGCGCAGGTCGTGCCCGTGGTCGGCGTCGCCGCTGAACACGTTGCTGACGGTCGGGATCCTGGCAAGCGTCATGGTGCGGCCAGTGTCCGGTCATCGCGGGTCAAGCGAGACGCGCGAATGCGAAAGCGAGCGCGGACACGCGAAAGGCGGCTCCGGAATATTTCTTCGCGACCGTTGCAACCGTTCGCCGCGCGGGCCGCACTCACCGACAGAAGCACCACATCACCGCGAGTACGCGATGGCTGGGTTGCTTCCCGGACCCGGACGCTTGTCCGGGCACTGAACAGCCCATCGAGGCAAGGAGCGATTGAATGACGATGACGATGACCCGCAAGGGATTCCTGGGCGCGGCCACCGGTGGTGCCATCCTCCTGCTGTTGCAGGCATGTGGCGGCGGTGGTGACGACGACAGCAGCACGCCCACCGGCGGCGGAACGACCTCTGGCGCGGCGCTCACTCAATGTGGCTCCAGCGGCGCAGCGATCTCGAGCAACCACGGCCACACGCTGTCGATCCCCGTGGCCGACCTCGACTCCGCTGTCGACAAGACCTACAGCATCGCCGGCTCGGCGAGCCATGACCACACGGTGACGTTCACCCCCGATCAGCTGAAGCAGCTGAAGGCGGGCCAGACCGTGACGGTGGGTTCGTCCACCTCGTTCCAGCACGCGCACAACGTGACGCCGAGCTGCTCATGAACTGAACAGTATTCGCTGTCGTTTGGCGTGGAGCGCTTGCGCTGCGCCAAACCTCGACTGCGCCTGTTGCCTGGCGCAGTCACCCCAACTCCGAAG
>Ga0307516_10004341_pt1 | contig 17533 bp, 16 predicted proteins | sample 19_EM_MG_FD_203310 | JGI IMG/M metagenome (GOLD analysis project Ga0307516, IMG submission 203310) | Populus trichocarpa ectomycorrhiza microbial communities from riparian zone in the Pacific Northwest, United States - 19_EM | ecosystem: Host-associated > Plants > Roots > Unclassified | place... | reverse complement strand
GTTGTATTTTTTAAATAATGTTAAAATTAAAAAAAAATTTCCCCGAAACCCCCCCCCCCCCCCCCCCCATCCGTCGATATTCCGCTCGCAAAAAAAGACGGATCCAACGTTCAATCATCACACTATCCGCTCCCCCCCCCACACGCCTCCCACCCACCCCAGTCCGGTCAATCCGTTTCTAGCACCCATCCTGGCGCACATCTAATTCGAATCAGCACTTTTATGTAGCCGGTTGAGGCTTGACTGGGGGACGCCGACCAAAGTACTTACATACAAAACCGCACACCTACATACATACCTACATTCCTGCAGACGACTACTCTACTGCGATGCCGCGTTAGAACGTCAATATATATCCAGACTACCCCCGCCATCGCATCACCCACCCCCCCCCCCAAAAGTACGCTCGTATATTTACAGCCCACTCCACTCGCCCCCGATAACACACATACCAGCACCAGAGAGCATATCGCAGCGCCTGGATACACTTCGCAGAACCGCCAGTCCGTCCTCCGTAATAAACAACCCCCCCCCCCCCGGAAGGAGGCCGTGACGGGAACGTATGAAACCCCTTGTCCACAAGCTCATACTCCCGCCGGTGCTCGTCGGCCTCCACGCGCTGCTGCTGCTGCCACTGTTCTTTGCGCCGCCACCGGTACATCTCGGCAATCCGCAGCATGAATTGCTGCTGCCGCCCCAGATCCCTGATGACGATGAGAGGGAGCCGCTGATTCGGCGCTTGCACCTCGAGGCCGCCATCCCGATGGCCGCCGTCGGGTTCGTCGGCGTGCATGTGCTGCGCAGGCTGGCGGGGAAGATTCCGCTGCCGAAGGACCCCAGGAGGACTAGGCTTGCGGCGAGGATCGAGAAGGGCGTGTTGTTCACGTTGGGCGTGGTCGAGGAGGTCTGGCGCTGGGGGCTGGTCAGGATCTTGGTCGCGCTGATTGGCGGCAAGGGCGGGTTTAGGGGGCGGGGGGACGTGTGGGATCTGTCGTACGGGTGGGGAGGGGACGAGGATTTTGAGCTGGTGGGCGCATCCAAAACAAACTATCCGAGCATCTGGGAGGCCGTGTACCTGATGGGGTGGACTTGGAGTGCCGTTGAGACTGTGGTATGTCATGGCGACGGGCTGCCCGCCCCCTCCTTGGAGGCCGATCCGAGGCTGATTTCTCTGGCAGCTGGCATGGTACACCGTTCGTCCGACACATCCTGACGAGCTCCGTCGCTCGTGCGACCACATCCCCCATTCGGGACATGGCCGGCGCAACATCGACGAGGGCCGCAACTCGCCGCGGCGGCGGCTGCTGGGGAGGCGACCTCGCAGCGACTATTCGACGATGGTCCACAGCGATGCGGGCAGCGATCACGAACCTCCGGAGCGCTGCACCTTCTTCGAGAACGCCCAGAACAAACGGCGGGTCCTGGCGGGCAGCCCACGTCTCCGTGACCACCCCGAGCCGGCCATCCAGTTCACCCTCGAAGGCTCGGGCTCCACGACCGCGTGCGACGAGTCGATCCGAAACTGTTCCGCCACTCCGACAACCCCGAAGGCATTCGGGAAGGCGGCGGAAATGGAGCGCGGAGAGTCGACGCCCCGCGCCGCTTTCGTTGTGCCGCCCCGACACGACGGGATCTCGGACAACGACTATGGCGATGACGAGGAATCCGAATCCGAGTCCGAGTCCGGACTCAGCAGCCGCAGCTCGTACGATGGCACCAGGAGAGGGTACTCAGAAGCGCAAACGCCACTGCTGAGCTCGTCGCTGCCGTACGATCCGGAACAGGATCATCCGCACCACGAGCACCTGCCACACCGGCAGGCATCGTTCAGCACTCTGGGCGAACCGGCAGCGCTCGCCGCCCTCAGCTCCGTCGCCGACGGCTCGGACCACATGCTCTCGTCGAGCTCGGAAGCCGGCGGACTGGTGGTGGTCCACGAGGACGACGACTGCGCAGCAGCGTCCACACCCACCGAGCACCCCCACAGCCCTCGCCGCCGCATATACCCCTCGTTCCCGTCGTACTCGGCATTGTACAACCACGCACACTTCCCCGCGCCCGCGCCCGCGCACGCCTCGTCCGAAAACACCGAATCCCAGTTACCGACACCGACGGCACCGCTTCCCTCACCATTGTCAGTGCCCATGTCCGTGCGCCACCACAGTGCCCGCAGACGTGTGTACGGCCTCTCGGTCGACCGGCTGCCGGTGTACCTCGCCATCATGTGGCGAATAGCAGCGCTGCTGCGACACCTGGGACACTCGCTGTGGTTCGCTTGGGCGCCCGCACTGGTCTTTCAGGGTCGCTTCCAGGGGTGGTGCGTCATTGTTCTGGCAGTGTTGGCTGTGCGGAAAGGATGGAATACGGTTGAGTGGTTCGGCGGGAGCGCGAGCAGGTGAGTCCATCCTTCATTGAGCCGAGTGACGGGATAACTGACGCGAAGAAACAGAGCGGGGCTGCTGAAGAGCTCGGCACTGCTCCTGGTCGTCGGCAGCATAATCTACATTGGTGCTCTGGTGGTGTGGGGACTGTTATATTAGCTGATCTTTCACTTTCTCGTCATGTCTGGCGTTGCTTGGGGTGGGGTATTCTTTTTTGACCCAATTTCGTTTCAAAAGCAGGTATCTGGGTGGTATTTTGTCCCTTTTTTTGTTCGTCCCTTCGATTCTATTCGTGTCTGATCATGCCCCCATTTTATTTTTTCTTTTACATACTTCACATGACTTTTGCTCCGCGGCTTAGCTGTTTCATCTCATCTCACTCACCTGCTCACCCACGCGCCCATGTTTTTTTTTATTCCCCCTCTGTATCTACCTTGTTGAGTTGTATGTAACCCTTCTGTGCGTTACGGGATCTGTAGAAGAATACGGTTGGGAGGAGGAGTGTATATTTTGTACGTAGTAGTAGTGGTTGTGGGGGATGGTGTACTTATTATGTGCCCTTCAAGAAAGGGGGGTGTAAATTAAACGTTTGGACGGTGTGTGGTGTTGCATACCTTTGCACTTCCTAGACGTCTATCATTGTAAGACGGAAACTTTTCAACGTTCGCCAATACGTATTGAGTTCCGATTCCGTGCCCAATGCAATACGGAAATGCATACTGTGCTAATACTGTGGCAGTGCCGTGTTATTACCTATACGTATCCTTTTGTATTGCTCCTCGTATTGTATGGGATACTGAAGCGCCACGGTTTCAATTGATACTACTCGGACTTTGTATTCAGCAAACAGAGATAAGATCGATACTTCCTCCCCGCCAATGAAGTCGGTGCAATGGCAGGTAGAAGCTCGTAGTACTCCTGCCACCCAGCACTGGTGCTGCGCCGTCCCATGTATTGCAAGCACATGACATTAAAAAAAAAAAAAATTGGGGGGCCTAGGACAAGCGACGAGGAATAATGGACGAGCCACTGGGTTAACTGGCAAGCACACAACAATAATGTGGGATGAATTCTAGTCGTCAGTCACGCCCACATCTTTTCATCTCCGTACACAGCTTGGTACCTGTAGACACCGCCACACCATATTCCGTTATGCCGAGATATATATATATATATATATATATATTCTACTTATGTATGTAAATATTTTTTTTTGCTGAACGTTTAGCACAAGGAAATAGTTGCAATCGGGGGGGGGGGGGGGGGGTGGGGGGGGTGGCTGTCGCAGCGTAAGTAAGTTTGCATTCTGTACCCAAAGAGTGCTGAAACCCTGGTGACGGAATTGTTTCGTTGTTAGCTTTAATTAATCCACAGGCAGTGGTATCTCTCCAAGTTCGTTCATGTATTTTTATTATATGAATCATATCACAGTAACCATACGGATACTCACTTTGTATCTGCCTAATGCTGTATGGAAGCTGTATCTACCTATTTGGTATTGAAACTGTATACTATCAACATCAGACTGACTGCCGTGTTGCGATTGAATAGTGCATAAGTCTCGAGCCTGGCTATGGTCAAAATCTGGTATCTATTATTCTGATGATGAAGGGTACTTAATATTGTCATCTTCGGTCGGGGATGGCAGTTGATACAGCCAACTGGGTTGGAGGGAGGGAGGCGACTCAGTTTCGGTCACTTCCTACACGACTAGTTCACTGCCACTCGCGGTTTCAATCGGCAACTGCATTTCCCCATTCCCCCCGATGTGTGCACCCCCCATCACTCGATCTAACCGACCATCCGACCCCGTCAGACATCATCCCCTTCCACCAGCGCATCGCACCAGCGCACCACGTCCTCGACGTACTCGACGGAGACATTGAACAGCAGGTGGCTGGGCTTGACGCGATCGCCGGGCTGACCCTTCTCCCACGCCGGCTTGTCCTCGTCCCAGCGGATGTCCGGCCAGCCCGGGTGGCCGACGACGAGGCCGTCGATGACGTCGCCGGCTTTCCAGTTGAACGGCGTGAGCAGCGGCAGTCCCTCCTCTCCTCCTTCTCCTCCTCCTCCTTCCGCCTCTTCCCCTTCGGCGGCAGTGGTGGTGGTTGCGTCGGGATGGTAGGCGTGCGAGTGGATGGCGGCGCTGTAGCCCAGGAGGTTGTACGCGGTGTGGTAGAAGTCCGGCCCCTTGCCGGGCTTGTCGCGGAGGCCACCGAACGGCGCCTGGGCAGCGGAGAGGATGTAGCGCACGAGGGCCTCGCGGCTCCACAGCGGGACGTCGCCGTCGCCGCCACCGACGCACGCCTCGATGAGCGGCCAGCACGCGCCGACCCACGTGCTGTAGCAGCCGTCGACGAGCTTGTTGGTGCGGCCGGAGAGTCCGCCCTCGGGCGCGTACTGTCTCGCGGAGAGCCAGCGGATCAAAGCGGGCAGGTCAACAGTGGCGGCGAGCCGCGCGGGCGGATGCAGGATCATCAGCGCCGCGAGCGCGCAGTACGTGTAGCCGCCGTGCGCCTCGCTGCCGTTCGGCGTCGCCGCGAAGCCGCCCTCGTAGGTCTGGCAGGACGCGAGGTACGCGCTCGTGTTTGCCACCAGTCCGCCATCCGTCGGCAGACGCAGCAGCGAGATCACTGTTAGTGCGCAGTACACGCCGCGCACGTCGGCCTCGCCGCCGCTGCAGACCGCGAAACTGCCGCTGGACGACTTCAGGCTGTGGAGCCACGAGAGCAGCGCGCGCCGGTCGACCATGGACAGCGCCGACGCGCCGACGGACGCGAGCGAGAGCACCGCCGCGTACGTCGGCGCGACGTGCGCGAGCTGGCCGTGACCTCCGCCGAAGCCGCCGCCCGGGTGCTGGAGCGGTGTAAACGTCGATATCACTCTGTACCCCCTCCCCCATCCTCCCATCAGCAGCGTGTAACCCCCCACGGAGTAGAGAGGCTTACCGCTCCCGGTAAACGCTCACGTCGACGCCCAGTAACGACAGCCCGGTGATGCACCAGTACACGATCCACGGCCGGGAGGCGTCCAGCGCCGTCATGTAGGACGGCAGCTTCTCCTCGAACGCCCTCTCGAGGAACTCGATGTGGTGCTTGCGGTCGAGTCTCGGTAGCGGCGCGGACAGCAGTGGCAGCACGCGCGACACGACGGCGTCTTGCTCGATCTGCGTCGGCGTCGAGTGGAGGTCCCGAAGCACGGGAAGAGCGGTGAAGAGCGCCGGAGTGCGTGGTGCCATGCGGGGCGGGATATATGGGTTCGACGGATTGAACGGGTAGATATTGCTACTACCGTTGTCCGAGTCTGGAGGGGTGGGCGATATTTCAAGTTCTTCGAGCCGCGGTACGGAGGGGCTGGACGACATGGTGCTCTGGTGGCCTTGGCGCTGGTGCTGGAAACGGGTTCGTGTACGCTTCGGATTTCGGATCTGCATGGTGGGAAAGAGAAAGGGGGGGGGCTTGATATTGTTCTCTGACGGTAGGGTGGTGGCTTGATATTGTTCTGTGGTATGTAGATCGTCAGATGAAATGTGGGGTGCGGTACTTCCCGTGCGTGGATCACTTGCGAGAAACGCTACCCAGGCACGACAACATGTGGTATGTACCACATGTCCATACATCACAACTCGGCACTCGCCAACCCCCTGCCAAATGAGAGCACACTACGGAGGCGGTGAAATAAGACGTAAGTACATTCTTACATAACTTACCTACATTGTGACGAAACTGGAGTGCAAACCCCCACGAAAAAACAAATGCAAGCACCAAGAGAGACAACGATCGTAAGATGTCGGTCTGGCCACTTCCAGCCATAATATGCCCCTCCGGTTGATAGTGATGCCCTCACCTCAGCAACCGCCACCGGTACCACCCACCCATTCACTCGAGCCGCAGCGGTTGACGGCACAAGAGCGAGAGGAAAAATAAATCGTCCCAGCTTACTAGTAAGCCAGCTACCTCCGCCAGTGCTCCACAACCTCAACTAAAATCACAAGGAAGCCATCCCAAGCTCGCACTATCACAAAGTGAGGAAAGGAAACAGATTGAATGAACTGGGTAAAATATCATGACAAAAGAAACGAGAACCGTGAATGATAGATCGACAACACCACAAGGCATTAAAACTAGACAACATACCGACACGTTTAGAGAAAAGAGAGGTTGCTGAAAAATAAGTATACCAGACCATTCGCCCCCCTAACCACCACCTACAATGCTAAGGAAAATCAGCCGGTTGACGGTAGTAGAGAACAGAAGACTCGCACTCGTCAAGAAACTGAATGAAACAGAAGACGAATAACCAATGGAACAGTAGTAAAAACAGTAAAACATAAATCAGCAGTTCAGATGCACAGCTATCGAACAGTGTGTCTAATTGCCGCCCCGGAAGAATCGACTGGCCTCAATAACGCCGTCATCATCCGCCGCGTAATCCCATCCTACGATCCTTGTATCCTGCGAACAGCAAATGATCCATCTGGCATCGAACTGAAGTTTAAAAACCCTATGGAGCCCTCCAGCCTGGGCAGGGGCCGCTGCCGCGGCGGCTGCAATAGCGGCAGCTTGTTGCTGAACCTGTTGCGCGGGTGGCTGCTGCTGCTGCGGGGGCTGCTGCTGCTGCGGAGCTGCCTGGTTGTGATTGTGGTTCGCTTGTCCTAACAATTGAGCAGCGACGATGGCTCCGGCAAGTCCGGGTTGGCCCACCTGCTGAACCTGATGCATCTGTACGGAGCCCGTATTACTTCCCGCCGTAGTAGCCTGGAAGTTCTGAAGCGCGGCCATCTGTACCTGAGCATGGTTCGCGGCACCAACACCACCGGGACCAGGCGCTGTCGAAATTGGCGTGATGGCCTGTCGAAGGATGTGGTCGGGGCTCCAATCGCCAGTATCCTCATCCCGTCTCCAGATTCTAACGCTCTCGTCGTAGCTACCACTCACAATCTTGTTCTTGGTTGCCTGCACGGTCCGCACAAGCGAGTGATGCCCACGTAAAGTCGCAATCTCCGCTTGCGTATCTCGGTCGAAAACACGGATGGTCTGGTCGCTCGAGCCGGACACGATGGTCCTGCCGTCAAACTGAATGCAAGCAATGCCCTTCTGATGTCCAACATAAGTCTTCTCGCATGTTCCCGTCTTCAGGCTCCAGAGCTTGATAACGCGATCACCGGATGCCGAAACAATCTCATCGCCATTCAACTGGATTGCGTTGACCGCTGCGACGTGGCCCCTGAGGGCCTGGACAGGGGAATACGCAGCCAAAAGCCTAGGTGTGCATTTACTCTTGTTGTAGCTGGAATTGAAAGGGTTCTGAAGGCTCAGACCACTTGACGATGAAGGATCTTGGATGTGCCATGTGGACTGGTACTGCGGATGGTGGGGATGGTTCGGAGGCGCACCCTGGGGGCCGAATAATAGTTTGCTGTTCCAGGGATAATCTGCATCCGAAGTCTCCAGCGGCCATCTGTTCCAGATCTTGATCAATTTGTCCTTGCTACAGGTCACCAGCCACTTCTTGGAGAATCGCAGGTTGAGAACTGATTCCTCGTGAGCTTGCTGTATCGTCTGCAGTTTCTCGCCGGTCGAGAATCGCCAAACTATTACGCTCGCATCCGAGGATCCCGAGATGATGACATCCTCATCGGGGTGTTCGTCGAACTGAAGACAGAGGACACTCCCGGAATGGCCGTGCAGTGGCTCTCCACGAAGTCTACGCGTCTTGACGTTCCACACCCGGATCGTCTTATCCCTGGAGCCCGAGCAAAGCCATTTCGGCGAGTACTGGATCGTGTAGATGCACTCGCTGTGTCCTTCGTGTGGGTAATTGGGGTGCGGGATCTGGAAGGGTGTACAGGTGTTGGTGATCCAGTTCTCTTCCAACTTTCTCCGGTTTTTAAAGAGGAACGCCCAATTGAGGCGGGGATATCCGTATCCAGGAGTAGTCAGAGTCGGCTGGATGGCCAACGGAGGTTCCGAATAGCCTCGAGTCGCAACCGCCGGACGGCGCTGTGGCGTGGGATACATCTCCTCATCGTCCGATCCCACGCAGGGGTATACCATCGGTCTGTCGTCAACGTCCGCGGCCGTCCCAAACGCCACATCTATCGCCTCCAACTCAACCAGTTCGATACCGTCGTTGCCCCAGTCTTGAGAAACATCCATGGGCTGGCTGCCTCCGCTGTCGCCCCCCGCTCTAGACCGTCGTGCCTCCTTCGCCTTTCTCTCCTCCCCCCTATTCTCCTCTGCTTTCCTCTTCGGTTCCATCCGCTGCCTAATTTCAGCATCATGACGAGTCCGAACCTCCATCTCGAACTGCCTGATCTCGTCCTCATCCGCTTCCCATCCCTGGCGCTTGTAAAGGTCCTTCCACAATCTAGGCTCCAGAGCGAACTTGCGCCAGGTTCGAGAAGCAATCGAAGCATCCAGTAGTGATTTCGGCGGCAGGTACGAAAGGATCTGTAGCGAAAGTTCCGAGGGTAGGATCTGAACGAAATCCAGGTGGAGGATAGGTACGAGGCGGTCAACTAGAGCGGCGATACGCGACGTCGGCAGTGTTCGTACAAGCTTGTAGGCATACTCTGTGTAAATCGAAGACGCAACCGCATCAGCAAACTCCGCTTCCCGTCGACGGAGAAAGAGGGTAAGGAACTACGACAATCTATCGCATTTCTATTACTGACCTTCTCTGAGAGCGTCGCTTAGCCCCGTCATCCACGCAGGAATCTTAACGTCGCCAAATCTATCCCTCATGGCACCCGATGGGTCTTCCGACGCGCTAGGAGTATGTGCCTCTTCGCCGCTGTAGCCCTCATCCAATTTGCTGCTGAAACTGTGCTGAGACCTCAAGCCAGGCGCCGTAGCAAAGGCAGAGGGCGATGGAGCAGCGAGGTTGTTGGGAATAAAAGGATTGTAAGCCGAAGAAGAGCCAGCGAAAGTTGGCTGCATCGCTGGAGTTAGATTCTTTGTTCGTGTGATAGTAAAAACTACAGTCAGGCTGCTTTTTGTTTCGTTTGCCGTTCGGGTAGCGGTCGATCGGTTTGCTGCGTGCGTGCGTTACCTGGGAGTTTCCACTAGCGAGATTAGCTTGTGTGTTTGCTTTCCTCCTTGCGTGTGTTGAACTGGGTAAACTGTAACACTTCGAGCCATCTATGTAGCCCGAGACCTTGTGCGTACCTTCCTACCGCTTGGTCGCAGTACAATTTATGGGCGAGTTTTGTATATAGGTGAGTCCGATTCGCCCCTGTGTAAGCTGTGGAAGGATGTTCAGTATTGGTGGTGGACGCGGGGGGTGGGAGGGGAAGTAGGAAAGAGAGGCGGGTGGTTGAGGAGGATTAGGAGGAGGGAAATGGAGAGGTGGGTGAGCAACAGGCGAGGTTCCTCTCCTTGCAGGTCAACTTGGCAAACTGGGCGTCAGATTAGCAATTGCAGGGGGCTAGAGGGGGGTGTGTGGAGTGGCCTAGCAAAGGTCGGTCGAGAGAGGTGGAGTTGGCGGTCTGTCCACACAAGCACTAGATATCTACGTATTGCAAAATACTATCTACCTATAGACAATGGAGAAAATCTTGGCGGCTTGAAATTGTTAAATTATCTCCCACTAAGGCAATAAATTAGCTGCCAAGCCGTATAGGCTGGAGTCTTGGCTGCGCTAAAACGAGGCTGACGTTTCTTGCCGCTATTCCTGCTTGATCAACAGACACAATCATTGGGGTAAAAAGATTGACGGATTCTCTGCTCCAGAAGAGACCTTCTCCAGTGTTTTCTGTGACAGGTTTGAGCTTGGGTTCGTCGGGGTCTGTACATAGAATTCCCTCGAGGCTGCACCCCCTGCCCGCGCCAAAACGTCAGCCTATCGCGGTCTATGTAATGAAGTAATCTACTCACTTTCACAGTCAACCCGAGAAAATCATGGCTTTTCTAAGAGCTCCAAATTCATAAGAGCTTTCATCCATAAAAAAAATGAGTCGATGCATCCGGGCGCTTCAGACCGATGACGTGCAAGGTAGGTGGCTATGAATGCAGCAGGCGAGAACTTGTCGTTGAAAAAAGTCACATGGCGACTCCCAGTCCCAAACCTTCTCACGTACGGCAATTAAAGTACACAAACATTTTTCGCCCTCTTGGCACCGAATTGCCATCCCTTAAGCCGCCTTCGCCGCCACAGCCGCGTAAGAGCAACACCCAATCCACCGAACTGCTCGTTGCAAGGTTCTATGCCCCTTCACTTGAACGCTCAGAGTGATCCTCGCAGTGCTATTACTTCCTTAGAGCCGAAGATTCTCTGCGCATATGCTCATATACCCAACTCCAGCTCTTTAGACGCGTATCCGGTCTTGGAGAAAACTGGTCACTCCTAGAGAGGTCCCGAGGGGGGTGGAGTATGAAGGGCTGTTTCCGAATATCGCTACAGTCCACAACTCGCCGGAAAACCAGGCTCGTGTTTCTTCACGCTGGAGAGGGTGTATCGAAGATCGAAGGAGGACAGCATACAAGGTCCAGTTGTTACGGATCGTAATGAAATTCAAACCACAGGACAGACTTAAGATGCCTAGGAGTCGATATCACACCGTTAGGCATAAAGAGTCCGAAACAGACAATTGCGCATTCGATTTTACATTGGAAAAAAAAAAGGAAATCTTTGTTGTAACAGAAGCACCTTCGGAGGCGAGATTGGGTGGTTGATCCAGTGGTATTCAGTGTTGAAAAAGGTGAATGCGGCCACGGAAGGTCCCACAGGAGCCGGTGTAGTGGCTGGCACGGCAGCCGGACAACTTGAACTCCCGTCACTTTCGGCGGTACGTTGCGACAAACTCTGGGAACGGGGTCCTTCAGCACGCTTGGAAATGTGATGTTAACCTCCCATATCTGGTAACCATCACGGTGGATCCATCAGGATCATCTACTACTCGTCGCAGGAAGTTCCCTCCACCACCATATGCCATCATAAGCCAGCTTTCGCGTGCGCAATGGCCTCGCTACAATATGTCAAACGGTATCCAACGGCCAAAACCCAAGCACGAGAGCCGTCTTTGCCCATGGTGTGGTGCCATGGCTTGGAGCAAGTTGCGTGCGGTCGGGTGAGTGGTATGTTTCCACCAGAGATGGCTAGCGCCGCTCAGCCATAGATAGTAGTTTTTTTTAATATCTGAAATACCTACATAGCTGCAATTTAGATACTCTTCTCTTCTTTCTATGTACCTAGCTCGCTCCATCCTACGATGAGGCTACCACACGGTACGCACCATACGACCCGGATGGAAGGGGGACATCTTCATCTTCCATCTTCTCCTGCTTTCTTCTCAAATTGGATTGATGGACAGGACAGTCAGGCTGGCAGGCTGGCAGGCAGCGGCGGCACCCGAAATTAAGTACATGCTTGTCGGCACAAAACAACAACAGATACTACGCCAGCACATCCGCACCCGCATCCACTTGCACATCCCCCTTCCGGCACATTCAACATTGCTTCCCTGAACGAACAGAGAGCGAAATCCACTACGGCGACGTCACTTTGTTATTGTACTGCGCTCTATGTATGCCCCGCAATAAGTCTACCTACGCATGCGTCTGCACCCAACAAAGGTTCTTTCCGCTTCTGGGGGCAGAACCTCCTCCTCCCTCCTTAAGTTCATCGTCCACCAACTTTTGCTCGCGCCTTTTTTTCCCCACGCTGATGGAAGAAAGAAAGAACGAACAGAACCGCTCATAGGATAAAGGATAGACGATATCTCAGATTGGTACTAGTAGAGATGGGTAGAAGGGGGGAGGTGGAGATCTCCGTGTTGGTTACACATTGCGTCGGTAATGGAGACATGGCGTTTTGAGGGCGGAGTGGCAGAGAAGAATGTGCATGGAGTGCATAGATGCCCACCGGTGAATGCTGGAGGAAAAGTTCGGGGAGTTCGATCGGTTTCGCTTTGTCTGAGAACAATCACGAAGAAAAGCGGAGCGCGACATGTTTCGTTACATGCAAAAGCAGATTGTAGTTCCGTCCCAAGCTCCATCGCCATACGCAACGGACCAAACATCAAAGAGTTGAGGTGAGACACCTAAACATCTGCTTTTTGCTCCTGCATTTGCTCTTTCATATCCTGTAATTCCACTGTTGGCGTTGCCTGCGGCAGAGCGTTGAACTTCTTGAGCACCCTCTCGATGCCATTGATGCCCTTCCTTAGCGTCTCCCATTTCGGTCCGTAGGAGACTCTACAGAAGTGGTGGCTGTCATGTATCGATCAGTACTTAAAGTCGTGGGAACAGAGAAAGAGGGGAACAAAAAACTAACCAGGGCGAATCGAACAGATCTCTCCTGCTGGACGGGTTGAGGTCGAAGAAGATTCCAGGCACGACGATGACCTTCTCCTTGAGGCATTCCTCGAAGAATCCGAGCCCGTTCTGGATCCTCTGCGGGAGATGACTGAGATCGAGCCAGATGTAGAACGTGGAATCTGGGATGCGAGGAAACTTGAAGCCCATCCCGGTTAGTCGCTCCAACACCCAGTCGCGCTTCTCGCGGAAGTGTTGCTGTAGTGCGGCCATCTCCGAGAGGACAAAGTCTGGTTCCAGCATCGGGATGGACGCTTCTTGGAAGGGGACGTTGGAGCCGCCGTCGAGGTAGCTTCCGCAGGAGCCGATCGCCTTGATGAATTCTTTCGGACCGACGACCCCTAGGATGCGGATGAGCGAACTGCCTATGGGGTAGGACGGGTAGGCTTACAAGCAATCCGCCAACCAGGCAGGCGGAAACCCTTGGTCATACCGTCGAGAATGAGAACTGCTAGGCATCAGCCATGTGACAGCATCGTAACAGGTCTAAAGAACCTACCATCATCGATATCGACATCTTCCACATAATCCGAGCAAGAGATTCTGGTGCCGTCACATTCCCCAGTGTAATTGTACGCGGAATAGAACTCGTCCATGATCAGAGTGCAGCGCCCACGACAGATGTCCATGATCTCCTTGAGCGTCTCGCCCTTGACCATGTGGCCCGTGGGGTTGCGAGGGTTCGAAGTGAGAATCACTTGCACTCCACGCTTGACTTCTTCCCGAATCTTCTCGGGACGGAGTGCGTAACTACGATTGGGTTAGGTAGCCGTCATTGCTGGCTGGGATTGGAAGCATACCCGTCGGCCTCGTCGAGCGGGGTGGGAACAGCCGCAAAGTTCTTGAACAAGCCCAGCATCTCATTGTACTGTTCGCCGTCAGCAAGCGATCCGCATCACCACCCCACCCCGCCCCCCAATCTTACCGCGGTATAATCCGGAATGAAGAAACTCAGGTACGCATTATTCAATACGGCGGCAATCCTGATCAGCCCAGCTCGTCCGCCAGGGACGATCGCCACATTCTCCCACGTGTACTGCGAGGCCTTTCCCTGTCTGTGGTGGGCGTTATACAGATCGGCGACCGCCTTGCGGAGCGGCATGATGCCGGCCACAGGGCCATATTCGCGCGAATTGACAGAGATATCGAGAGTCGTCGGCTTGTGGAAGGCATGCGGGATCGTGTCTTCGACCTCGGGAGCGCCCTGCCCGAGGTTGCCCCATTCTTCGGGGTGCTCGAGGAAACCATGTTCGTATGCGCGCTCGGTAGTCCAGACTATGTACGTGCGGGGGTCAGTTGAGCAGGGCCAACGGACGGACCGGGGTCTGATACAGACCTACGCCACTGGATCAAGTCAGCAGAACTCGAGCAGCGGGGGATGGCACGTACGTCGAAGCCTTTGACGGATCCAGGCCTGGATGTCTATGTTGCGGCGCAGGATTCTGTGCTTCCCTAAACCTGATATGGGGTGTCGATCTGCGTTCTTCACGGATAGACCAAGTTAAACGCCGTTCGATATGAAGGGACAGGCACCATACCTGTATCTATCGCCGTAGCAGCTGACATCGCACTCTGCAGCGACCTCAGCAGGGCGCTGTACAGAGGCTGATCCTCCTCCTTGTACATCTCGTTCTCGACGAGCAGTTGGGGAGTACCGGGGGTCGACACTCCCGAGCGAGCTCCTGGAAGGTGCAGGCTATTGTTCATGGCGTGTGGTGGCGATGTATGGTGGAAAGAAGAGTTTCGGTACGGAGCTTACAGTTGTCCAAGAGTTTGAGCTGCGGGGAGCCTCGGGGGCATAAATACCTCTTCCGCTCCCGACGGGCCGGCCGGATACGGACACAGATACGAACTGCCGCGCTCGTCGCGCTGAACAATGGTGCCTACCGCACCGACCTATCCGGCCGCTTGAAAGGGCCCGGACGCGGACGGACCCACCGTCACACTCCCCCGCTTTCTCACGAGGTCTGACATACGTGATGCTGCTCTCGTCATTGGCTCACCCCGAGCTTGGCAGGCCTTGTTCCAGGCCGTGCATAGATACATAGATAAAGTGTGTGCAGAAAGCTTCGCTCCCCTCGTTCACCTTCCCCTTGCACTGGATGCCGTGTGACCCGAGCAGGCATGACCCTTCAACGCATGGGTCGAGCTGACTTCATCTGGAGCTTACGTACGCTGCCTGGGAGTAAAGTGTTTAAGTTACAGAGATACTCTACATATGCATGTAGCCTCTTGCGGCTCTAGCAGGGATCTACGGCGAAGGACTTCGGCATGCCGAGAGGAGTGTTCGGACGGGCCGATACATACTGGCTGCCAAGAGTCGTGCGGGAGACCATGTGCATGGGATCTCAAGTCATCCTTGGAAGCGAAATGAAGGATTCGGCAGAATGAAACCCTTATGTATGACCCTGATCAGCCGCACCGTCTTACTGCTTCAATCGGTCAGCCAACCAACCAACAGACAAACAAACATCATACGCCCGCACGTCGAAAAAATCCAGCCCGTCCACGAGAAGAGGGTGACCATCGCTTCGCCCAGAACTCCATCAACGCATGATAAGAGGACTGGCGGCGTTCGCCTGGTTGTGCATCGTCGTGGAAGGAGATAGTCTCGTCGTCGTAGCTCCATAGATTCTTCACGATGTTCCTCTTGATCACGCATTTTCCTTCCTTTTTATTACCCCCTATTGCAGCTCTGGCTGCGCGTCTGCGCACAGCGTAACGCGACGGCTTGCTGGTTAGATAGTTTTTGAGTTCAGCTCAAGCGTATCTGAACCCAAACGCAAGTGCATACATTACCCCCCGTTCCGTCCTCCATCGTTCATTCGTCACCATAAACCGCTCGCGAGAACACCTCGATTGTTGGCATCAGCAGCGATGCGTTCGTACCCGCTCGGCCTCCCCCGTGCGCCCGCCACGCTCCTCCGCTGCTCACAGAGTTTGTTTTGCTTCATCCCCGCCTTCATCCTCTGGTTCCAATTCTCCCAGTTTGATCGCGAAATCTCACTCCCTCCGTTCGGAAACACTGTGGCGGGTCTGACGTTGATTGCGTTCGCTGTACGTGTCGCCTGTCTCAACTGCCCTCGGGATATGCGCTGAGATCAGTACCCAGTGCTCATGTGGCTTTTACAGCTTCTTGGCCAACATATGGTGGCAGCGATCCAGCGCCCTTGGGGAGGGGGGGAGTCAAATGCTGTACGCCCTCGCGACGGACATCGCCATGATTGTCATGCCTGGGGTCGGACTGTCCCTACTCGGGGACAGGGGATGGTTGGAGCAGAGTTGCACAGGACATGCAGCATGGACAGTGGTGGGGCACAACGACACATTGAGTCCTGAATGGCGGCCAAGGGACCCGCCGCAGTGGGTTGATCTCATCGGCAGCAAGAACAGGACAGAGCCGTTGTCGGGGCCTCACGTGGCGTGTGTGAGAATGAAACTTGTTTGGTACATGGCCGGGCTCACCATGTTGGTCTTCCATACAATAGATGGTCAGGTTCATGTTCCTTCGCTGACTGGCTACAGGTGTCTTGGCATTCCACTGCTGCTGCTGAGAATCGCCGAAATTCTCTCTCTGGAGGACTCGCGGCGCCGCCAACGTCTTCTCTGGACCGATCCCAACAAGAAGCCGAATCTCTTCCGGCGGACTATGTACGTTCTACTCGTCTTGTACCCAGAAGCATGCAGCAAAAAGCGAAGATCTCACCGTGGGATGCCTCGGAAGGCCACGTCACTTGCCCGCTTCTTTCGGGCACTTGTCAAGTTCCAATGGCAACCCATATTTCGCCATAGGAAGCCGCGTCTCGACAAACAGCAAGACCCTAACAGTCTCATGGTCCCACCTGCCTCCCGCCGACCGGTGAGCGAGGCCAGCTTCGGCAGCCTAAGCAGCCTTTTAAACCTCTATATTCTTCCCCTCAGCCCCTATCCCTACCGCCGTCTCGAGCAGATCCTAAGCATCTACCCTATCCTCATTGCTCTCATCCCGCACCTCCACAGCACCGACTTCCGCGCGCTCCAGCAAACCTCCAGAACCGTCAGAGCGGCAATCCAACGATCTGTCGGGCCGGATACTTCCGCCATAGCCAAGCTCACATGCGGGCACATCGGCCTCTGCGCCACCCTCTTCGTGCGCGCGCAATGTGTGCTATGCAACGACAACCTATGCCGACTCTCCGACTTGGTTCGCATCACCCGTTTTGACAGTCCAACCGTAAAGCGACTGCTCGATCAATGTTGTGCTATGCACATCATCAGCCTCGACGCTCATATCGATTGCGTACGCATCTGCACCTTTTGCCTACTCAAGTGGAAAATCTCCAACTGGGACCAGAACCAGGCCGATATTATGCAGTCACCCTGCCGGTGCCCGGGGACTGGCAACGTCTGGGTCTGTGGTGATCGTGTGGCGTGCTCGAAGAGGAGGGGCGGTTGGTATGGTAAGTCGGAAAGGTGTGCCGATTGTAATGGAAGGTTCTGGACGTGGTTCAGTTGGTGCTCGTGGCAGTGGTGGATCCACAGGGGCACCCCTGGGCATGGAGTGTGCCGGAGGGATTGTTTCAATCCGGTGTATCACCCTACTAGATGAGGCTTACGGAGTATGTACGGCAAGGAGGCTGCGAGAAGAATGGATTTCCATTAGATAGACTATCCCATATGTATGGCGGTCTCTACGCCGCCGACAGTAACTCGGTGCAGCAGCATACTTATATAGAGCGACGGTCGAAACCCAGACGTCCCCAGCACCAAGGGATAACTACCTGCGTGGGGGGGGGGGGGGGGGGGGAAACCGGCTACCGCTGCCCCGCGGGCCCAACCATTTCCCAATTACCGCCC
>Ga0307516_10004340_pt1 | contig 17545 bp, 22 predicted proteins | sample 19_EM_MG_FD_203310 | JGI IMG/M metagenome (GOLD analysis project Ga0307516, IMG submission 203310) | Populus trichocarpa ectomycorrhiza microbial communities from riparian zone in the Pacific Northwest, United States - 19_EM | ecosystem: Host-associated > Plants > Roots > Unclassified | place... | reverse complement strand
AAGGAGTGTGTATATGGTTTGCAAACGTGTACTGTGTGTGCGTGCAATGGATGTCCGAATGAATTTCAATGTCTAATTCGGCTGCCAGCTTTGTATTTGATAAACACAATGATCACACCAGACTAGGTAGCCAATGATCTGAAAGACGTCCAATTCCCTGTGTTGAAGCACACGGTGTGCAACAGCAAAACGATAACTTAAACTAGTCATAATTGCGGAAACAAAATAGTGGCAAAAGGCGGTCATCTGATGCCGACTGACAAGTTCTGTCGTCTGAAAGGAATGCACGTGCGATTTGAATTTATTCAGTGTCTTCCACTACTCATCATCACTTCCGAACTCCAAAGCTTGATACTTGCGTGCTTTCTTGTGGGGGTTGGCAAGAGAATTCCCTTTGGGGGCCCGAGAAACAGCCGGAAATTCTGTCAGGAGAGACGTTGAACTGATGAGTATGGGGCCAAAAGTAGAGGCTCACTCGAGCCCGATTCAGCTGGCGGGGATTTGCTCTTCGCCTTTTGGGCCTTAGTCTGTGCAAGTTCGGCTTCCAGAGCCTGGATTTTCTGTTGAGCCTCAGCAGGCAACGAGGGAACGTCAGCCACGGGGAACTTTTTCGTATCCTTTTTGGTCGGAGATGAATGCACTGTTGCTACTGATAATTTCAAGATACTCTTGGTCTAATATGATAGTCATACGCACAAGTGTTAGCACGAGACGAGTTTTGGACAGTAACAGAGGGAAATATTGGAGGATTTAATCGACAATTGCGAGGTTGCGCTTGGAGGGCGATCTCGATCAACGGTCACCAAGGATCGTGATTGCAAAGCAACCAAAGGCCTTACTTCACTCAGGAGCGCAGTTGCATAAGCAGCCGCCTCTGTGGGTGACAGCTCTGCCATAGGGATGTGCAGAGGCTTCTTCGACGTAGGCCCAAGAGTGAGCTGAATAAGTTGGTAGCAATCAGAGGATCCAATAGCAAAGGGAGGGGAATCACGTTTATGTTTGCTCCTTTCTCGGGACTCCAGTTACCAATGATGAGCTCTCCCTTTTCGAACGTTTCTGATAGCTTCTGGGCAAAACTGTCGAGTACTTGTGAGCTTGCGTTCTTACCCTATGCAGTAATACTGGTCAGCGCATAATTCTTGGAAATGGGGAAAGACAAGCCGAACAACAATATGCAGGATATCTTGCGCAGACCACGACCCTCGCCACCATCTTCCAGCAGGACCCTTGAGGGCGAGGTGTATCGTCCAGGCTGACTCAATGACATGGGACAGCACGACAAACCGGTCAAACCCCTGGTATACGATTTGTATCAATTCGTCGAGTTTGCTGAAATGCGAGAATACATCCATTATTGTTGGAGTCGGACAGAACTATGTAAGTAGTACAACTTGGGAAGAACTGCTTCAAACTGATTGTTATTCAGCACCGCCACCCATTACCTGATATTTAAAATTAGTACTCCGTGACCATTTTCTTGGCACCACACGTCGTAGCACTTCTTTTTGCTTGTAGCGGTATAAAAGTTCAGAACTCTCTCTCTCCCTCTCCTCACCGTGTCATTCAGCGCGATCGATTGCAATGCATAAAACCAACTAGCTCTTTATTATTATGGCATTGGCCCAACGTTTGTTGGGCAAGGTGCATGTTAACACTATCAATGAAAACAGTTAAAACGGCGTTCACAGTAGTTCCAGTGCATCATCAAGAATATTTCTGAAACTGCTCTCTAGGTTATATAGCGCGGGTTGCTAGACTTGTGCGCTCTTCAGCGACAACTTTACTGATGACCTTGGTACGGTCCCAGTAAGTAGCGTTTATGGTTTTGTCTCAGAAAACTGCATTGTATAATATGCGACAGCTTTCCCTACATGTTGGGTGCTACCTTTCGAATTCATCATGCGGTCGTTTGATGCCTTCTCTTCGAACGTTAAAGGATTCATGAAATTTACGACAAATAGTAATATACCCCGGCGTGGTGCATCTAGGTGTTGCCATTGGGGACACTATATATAGGTCCTCAACGCATGCAAATCATAGGGGGAATGTCATTCATATTTTTCTCGAATGATTTTTACTCACGATTCAATAGTTTCACTTCAAAAATATTGGAACCAGCTGCAAAACCGCACAGAGCGCACGCACTGATCCATGCTGATCGCGAAGAATGGTAACCGCCTTAACCCTTCGGCAGCATGGCACTCTGGCTAACGGTTGGTCTGCAAAATTATATCAGTTACTCATACACATTACCTACCCCGACCAGTTTTGGTCTTCATTACCCCTCCGGTTTACGTGCAGTATGGTACCATTGACCCGGCGAGGCTGTATCACGACTAATCTGGCAGGGTGCTCCTGCTCATCGTGAGTTACGCCTCCTCTCATGTTGGCAGCAATCGGGAAAATAATTCTCCATTACGTTTTTGCTAGAGATTTCACTATGGTGAGCAGAATTCTCAACTTCCGACCAAAATAAATGGACCCCGAACATCGGGCCGAAGGGTGGTAACAGGAAAGAGAGTATATTACACGCCAAGGTAACGTGATCGTCATGATGATGACCGTCTAAATACCATAAGCCATTTTAGTGGGGGGGAAGCAAGGGACGACAACACAAAACTAAACCTAAAATCATGGCCATGACCTTGTCCCTGCGCCGCGTTTCCGTGTTGGGGTTCATGGAGCATCGACGGGATTCCAACTGACAGCACCCTCCTTCCCAAGGTCAAGGGAATTAAGTTGTTCCATGTCCTCGGGGCCTAGCTCGAAGTCATACACATTTGCATTGGAACTAATTCTGTTAGGAGTTGCGGACTTGGGAAGGGGAACGAATCTGCGGCGCAACAATCATCAATCTCAGCCGAAATATCCTCCATTTCCTTGTCTTATCATGCTGAGTAGTGACGCACCCTCCTTGCAAGGACCACCTAATGAGGATTTGGGCAGGATCCCTGCCGTACTAGGAAATGCAGTGAGATGAATAAGTCGGAAAAGAAATCAGGAACGCATTGCTGATGAACCTTATTTGCAACTGCCTGTATCACAGGATGGTCCATCCGTCCGCGGATAATGGGACAATAAGCTTGTACCACAATAGAGTGGCCACGGCAGTACTCCACGATCGGATGCTGCTGACAAAAAGGATGAAGCTGCAGGTGGCAAAAAGAGATATTGGCCCGTTACACTGCGGTACGATATGATAAAGAACATGCCTCGATTTGATTCACGGCTGGCATTGGTAGGCCTGCATTCTTTATCTCGTCAAGGTGCTTGACAGCACTGGCCGAAGATATAGACGTGCATTCACTCAAAAAGGTGACCAAATCTCACTAATTAGAGACTCCGACACTCCTGATTTTCCCGGCCGCCTGGGCATCCAACAAGGCCTTGTAAGTAGCCAGGCGGCGTTCGGTGCCGGAAAGCGGATCGTGGATGAGAAATAAATCGATATATTCTTGGTGGACGTGCAGGGCGCTCGATTAATACCAAACGAGATGAACTGGAATTACTCACCGGATCCAAACTTTGCTAGTGATTCATCGACGCCTTTGAGGGTGTTATCATACCCGTGTGACTTGCTACCGCATTTCGTTGCTTCGTGCGTGACGCAAAGTGAGCGACAAGTCATGTGGTATTTGGAACGACAGCAGAAACCCACTGATGAAGAGTTCTTCACGAGGGATCCCACCATCCTTGACCGCTTCGCCTACTGCAGTTTCGTTTTTGTATGATTGTGCTGAATCAACATGCCTAATAAACCATCAGTGAACGGTGGTGAAACGTCGAAAGGGACCATTGATTACCTATAACCTGCTTTGAAAGCTTCCAGGACTGAGGGTTTTGCATTATAGTTCTGGTACACGCCAAATCCCAAGAGGGGCATCGAGTAACCTCCACATATGTTGAACACCATAGTAATCAGTCTCATAGCTGATTTGTCTCCAGCACCACTACTTTACCTGATGTTAGCTGGATAGTTGACTTGATGGTGAGCGACATCGTCAGGTAAACAGCTTTTCAAAGTCTGAGAAAAAGTGATAAGATCAAGCGATGGAGTGAACCATTTCATAGTCAGCTTGCCAACGTAAATATGTACCTAACTATAGGCAATTCTGTAGCTCTGCCAAGGCTCATTGGATTACTCACTCCAATTCTCTAGCGAGAACGGCCGGGAAATTGGCAGGATTACAAGACAGTGATATCATTGAACCGTAGAAACGCTGCTTGGAACGCATGGAAATCGCAAATGCCGCACACCGCCAGGAATTAAAAGGGGCACAACCAATACCCACATTTTATCTTAGTCTTCATCCATATCCGCAAGGCCCCTTTCTCTGTGCCTCTCTATACGTTCCCTCATGACTTTCCTGGCATTTTCCATCCCAGGTTGCAATCGTCCTGCTTTCGCGAGCGCAAGTAACAAAGCATGGACCAAGCCAATATGGTTATGGCGGCGAAGACTGTTTTCAAACTGGTATGGAAGACGCTTAGACGTTATCATGATCAAAAGCTGGAAAACTCACAGCCCACCGATCTCGTTTGGAGGTTTCATGCGAAATTTTGGAGACAATATCCCTTGCTTCAGCGGCTTGGCCCGTTCGTTGGAAGGCCTCTAACTGCACGTGCATGGCAGGGAGTGGGTCATCCCGAATAGCTAATAAGCTGAATTCGATCTATAAAATCAAAGTTCCGTTTTGATGATAGCACCATTAGGATACAACCACGTACGGCGCCTTGCGGATACCCTGCTATTCGAGCTTCAATTACTTCTCTGGCGTGAAAGTTGTGAGATGGGCTGCGATCCCCCTGGCCAAGAATTTACCTAGCCCTTCGAAGCCAACCCTCGCCCGAGTCTTCGTATCCACCGTGGCGCACCGGCCAAGGTTTCAACCCATCGAGTTCATAAACGCTCCCAAGTACAGGGAGGTAAACGACAAAGTGGTAAGCGTCCTCGGTTTTCGGTAAGCCAAGACCGTCCAATGATATAGCATTTGGAGGTGAGAGCGCATTGTGCGATTCTCGTAACCAGTCAGCACTCGTAACAGCCATTCCACATGTCTGCGGATCCATGCCAGCAGTGAAACTCATTAAATCTGACAACTGGCCACCGCAAGTCAGTGATGGGATGTTTCCGAGGGCATTAATGACAGCGAGCGTGGCACACGCGTTGTTGACGGTCTGATGGGCAAAGAAACCAGGAAAATCTGGGTCATACTCTCCTGCCCGGTTGCTCTGTTCATCGCTGGTGGAAGGGAGCCACTTGAACAAAAAGATGAGAGCATGCAAGGGCTGCAATGCAGATAATGCCTCTGGATCAAGGGAATATAGGTCGTCTACAATGTAGGGTACTCCCAGGCTTTTCAGGAGTTCACTGTCCGTTCCTTCCATTCATTGGTGAAATACTGGGCGAGGATAGGATAGACGTACGTGAAGACACCTGGATCTGACTCTGTGAGCTGCCAGCCACTTGAATCCTCGTCTTCGGACATGGTCGCAATGCTAACTGCGCTTCAAGTGCCACCAGACGCGTCACCACTCACGTGATAAAAATGTACCATAGATTGCATCTACCAGATGGAGGCTACTATTGGTACTACTGTCGATGGCAGCCATCCTCTGTTGTCCCAAGATGCCCGTGCGATGAATCGGGAACGTTTCGAAATTGAGCTGGAATTTGTACAGTCCCTGGCAAACCCTTACTACTTGCATTCGCTTGCCCAACAAAACATCCTCGATCAACCAGCCTTCATCAACTTCCTTGATTACTTGCAGTATTGGAGAGAGAAAGACTACGCACGATTCATCCAGTACGAAATATTATGGACTGTAGCAGTGCGACTAATGCCCATTATAGCTATCCTCACGCTCTACATCATCTCGAACTCCTTCAACAGCCCCGTTTTAGATCAGAAATCAAGAAGGATGAATGGAGAGAGTATCTCAACCAGAGACAATTTGACCATTGGCGTACATGGTATATCATTCATAACTGGTGTGTTTTCTGAGTCTCATCTGTTCATTTCAGGCGAAATTATCCCTCTTCATCGGACTCGGTCAAACTGGAAAAGTACTAGTCTGAGTATTACATAAACTGTATTAGTCAGCACAAGGTGAATGCAAAACCATGTCAGGCTTTAGTAGAATCGATCGTATACATACCGGAAAGATGTCAGTGTACGGGTCGACGCGTCATCACGCTCCCTCGTCGTTCACGACTTCCGCGTCTGTGACGCTCTTCAGGCGTCTAGCATGGGAGGGCACAGTTCCCCTCGAGATCCGTGTAGACCCAAAGGAGCTACCCGCTAACTCAGATCGTGGACTCGAATGCTACTACATCCAGGCGCCGCGCGTGAGTTATCTGCCGCTGCTCATGCCAGAGCTCAGGCGCTTCTTGATGGACGTCGTTTTTGACGATGCTGCGGCAAAGTTACTAAAGGAGGACGACTGGTGGTTTGAGAGTGAAGAGGGGGTATTACTCAAGTGGTAAGCTCATCTCCGTCGTGACCACCCGAGAATTCGATAAACAGTGACGTGGGTTTGTGGATGGATCGGGTTATATGTTTGGTGAAGATGGTATTAACTCAATCTGTCCCAGGCACTGGCCGATAGGCTTGATCTACGACAACCATACCATCTCCACATCCGTACGCGCACTATCGGCTGCCTCGTCAAGCACGGGAGCAGGGGTTGCCCCTGACTTGGAGATAACCCCACTCAAACTGATTCTTCATCTGGCTTCGCCACCGACAGAGAAGCTTCTCCTTCCACCGTCTGCTGAGGCGTGCAAACAGGCGTTCATGGGGCAGCTCAAAGAAGCAGATTTTATTCGCTGGGGAAATACCAAGCGTGTGACGGGTTTGCGCAAGGCAGAGCAAGATGGGATGTGGGAAGGTATTCGAGAACGTGAGTAATGCCACATTTTGCTCACAGGTCCTGGCTTGCTGTGACTGGGATAATGCGTAAGCGTCTGCTTCTGTGTACTTATCATGGAATGCAGATAACTTTGACGATTACTGGCGAGTCGCATCCAAAATTGTGCCTACAACAACGCCGACGACACGTCCGAGCTCGCCACCGCCCTCATCATCAGCCTCTGCTCATGCACGTGCGCAATCTAATGATCCTCAAAATACGTCAGACCGGGATGGTGCCTACAATGTGCGCAGTGTACCGGTTAGACTATACTTGCCAGATGGTCCAGTGATACAAGACCTTGCCCCTCCCATGCTGGAGGACGGTGCGTGTATTATGTGTCATTTATAACAAGTCTTCTAACTGAGATGGCCCTTCATACTTTGTTTCTACTGGTGCGGTTGACTCAATAGTCACTCCGCACACGCTCGCCCGTTATTTGTCGACACATCTTCCACAATTGTTCCCACCACGAACATCTGAACTTAACCTCGCATTCCCAGTGATCCAGGGCATCATTTTACCCCCCGAGACAGAGATGGCGTGGCTTGGGGCATGTCTAGCGGGAGCAGATGGCTGGGTAAACGTCTGTGTTGGACTGCTGCGATAAGGCAACCTATGATTTGTTTTGTCTAATGACCGGATACCCTACCTGCCTCATACAACCGATTGTTCTATCCTCCGAGGTGCTTACTGATGAGCGCATGATAGGGGCTCGACACAAGCAAGCTAATGCAGTGCAAACAGAAGTCCAGCTAAAGGGCGTTCGATTAGCGGCGAAGATGGTAAATTGCAACCAGGAGGCTCGCAGTTGTCCAAAGCATAGCGAGCACCGATGACAGGCTACTTGCGCAGCACAGCCAAGGAAGATAATTTATTCATTCCAAGTTCACATCGTGCGCCCAAGTATCTTATCCGCTCCCAACACATCGCTACGCATGCGTATTTGACATTATATGTATTAACGTCTAGTCCATGACCAAAAAATAGATACCAAGTCTGTGCTATGTCATTTCATAGCTGCAAACAAATTTCCGGGCTGACTAGTCGACAACAGTACTGCAGTCGGTGCCACTTCTTAGGCAGAGAATGGAATGCAGCGAAGCTCCATTTGTCCACTGTCAGCTGAGCAGCCTGTAATCATCCATCCATCTGGGTAGCTAAGGATATTGACATTGTCTATACCGCTGTTGATGTACGTGCTCGTTTAGAAGTTGACGACCACGAATGAACTGGCCGCCATCTGTAAATTCACTTCTAATATTGGTATGTTGTTGATGGGTAGATAAATTTAACGAGACGATGACACATTATTAAGCCTCAGGATGCCAGGACGTACATTAGACCAGCAGACAAGCATAGGACCTGAAAGTCGGTCACTGCACGTTCTGGTCACTCGAAGAACCACATACTGCGGGCCGACGCACTTGTTTGAATGTGACCCGTTGGAACGTCACCTGATCAGACCAACCTGATCCGGTGTGTAAATTCAAATAATAGAGCACGAAAAGCTAGCTGGTCGTGTTCCTCCCGAAACATGGAGTGGACCATACTGGCGTCTATGTAGGAATCACATGTCTCCGTGATTCGGTCCATGGCACCGTGTTCCCTCATGTCCTTGGACCCCCCTGACCAGCAGCTTGCGGTCGAGACCAGTCTACTTTGTTGGAAATGTCAACAACGGAGTCTGTAAGTCATCCTTACTTGGCCGATCTCATTCCAATGCTATGATTTATCCCACGACGTACCATTTTTACTTACCATTCAGTCTCACGGCGCGATTCGGGTCATTGCAGCAGCAGCTGGTCGTGTGTTCCGACGAAACGATTGCTTGACCCTAGGAAAGGCGACGGATTTTTCTCAGTCAGCTGGCAATCATGACCCCGTCCGAGTTGGGTGGGCCACTCCGCGTGCCAGTCATCTCCGCAGCAAAGGCGCAGAGGGGACGCCGATTTCGGTATCAGCCGCATTGTTTGAACTGCTTTCGACAGAACGTGGTCCGGCCCTCGTTCTGCACTTGAAGAATGTATGTAGGACTTCATCGGGACACTTCGCCGTCCGATTCTACATTCACTCGGGATCGGGGATCAGTGGCAGTCGTTCCCACAAACAGGGATGATTCAATCTTCAAAATTTGGGCGTGGTCTACCCGTACGCGTTTCTCGGACCACCCAGGGTAGTCAGGGAACGAGGCTACATTATTTACGGGGGCGAGTGCCTCCACGTCGACAAGGGCCGAGTCGTTGTCTAGCGTCATTGCTGGCCAATTTCACAAACCCACACAATTCAATGGAATTCTGACAATATCACCTCAGTTAGGGCCACTCCCGGAAATTTGCACATGTTGCGGACTCTATTGGCAAAAGGATGAGCTCCAGCAAGCCAGGACAGAACGGATCGCGCAGAAATATTGATCGATAAAAAATCCCTTCTTGGCGATGTTATCATTAAGCCGTTCTTTGGCCTCTAAGAATATATTTTGTATTGAGGGTATGGTGGTAATGTGCGGTAAGTTACAAATCTAGGCTATGCTGGATTGATGCGTGATGGGGAACAAAGCTGTAGTTGTGTGACAAACAAACTGACCATAAATAATGACGGGGGAATGACATTGGTCTATCGGGAGAATTTTGCAGTGTTACAGCTTGATTTTATGGTTGCGACCCCCTACCCTTTGTATGAAAGCAAATGACACTGTCATGCATTGTTCGAATGAGAAAGGAGAAGATGACGATAAAGTGTGTCTAAACTGTCATCACGCCCGGTTTGGAATAAAACAAGGTTCCGCGAATATTTGCGCACATACCAGAAGATGCATAAATTTGCATTTGGCTGACGCTGGTCCACGTTAACCTCAGCCTGTTTTGGTACGAATCGTATGGACTGAGCTGGAGCGACTGTTCCGACAATCCAATTGCCATGGCAGTTCGCATAGCAAGCTGTGGGAGCCATCAGAAGAATCAACAAGCCAAGTTGAGAAATCACAAACATCGCTGTACTGGCGGAACCCTGACATGATGTATTGTGAGAAATCAGAATCAGAAGTATATGCTGACATACCGTGGATATGTCCGCCTTTGTATTCCGACCACGCAAGAAGCATTACGCAATGTAGGGTGTCAAGGGTTGGTTGGTTGAGGGAGGCAGCTAGTAAGTCCTGTACACAACATAGATGAGTGCCGCGAGTATTTGGGAAACGGGCACGACATACTTTGGCATTCTCGCAGTAAGTTTCCGCGACAAGCTGCGGGCTACGGGCGACCACTTCAGGAATGTCCGATGCTCTGTCAGGTACTTCACATCAGAAGAATTCTAATCAGTCCAATACTGAATATACCTCGCCCCCAGTGCAGCTATGCAATTTGCCATAAGCGATGTCATTGTTTGGCGGCGTAGTCTATCGCACAGATCCTCATATGTGAGGAAAGGACATTGTCCGCCCATGTGGGTGATGAACAGTTGTATAAACTGAGGCATCCAGTTTCGCTGCGGAAACTGGGGTTGAGTGGGTTCAAACAACTGGGGAAGACGGTAATGAGATGATTGATTTGTGGCCCTTTCATATGGCTGAGAGATCGAACTGTTGGAACGGGGATGGGCATGTTCGTCCGTGGGTGAATATCTGGCTCGTAATAAGTTGGCTATCCAGCTACATTCTGAAATATAAAGACCTTTGGGTTCCCGAAGATTTGGCATGTTCAGCAGATACGTAGGGCTGAGGTCTGGGAGTATCATAGGTTCCGGGTGGCGAATGGGAGGAGCGTTGAGAATGAGAGTGTGGTTGTGGTTGTGGATGGCTGTACGGGACTTGGGTGTGCTGACCGGAAGGAGACTCTATTGGGCTTCCGTCACTTGCAGCGAAGTGGTCTTGTGCAACAGGCCTGTTTGTTAGCCGTGCGAACGACGTTGTGGCGCTCGGACCTGCGATGGAGCGACTACGTTCCGCGAAATACCGCTCGCGATCCCGAAACCTGCAGGGGATCTTGGCGAGGGTGCATGCTTCGCACTGTGTCTCTGGACTTGGCTGCAGACACTTGATTTTCTTCAGACGACTAGGAGGAGGAAGATAAAGGCGACGGAGGTGAACGATATCGTGTGAGATACGCACCAGTTGTCACACGAGGTCACGAGGCGAGGGCGCTTCTTCTGGCTTTGAGCTGCGTTGGGAGACTCGATGATGATTTGCAAAGGATCCATGGGTGCCGAACTGCGATGTCAATGGAGATGCGTAAAGTTTATATGGATCCGTGGCCTATTAAACCGCGAGGTCCTTCTCTCCGAGGTCACGCTTGTAACGTGCCACTTGCACACGGACAAGTAGTTTTCGTGAGTCAGATCAGAGAATATTGAGGAGGAAGGTTGCAACGTTTCCCACTATTTTGCCGCGCTGCCCTGCAAGGTTTCTAAGCGATCACCGCCAGCGCAGCATTTTGCTAACTACTTACTTACTCAACCAGCCTTGACCTGCAGTGCGTTGCATTAATCGAGATCAATCAAGAAATTGCAAAGCCGCCGGTGGATTTTTAGTCAAAACCGTCTGGCTGCCTTTGTATGCCGTAATCGGATTGGCATTCCAAGATTTGGAACTTGCCATCATGCAACAGAATGATGGCGGTCACCAGTCGGTGACATGGCTAACGAGTTTAACGCGGCGCGTAGCCCTTGGGTGGGCTCAGGTAGTGTGATGGCCTGAATGTTCGGGAATGAATTGTGGCCCTGGCATCATATCAGCCCAGTGATTGGAGAACACATGCACATGGATCGTGGCCCGACTCGGCAAAATCGCTCAGTCGAAAATGTCACTGTTTTCACACTGACCCCATCCACACCATGTCGGTGCTGACTAAATGCTGCCGAGTGGGTCCCGTCCCGGCAACGATTGGTGCCGTGCCCTGAGTGGCAGTGTACGATGCTTCAAGTCACCCTCGTTTATGGCTGCGGTACTTAACGGCTAGATGACAAAAAACATCATCATTGCCTAATTCTGAACGTGTGGCACCAAATACTATGAGCTCGTGAACTGCAATGCCCATCCCATGATCAGGGCACCTGGCTCCGCACTCAGCGGAGCGGTTGCTCCAGCATCTATTCATTCCTCGGATCAATGAAGAGACGACTCACGAAAAATCCTATTTACCAACGTACCCATCGTACGTACACCCAAAACACGCCGATATCGCGTCCATACCACAATTAGTCATTACTCTTAAAGTAGTGCAGAGGGCTCGGTGAACGAAACCGGGTATCCTTCCTGACTCGCGGAACATAAGGTTACAGGAGATGCCAACTAACGAAGAAGACCCCCACCTGTTACTGTTCTAATGGGGTCTTCGCGTCTCTTCATCAGCTTGGCCATTCCCGACTAAGCCATTTTCGTCGCTTTGAATCAATTTTGAAGCCATAATGCTCCGAAGTTCTTCGGCATCTTCCTCGCCTTCCTCGAGCTCTTCGCTTGAAAACAGAAGATGCTGCTGCATCTCATCGTCCTCGTGGGCCTTTGTGGCGTTCAGGTCAGCAACTGATCAATGCAAGGCGGTCATTAATGCGTAAGACAACTTACCTGTGGGTGTGTCTTGGGCCGTGTGGCGTGCGAGCTCGCAACGGTGAGCTCGACATCACGGCCGGGACTTGAAATGTTGTCGTCATCCCCTTGTATTGGGTTACCGTGTGCGTCCAGTGCAACGTGGGAGTCAACAGTCTTTCGGTACTTGTGATACGTAAAGAGTGCGATGCCTGTGGACGCATGGTTTGGTTAAACATCGTGCAAAAGATAATCACTCACCGCAAGTGGTAATAGCCACACCAGTGATGTTGAGGGGAGTGAGTTCGTCGCCAAAAAACCAAGCCGATACCGTGATGGTCGAAACCTCCTTGGCTATTCCTGCTATCGACATCGGGAGAACACCTACATACTGAATTATGCTTGAAGCAAAAGAAGCGTAGTCAGCCTCATGGCAGCTTCGCGAAAGGGGGTGGGTCTCTGAGACGTACTAGAATTCGCTCATGACCATACAGAATGCCAAGACTCCGGGCACGGTTAGTAAAAGTGACGTATTGATTGTCGAAGCCGAACTGTCGAAGTAGGGAGTAGCAAACACGTTACGCCATCCCTCCCAAACTATGCTGGTGGTAGCCAAAGTAAGGCCCATAATCGGAGATAACCAAAAGATGGTCGCAGCAGGATTATCCATCCCCATGTTTTTATCTCGTATCAGCATTTGGGTGAGGCTCCAACGAAGACCACTGCATGCACTTGCGGTCATAACGAGGAGGAACCCGGATAAAACGAATGCGGTCTCGGAGGCGACCATCAACAACACGCCCCCGAATATGACGAGGATTACTGCAACCAGACGTAACGAAAACTTCTCGAGGCGGAAGGCGAAAGCAAATATGAGGACGAAAATGAGGGAAGATGACTTGCACATGGCTGAGAAAATATCAGTATCTGCGTAATTGAGACTTGCGATGAACCCTTCTCGCTTAATTCATTGGAGAGAGCACCAATCGCAAGGATGATCTTAGAACGGAGACCCACTATAGAATGAAAGGGTGATCGTCTTCAGTGAAACATTGGATAACCCAATATCCACACCCGTAGACACTGCGGCAGGAACAGCTTTCGTGCTATAGTCCACCGTTTAAAAATCAGAAGTCAAAGCCTGATATAATACGTGGCGTTGACGCACCCATAAGCCTGTAAAGTCGGTTTCTTTTCGGGTCGGAAATGAGGATGTATGAACCGCAATGCTGTTGCGAGAATGAACTGGACAACCATATGTGTAGTCGTCACAAACAGTGGATATGGAAAGCCAAAGTGGTCATGGGAAAACATCCATTTATTATACAAGGAGAGCACCGTTGCGAACGTGAACCTAGACAGATGGGACGTCAGACATTCAAATATCAAGTATGGGGTCTGATTGTAGTGAACGTATAGCTTGAAGATTCGGAGGCAGAAGACAGCATACCAGGACAAGATGAAACAGGCGTATATAGCAGTGTTTCTCCACCAAAGTCGCTTCTTCTCTGCTAAAGATGCAATGTAAATGCCAGAGTCGCCGGTCTCGTATGGTTGGGGTTCTATCCTTTCGTATGTTGGGCCTCCAAGAGTATGAAGAGGACCATGGTGAGCCATGGACAGCGACCAACTTGGCTTGCGTATGGACAGACTCCGTGGGAGACTTCCAGGGCGGGTCTCTAAAGCCAAACACGAACGTTTCACCTTCGAAATGATACTGCCAGGGAGGAGCAACAAGGTCCGCACTCTTAGTAGTAGTTTCATCCAAAGGCCAAATTACCATAGCTCCATTGGTTTCACTATATTTAGTTTGATCCACGACGGTCATGCTCGTGACGAAGAAACAAAATTACATACACTCGGAGAAATGGCAGAGGACTTGGGGTGTTCCTGACCAGTAATGATCTCATTCTAAACAAGCCGCGACCCGCTGTGCTACATCAATGTCCAGGTGGCACCTTTTCGTCAAGACCCGAACCATATCCCTTCCCTTCAGAAAGGTCTTGTCGCTCACCAGTGCTGTCAGACCTTTAATCAACCTCCCAATCCAGGCCTCGGACGGCATCGTAAACTTCCCTCGCTCGTCATACTGCGTCAGAAGCGCGCAGATCGCGTCTCGAGACTGCAGATATTTGGGATGGTCAATTACTCCCGTGACGCACGCATGTCCCGCGGACAGGATACCATAGCGCTCCAACAACTTCTCGTTCCGAGGCCACCAGTCTTCCATATGTTGTTCGCGTTCGAGATGTGTGATAACAAGCGCAACTGGTACCTCCTTCTTCCCCAGGATTTCATAGAAGAGCCTGTAATTGCTCTGCGTGGTCGCCGTTACGCGGTTTCCGCGGATGCAGAACAAGAGGAGACTGATTCCACCAGCGGCGTTCAGGCTCTTGATGAGTTGAATTGTCTTCTCGACAGCGTCCAGATATCCGATTGGGCCTAACTCTGGCTCGTTCAGCCCAACCGTGTCCCACATCTGTACCTTCGCAGATCCGATGTCAAACGTATATTCTTTGGAATCCATGGTACATCTTGGGGCATCAGCCGAGATGGCTGCGACCTCTTGGCCCGTGATTAGGTTGATTAATGAACTCTTCCCCACGCCTGTCTCACCGAAAAGGATGACATTGATATTCTGCGGGGAAGTGGAACTTGGTGGAAGAGAACCTCGACGTATGAGTTTATGGACGGCCACCTGACATTCACGGTACCGACCAGGTGTTGGCGGGTGGCACTCGTCGGGCAAAGTGGTAATACAAGCATGTCCTGCAAACTTCATGCCATAATCGGTAAGCATGGATTGATTATTCGTCCACCAGTTCTCCATGCCATCTTGTGTTGGTGCCATCTTTTCCAGTTCGGTGATGACAGCTGCGACAGGAATATGACAGGATACCTTGGCGCATATACCCTTGATGACCATGTATATTTGTTGCATCGCTTTCGTGATTTTCGTACCCCTGAAACAGAGAATGAGGAGATGCGTTCCATGCGTTTTCTCGAGTTGAATTAGGAGATTTCGCAATATCTCCTCAGCCCGTTTCGATGGTACGTTTCCATTTGTCCCCTCATTCAAACCAGGGGTATCCCATAGATAATAGCTATGTCCGAATATCGTTGCAGGATGTCGAGTCATGTCGAGCGTGATACCCCCGGCATCGTTCGATGCTAGCGCTCTTGTTTCGCCCAGAATGAGATTAACCAGCGAGCTCTTTCCAACTCCGGATTCCCCTGCGATGATAATGTTGCGAGTGGACATGTAAGATCACCTGTGCGTGGCGCTGCTTAAGGGCTTCAGACTAATGGGCTTAGTTTAGTGTCTTACCCAGCCTTGTACACGCGAAGCCACTTGTATGTAAAATCTTGCTCCAACTTGAGATTCCTCAAGCGACTATGGATGGCTCTTTGGACTTGAAGCCAATGAGCCGACGCAACCGACGAAAGGGAAGCATGAGAATCATCCTCACCCAAATCAATACGAAATGCCTTGTAGAAGTCCGCTGTTAGAGGGTGGTGGTGGAAGATTTTTCGCTTGATCGCTACAGTTGATAAGAAGCGCAATCGGTCGGTCGATGAAGGATGCCTTGGCAGAAGTGCAAGGAGTAACGGGAATACCGCTGGGTGCTCGCAGTCTGGGCCAGCTTTGCAACGAGGAGCCATCGAAGCCATCACCATGAGGCAAGTGGAGTCTCAGATACCTCTCCTAGGCAGATATGGTCTAGGGTTGCATAATGCATGGACTCGACTGAAAGGCGTCTAGTCAGTCATCCTGGATGGAAGGATAGTTACTATGTATGATCACACCAGCCTCAAACTCGAGCTACTGCTGGTGAGAGTGAGCGAAAGATTTCAGATGACCAGAGCTAGACACTAAGTTAGAGCCTCGTCCAGAACGTCACGCTAGTGGTCCGGTGTCTGCGGCATCGTTTAATTGTTTATTCCCCCCGCCAGTTCCAGCAAAAAAAAAAGATTTCACGTCGCCGTTGGTCCATTGGTTAAGTGACGGATGATAGTATGTACTAAAGGCCAACTATCGATCTCCATTATACATATTTGATCACTACGCATCTGCGCCAGCGTCTCCAAATATCCCGTCAAAGTACTTTCCAACATTTTCAGCACCCCGAACAACCGCGCCAACGACACCATCCGGTCGTACGACAACAATTTTGGTTTCTCCTTTGCCGACCACGTACGCACGGTATGCGTGTCCTGCGCGGTCAACGAGTACTTCGCCATCAACTTGTATTGTCTCCCTGCTGAACTTCCCTCGTTCCACCTCTCCAGGCATGTCCTTCGCGTCTTCATTTTCATAGGATGGTGGACGATCGGAAGGGAGGACAACCATGCGTCTGACTAACTTCTCGCTTCCCTTCCTCTCCAGCCGTTCCAGTCCAGAAAGCACCTGTTGTACCACAGGAATAGATAGCAACGGGACAAAAATGAGCACGGTGTGATACGTGGGTGCGAAGACATCAAAGAGCCTTGTGTTCTCTGGGCCGTTTCCAGGTAGCGCCGGCCTGAGATCAGGGACATCTGGCGCACGGTCTCCTGCTCGCAATACGCCATCTTCGGGGACGCAGTAGGAGCTGGATACTTGGATGGAAGACACAGGAGCGAACTCGTCGATGACGATTGGGCTTGTGCGATAGTTCACGCCGAGCATGTAAAGTTCCTTGCCGCGCGTCATTGCGCGTTCGGCGGTCATTTCTGGATTCATCATCTCTTTGCTATTCTGGTCGAATTTACCCACTGTCAACCGATGTAGGGCAGTTGTAACGTTTAGCATCTCCGCAATGACAGGGATCCGCTCGGCGGTATAAGTCTCGAGCAGGGACGATGGGGATGTACCCTTGTAGACTAATGCAAGTTTCCAAGCGATATTGAACTAAGGCAGGGGAATACGCGCAAGAAAAGGTATTTGATTTAACGAGCAGAGAAGAAAGGCTTAGAGAGAGCAAAAATACAATGCCGTGTGTGGACTCACCGCGTCTTGGACGGCTGAATTCATCCCTTGCCCACCAGTAGGACTATGTACGCTAGAAAGATAGGAAGTCAGTTCGACACCTCAAATTCCATCACCAGGCTGCTCTATTTGATCCGGGGGAG
>Ga0307516_10004339_pt1 | contig 17549 bp, 27 predicted proteins | sample 19_EM_MG_FD_203310 | JGI IMG/M metagenome (GOLD analysis project Ga0307516, IMG submission 203310) | Populus trichocarpa ectomycorrhiza microbial communities from riparian zone in the Pacific Northwest, United States - 19_EM | ecosystem: Host-associated > Plants > Roots > Unclassified | place... | reverse complement strand
AGAGAGAGAGTAACCGCTGAACAAAACCCACCTTTCGAGGTTGCAACCCCTCTTCCTCTTCCACTTCCCTTTCGTCAGCATCACTGTCCACCATCGCGGCTCTTTTACCACCACCACAGCCAGTGGTTTCAGGTGTTTTGTCGTCTGCGTGGGGGATTATGCATTTTTGGGATTTCCATGGTACGTCGTTAGGGATCCCCTCTGGTAAATAGATCAGTCCGCGTGGCGCGCCCTTGCATCCGTATCGTGACTTCATCTTAGCCAGAGTAATCGGCTCTATAACTTTGTAGACACTGCGGACGCGATACGCAAAGTCATATCCTTTCCAGTCAATATGGAAGGCGTTGAATTCCTTGTTTCCAAGGCCGTCCTCTGGCAGTTTGGGGTCTCCCTCGTTGTGAGTAACGGCTGCGTCTATCTCGCAGACATAGGCGATGCATGAAAAGGGCGCGTTCAGATAAAACCAGACGCGTTTGACCTCGTGAGATGATCAGGGGTACGTTTTGGGCCCAAGGGTGGTGCTCACCGTTGGCGCAATCCGATATTTCCGAAATTCATAGCTCTTTTCGCCGCGAACAACCTGCTGCATGTAGTCGTCCATCATAGGCAGGACCACATCAGTGCGAACAGCAGAAGGCATGTGGCTGAAAGAGCCGCGAAGATATGGACAAGGGATTACAGCGGGAAGTGGAATGATAGACCGAGAGAAAGAACGGAACGGATTTTTTTGTCTGCATACACCGCGACACGGAAACAAAGATTTCGAGCGTAGGACGGGCGACCGTCCGTGGGTCTCCGTCGTAGAAGGGTGCCACCAACCGAAATTTACTTCTCTATCTGCGACCTCCACGTAGCGTGGTTTGACTCGGATGGAATTGAAGGTTGAAGCATAGAGGCGACACCAGCACTCAGCGGGCCTGAAACAGGCGGCGTCGTGGTCCTTTCTAGCGTCCATAATTTGGTCGGGTGACCCCAGTGTTGCGATTCCAGATGTGCGGTTCAGACCTAATACCCGCGGCCCAACACACTGATGATTTCCGTATAACGTTTGATATTCATCTGGGTCCATGTGTACACGTTGTAAATCCTACGGACAGTCACACAGCCACCTGAGAGCCATAATTAATACTTGAGGCCAGAGTCAGGCAAAGCCGCTCCCAACTTCGACCCACACTGAGAAGCGTCTTTTGGCCGGTTGGTCTTGTCTGATTGTACCTTTCCACGCCCAGGGTTTGAGACGATTGTATGTCTGATTCAGGCTAGGAGCCGGAGCCAAAGAGGTGCGTGGTGTCCCCGGGGATTTTGGACCTCTTCGTTTCAAATAGTCCCTTCAAATGGGGCTACGCGTCCCTCGCTCCCCAAGGGCATTGCGGGGTTGTGACCAGCATTGATTAGCAGTGAGCCCCCAATCCAAGCGGAGGGCATCCACTTTAGCTGTAGTGAGTGCGACCGCAAAGTAACGGGGTGGGGAACATCCCACCCTCAGATGCGGTCATCCCGGGCTAGTGACTCAAACCGGGCCATTATTCTGGAGCTTAGTCGTGCTGCATGAAAAGAGGTATCTTGACCTTGGTATACACGACGGACAACATAAATTTCAGCTCCTCGTTCAGAGAAAAACGAAAGGGTAGGACCCTCTCCCAGCGTACGCGGGATGATCAACGAAGAAGGAAAGGTGGAGTCCGGTCCTGGTCGATCATCTTCAAGAAACCATTCCAAGTCTAACAATCGATCGAGGGCCACAGGTGATCTTGATATTTAACCTACATGATCTACGGACACTCAACCTACGGCGGCACGCCGTCGACACCTCCTCGATCGTCGCGACCCTCTACGTCAACCTCGCAGACGCCGGGGCGGACCCAACCCGGCAGCGCACGGCAGCCCCCTACTCCGAGTACGACGGCGACGACAACTTGGACAGTGATTGGAGATGCGGGGACCGATGGCCCGGCGTTGGTCACGTACACCACGATATCCCAGGAGTACGCTTCGTTGAGGTACCCAGGGCATTGTCCGCTTGGGATGTACTTGATCCCAGACAAGGATAACATGTTCGTTTGGGACGGGGTATTTTTTGTACATCAAGGTTTGTCTCCCAGCCTTGTCCTTTGTAATCGTAGAGGAGCTGACGTACCATCCTCTCCATTCTGCTTCCACTCTGCGCTCCCCGATGCCCACATACACCTGCGGCCTATTGCCGATTTACCGACAATTTCCCGGGTCGTAAAGGTTATTACTCGGATTGCATCCTAAAATTCCGCCTCGTATTCCCACAAGACTACCCAAACTCCTCACCACAAATGCAATTCCTAACAGACGTCTTTCACCCACTAATCTCCCAAAAAGATGGGAGCTTCAACCTCTCTCCGCGATTCAGACCTTGGAGGCGAGCGTTTTCAGTCCCCCCACCATAAAATGAGGCTGACCAACGATTGAACGTTCCTTCAGGCCGAAGGAGCACCACGTATACGACGTTTTGCATTGGGTCAAAGCTTCGTTCAAGAAACAAGCCCTGGACGAAATCAAAGACTATGAATGCTTCAACAAAGAGGCATTCAGACTGTAAGAGACCGATGCTCTCTCCCACCTCCGTTCGTTCACGTACGGCACGGGTTGCTCAGGTACCACGAATCAACGTCCTCCTTCGCAGCCTTGGCGACCCAATCCTCCATGCTCTCTCAGTCCGCTTCCGCCTTGTTCGATAAAGACCACCCCTCGATGGCCGGTAAAGGCACCCATGGCATCGCATTCAAAGAGCTCAAACCCGATCAGCTCGATGCGATCCGGAAGAAAGTTGGGTTACGAGATTGGGACGATGAATCCTAGCGTGATAGTTCCCCTCCTCCTCCCTCCTTGAGCTTTCTCGTGAGGGTTACGTATACCATACAGGCGGCAAAAGGGTCACAAGACCCTCCACTCCCCCACCCTCACCTTCTCCTCGCATCCATATCGTAACTGGAATTCAAGCGACGAGTTCTAGGTACCACAATAATAAATTACGATCGAGGCCCTGAAGGAAATTAACGCATGTGCGAACCGCATACGGGAGAACACAACGAACCAGCACGGAAAGCGCAAGAAAATACAAACCGAACGAAAAGAAGCACGGCCATCCACCTGACCAATCTAGAACTACTCGTACAATACGCCACAGGGGGCGGATGAAAAAGCCACGACTCCAAATCACATCGAACGTTCGTCTGAACATTACGTCGAACGCAAAAACTTCCCACCCCTCCCCACTCATAAGCGTTCACAAAACCCCCCATACCCCCCCCCGTCACCCCCAGGGTCCCCCAAGAAACGTAGGTCATAGAGTCGCAAAGATCCCCACAACACGGCACTGGGGGGAAGCCACGAGGCTCAAGTGTTCACTCGGGGCTGCTGCCAGTACCCCCAGTCACGACGGAGCTCGCAAGTGGTGCATACACGCTGTCGGATTCCTCATCCTAAAAACAGGTGAAATTCAATGGTCAGCAATCGTGTCACAAGGTCGAGGAAACGAGGGAGAGAAAGCAATGATTTCAAGATCGGACATGGGAATAGCAAGAGTGGTAGCGAACGATATGAACGAGTACGATGCACAGCAGAATAAACGGCGGCAAATATGCAATACAACATAGCGATACGATGAGACCCATAGAGGGAGAGAAAGCTTGTATGAGGGCATGGGCAGATTGGGCGCAGGGGTGAGGGCAAGGATGTCGCGGAGGTGCAGTGATACCGAAGGATAACGAGAGAACGAGAAATCATGAAACGGTCCAAACTTTCGTTATCATAAAGAAGGAAAGCAAGGGCAAAGCCAATAGCATCAAACGAACGGAAATAAAATGACATGCCATTTCCAACCGGTGAAAGTGTTTCGACAACTTGGCGATAACGTCACTGTAGGGTAAATGCTGGGTCAGTTTCCTGCGGGGCTGGACGTTGAGCGAGTGTCTAGAATCCAGCGCCGAATCGAGGACGTTGGAAGAGTGTGCGCCTTCGCTCAGAGAAAGCTTGATCGAGTACTCTTTATCTGTCTTTCCTCGACCGTAGTTACGCTCGTAAAGTTCGAACGTGATGTGAGACTGCGAGGGGGAGAATACGATCGGGTGAGTCCCACGCGGCGGGTTAGTAGGAGGGGGGAAGCTCACCGCGTAATCTAGCTCGGGGATCCTTCTGTTTGCGATGGGCAAACCGGAGAGGAGGACGAGATTAACAAGGGTATGGATATGGCTCTCCTTGGTGAAGTAGAGGTTCAAAGAACTGCCACCACTGCCCCTAGCCGCCTCGAGATCTTCTACGACGTTCTTGAGCAACGGCAACGAAGTGAGGATACCAATTTCCTCCCTGTAAAAGTCGCGCGGTTAGGAAGATGCAGCGGATGGGCCGAGCGTGAATGAAATACTTTTCGTTGGGCTCAATACCGTATTCCTGGGGAGCGACGAGATCGAAGAGAGCCTTGGCATGAGCATATAGTTCATGGAGTCTTCGGTCCTTGCCCTGAGATCCTCCTTCTTTACCACCTTGCTCGCCGAAGATGGTGAAGAGGAATGTGCGGTGGTGCAAAGCACAGTACTTGATCGTGTCGTACAGCTCGGAGACCTGAAGATTGAAGGGTAAGGGAACGACTGCAGAAATGGAGGGAATACTCCCACTCACCCTCGAGGGGTCAAACCTTTCCTGAGGAACGTCGCAGAAGTCCTCGAAAAGTTTCTCCCAACGTTCACGGAACAGCCAAGGTTCGTCCCCGCAGCACCTACAGGAGTTGGGCGATAAGGAGAGGTAAAGAGCACAGGGTAACTCTGTCGTACCAGTTGTCTTGGATCTTGTCGAGATCAAGGATTTCCCAGTTTCTCCTCATGGTATCCCGGAAGTGGTTCAAAAGTTGGATGACCTCCTACGGCAAGGAATCAGCCTCCCAGCACACATAGGAAGGCGTAGAAGAGATACGATACCTTGACAACTTCCACAGGCTCCCTCTTCATGCTCTTGGGCCAGGTGAGTTCTGGCCTCTTCTCGGGTTCACCGGGACGGAGCAAGGTCTTGAGACTCTTCTTGACATCATCCATCAAATCTTTGGCGGCATTGGAATCGTCCAAGAGATCCTTGCGGATGATGAGTTCAATGGGTTTCTGAATGGAAAGGAGGAGCGCTCTGGAGAGATGCCCGCTGCTGTTCGCATCGAGGGACGCCCTAGAAGATGGGCGGTGGTTTGGAGTGGGGGGGCCGGAAGAAGTCCCGGTGGACTGGGCTTGATCCAATAGAGCTGCGGCGAAGACCTCGGCGGAAGTAACAACGCGGCGTTCGGAGGATGTATAAATCTGGAAGAGGGTGGGCGATAAGAGAAAACCGCTTATCAAAGGTCGGGAAAATACGGTACCTTGACATTCTTGAGCACCTCCTTGCTCATAATCGAGATATCTTTGCCAAAGTTCTCTCCCAGGTCCCTGGACTGATATCTAGCCGAATGGGTAAACTAGCGATCCGGGTTAGGCCGGGATATCGCTTATCGGTGAAAATTGATGGACCAACCTCTCCTCCCCATTTGAAGACGAGGGTGAGCTTGGTGAGATGTCGAACTTTACTACCGGGTTGTTTCTTGGAGTAGACAGGCTTGAGCTGGGCCTTTGTACCGGGGAATTCGATCTTGCTGGCGAGGGCCTTGTTGAGCTGGGTCAACTTGTTCAGATCTTCACCGGCTGCCCCGAGGCTCTTGGCCTCTTCGATTGCGGCAGCAATGTGAGTTAATTGGTCGCGCTCTCGAAGGATGATCTCTTCGGTTTCGTCGTTGAGAAGTCGGACGAAGGGCCGGGCCCATAGTTCATCGATAGGGAAATTGAACTTGAGTTTCTGCTTTGGGGTACGATCAGCGTGTCGGAGGACGGTTACGTTAGCCTTGAGGATCCAGGTAGAAGCCTCTGGGGCGGACTCTATGGCGAGAGGACGATCAGGGGAGGCGGTAAGGCGGCGGAGGCAGAGGTCGGATAGAGTCTCTGCTGCGTGGTCTGCGGGCGGGGTTAGACTCGGGCGGGCGCAAAGAGGGAAGAGACTGACCGTAGTAAACGTCGTTACCCTTGACGAAGCTCCAGCCGTTGACATCGATGACTTGACTTTTCATTCCCCCGGCGCACCTGAGCATATCAAATCCACAGACCGTTTGTCCGAAGCCTTCGCAGATTTTAGCCGCCCAGGTTCTCTCCTCAGGTGACAGATGGGTGATGAACCTAAAGAGCGGGCTGAATGAGAACGTGCGAACTGGGCCAACGCACGTGCGTCGCTTCACGCACCGGATTTCTTTTCCCTCTGTATTCCTCCTCACCAATCCATCGACCACCGGGGATTTTCTGGTCTCCGCGTGCGTGTATTCCGGACCAACGGTGTAGACCTTGATGTCCTCCATGTTATCCACGCCAATGAACTGCTCGTAGATGTAGGATCCGTCCGTCCTTGGATAGTTCAGCGTGGGGTCCAATTCACTTGACTTATTCCCAATCTGAGTTGCCGTAAACACCTGGGTATATAAAGCGAGGGGAGAGGGGAAAAAACTCACCTTGCGGAACAACCGACGTCCACCTCCTCCTCGGAAGTAGATGTACACATTGTGGTCCTCCCCGCTCACCGGCTTCTCCACGAACGGTTTCTCCAATACATGGCCGTCGATGATGATCGCATCTCCGTCTTCTCGAAGGCTCACTTCCGGCCCCACCTGGAACCCGCCGAGGTTGACCCCGATCCTCTTCTTCATGTGCTCCTTCAGTTCCTTGTCCACCTTTGGTCCCCCGTCTCGAGACACCTCGTACCGAGGCGGAGTAGGGACCCCCAGGTGATCCAGCACGCTCCCCACCAGTCGTCGATCCCACAGGAGTGCTTGTGGTATAAGGTCGTTGATGCAATAGACATCCCGTAGCTTCGCATAAGCTATCGCTTTGTCCAGCGGAAAGTCCGTAGAGAAGAACGAGATGAGAACGTCACACAGCGGCCAGTTCTCCACGTCTACCACGCCAGAGTTCAACGTTCGATCTTGAAAATGGGAGAAAAGATAGAAAGGGCACACCTTCGTCGAGAATAACCTTATCACCGAATATCTTGATCTCCACCGCGCCCTTCATTCGGTCCACGAGTCTCATCAGAATCTCCCTCATCGGTTTCGACCTCGCCTTGACGTCCATCGCGCACACCCCTAAAAGCAATGGCCTCCTCCCAACGTCCGTCCCCGTGGAATAATCAGACCATGAGGCACTCGGCGATGGGGAAGACGCTCTCGTAACAACAGACGGAGACCTTGCTGTCCGTTCTGTCGTGAACATCGAGACTGGCCGCGACCTTGCACTGTGTCCGTCCCAGCCAGGCATGATCCGGTCGTGTGTTGTCCAAGAGCCGAGGAGTGGAGTAGTCTATTCGAGAATTCGCCCCAAAAGAAAAAAAAAGCCGGGATCGGGGCTGGGCTGGCAAAAAAAACAGCTGGTCCGATCAAAAAGTCAAAAGTTGGCGCTTGGGCCCGCTTAGTTGGTGAGGGAGGAGAAGAGGAAGGAGAAGGGGGAGGGGAAAGTTTGGTGAAAATCTCGGCTCAATTCTGGCGTTCTGTATATACGTGTACACCGTGCTGCCTGCCCCGAAAGTGGTCGTACGACCAGTATTCCGTAAATCACCAACTCTACACCTCGATGCCCTCCAGATTTGTTCCCTGACGTCACATCATCAATCTCAGACTCACAAGAGGCGGATCCCCCTTTGAAAATGAAGAGAAGACATACCAACTTCGGTAATCGGACATAGACATCAGTGCCTGCAGGTGTTTGTCAGGCGGACGATAAGAGACAAGACAATCTGGAACCAACGATACGCACCCCAGCCGTCCAAAGACACCACGTCCAAAGATCCTCCAAAGTACCTGTTACACGTTTCAATACCAACAGCCCAATGGCGGACCTCGATGTGAAAGAGAGGATCGTTGACCTAGCGTAGATGTTGCTCATTGGCAATCCGATCCCAATTCTTCCATGAACTTCTGCTCCTACACGTTGCACGGGGTCTGGTCGGTCATCGCCAGAGGATGGAACCGGTCTTCTCGTTCGCTTCTTCCCCAGCTGCTCTGCGACAGTCGCCATCAACCCTTCCGTACTTTTGCTCGCGTCTCTCAGGGCGCCCAATCGCGAATCATCCAGCCGCGCCGAATTCCGAACGTGCGAAAACGAAAACAGGTCCGAGGGTGACTTTACGTTGGGTATTCCACCACCTGCTCCGTCAAGCATAGGAATCAGACTCTCTCATCCTGGCTAGGCCATCTGGGGTCCTTGAAGAAGGAGAACGAGAAGTACCTTGATCTGATATCCGAATTGACACGTCATCTTTGCTCGCCGCGATCGTCGCACGGACTTCGGGAGTAGTAGCTGCACCGTGGGGGTGTGAGGTAGTGGCACGCATCGACTGATAGGAACCCGCATCAGCAAAAACGAAAACGCTCACACGACCAGAAACTTTTCATATCACCAACATTCTTTAACAGCTCGAACACGATGTATCTGTCAAGAGATAATCAGAACTCCAGCTAGAACATCACAAAAGGAGAGAAAGGAAGGAATCATGCTTACTCCAGATGCTCCCGAATATACGAAAACTCAGTATCAAGCTGTCCATCGATCACGATGTTTGGTTTCTTGAAGAGCCCCTTTCCAGTGCCTCTTTCCTCCTCGGTCAAATACCTCACGCAGCGCTGGATACTGTCCTTCACCCTCAAGTTCGTATAGATGATCCCCACGTGGTCTCCGCCATCAGGATCGTGATCTCTCCCATGGAACGCGCTCGAAAGCGCGAGGTGGTGTTCCGCAAGCACGCGCCGGGAAATTCGCGACACGAGCATTCTCCGCATGAAAGAGTCTAGCCTCTCGGGAGCGAGGTATTGTGACGATAGAGAGAGGCCAAGCGAAAGGCTGGGGATCACTGGACCACTTATGTGATCAGGTTCATAAAAGTTTCATTTTAGTTGGATGTGTGTCATTAGTGTGGGGTGGGTTAAGGGGACATTACTGTTCGTCCAGGATTTCCCGCAGGAAGGCACAAAAACCGGCATTATCATCGAGCGTCTCGATCGGTGGATACTTGCGCAACCTGGCCGGTTTCGTGAGGTTTGGAGGTCTAGATTGTGCAAAGTTCTCCTCCTCACTTTTCGAAAGCTGACCAATATAACTGAGGAACGTGCGCGCGGTTAGTGAGTGTGTGGGGGGTGGGGCGCCGAACGGCAAGAGCGCGCACCTCGTAGACTTTGGCGACCCCTTCCTTCGTCACGACGACGTATGGTAGCGCTTGCATGTCCCGCAGACGATGTGATATCCGAATTGGCAACTCCGTTCGTACATAGTTCGCGCTCTGGGTGGGGGATACAGCGTTGGAAACACAAGTTGGTGGCGAGAAGCGCCCCTACTTTGATCAACCTATCTTCCGTCATTGAGCGGCCAAACCAGACCTAGAAATTCGTCATTCTTGGGCTGTGGGCTGCGGGAAAAGCCAAAGGAATTGGAATAAAGACGAACCAGCTGTCTGAGTGTCAACCTCCGGGCTTCTTTTGCCGCATGGAGTTCCAGCTGTCTGTTCCGGTAAAAGTGCCCATAGTCCGATACGCTCCTTCGTTGTCCTGCACTCGCTTCCAACCCGCAGTTCGCCGACGCTCGGCCCACGCCGGATTTCTTGGCCTTTGAAGCAGAACACCGGCTGATCTGCCTTTTCGTCGTGGCGGTCAGGAAAGTGGACATGGGAGTTGTCGAGTCAAAGGCATCGGTGGGGTGCATGCGATACGAGCGCTACATCACACATTCCGTACTTAGATGATACCCTCCGACCTGAGAGCACCTATGATCAAGTACGCTGACCGTCGGTCTCTTTCTACTCCGACCCAATCGCTGGGGTTGTACACGGGTTCCTCGTCCTCACCCGATACCCAAATGTCGTCATCCACCTCCCGCTGCTTTTCGTCATTCTCCCCCTCTTCCTTCTCGTAGAAGATCACTTCGGCCCATTCGAAATCACTGACAGTCACCGCGAGCGTTTTTGCGCCAGGCATTTGGGGAAGCACAGAAGTTAACAGATTCGTTACCATTTCCGAGGTGTTGTCGCCCAGCAGAACGGTGACGGTTGGTAACGGAAGATACTCTGCCTAGAGAACCTCGTCAGCGCGGGAAGGGGGGGCGGCCGCTAAAAGCTACCTCGAGGAGTATGCCCTTCACCGAACCGGTCGACATTTTGACGTTCCCTACGCGCACGATCCAGTCCGTCCCGATCGAAAAGATGCTCCCCTCGATCGTCAGCTGGGGGCCAGTCGTTTGTCCTCTTACGGACCCCCAACGAGCGTGAAGATGGCTCAAGAGTTGTTCCAACGCACCAGGCGGGGAAAGCGTAATGTACGTGCTCTTCAGGTGAGTGGGCTTGGTTGCCAACGACAGGGTTTGGAGATCGTATCGTCCTGGGGAGATAGGGTCATCCAGTAGGACAAACACATTCTCGTCCATTGTGAATGCGGACATCGTGCGTTCAGCGGGGAGATTGAGGCTTGGTTCATCGTTGAATGTTGACCGGTAAGACCGAATTCCCACTTGCCATTTCCCCTTGTACTGGCCCTATTCGATTATGATAGTTCGATGGGTATGTCGGATGACAGCCGGGGAGATTATGGACAGACATGGTAGTTTCGAACGATATTTTCGACGATCAACTCCAAGCCTGTAGTGGGAGCATTGATCCAACGAGCGAGCCTGCCCTATCAATTAGAATAAAGCACGCTTTTCGGGGATTGGTGAGAGGGATGGCGCACCCAGTGAAACCCATGGAACACGGAAAAAGATGAGAACGAGGGACGACCTCACACTGGCCTCACGTGACCGCGATGTGCATGGGTCGTGGCTCGTTTGTGTGTACCAATGAAGTTGATTTGCAGGAACTCTAAACTCTTCCAGTGGGTGGAAAAGTAAAGGAGAGGGGAAACGGTGGTTTGGCACGAGTTGGCGTAACATTCATCTCTGGCGTACCCCAAGTGGGGCAACGCACCCATGACCCCTACGATAAGTATCGTCGTCCGTCAAACTGAGGGCACACCCACCCGGACCGGGGCAATATGACTGCAGCTTAAGGTCGACCAACCTATGGAAGAGTGCAACGGTGGATACGAAGGCGGCTTCGACTGAACTTCCACCCTCGTAATTAGATCGATGAGGTTCACGATGGGACAGTACCGTACGCGCGTTGTGTTGGACCGCCCCGGCCAACGGGGTTATTGGTACGTGTGGCGTGCACGTGGTGGGGGTGGGTCTACATCAAAGGACGGCGGAGGGAAGGCCGAGAACGTGAATGAGGACCGCGTCGGGGAAGAGAGAAAGGGTGAAGAGGGGTACGGTGCGAGGTTGGGCCCCCGAAGCCAATTCCGGCATTCCAGGGCACAAAAATACATCCAGCGAGTTTACCTACGTCGGAAGGAACATCTTCTGGGGCACTCCGGTTTTGGACCAGTCATCCCACATGCCTCACCCCACAAACGAGACCGGTAAGGCTCTTTGTTTTTTTCAGACAGAACAAAAGACAGGATACATTCGAACGTTCTCCTTGTAATACACCGGTTGTGGGAGAAGAGATATACTTGCAGCTGGGGAATGACAGTTGTCGTGGTGACGCTTGGGATGGGACATAGGGTGTGCTAGAGGTTTGGCGAGGGAGGGTACAGGGACAGAGAGGATAGGGCATTGAGCGGGGTACAGTGATAGTTTGGGCACCGGCGTCCGGATAGCGCAAGGGGCAGACATGTCCTCATCGGCAAATTTGTTGTCAGTGGACTCGTAGGCAGACTTGTTCTCGTTAGCAGACTCGTTGGCAAGCTCGTCCTAGTTGGGGGGCTCGTTGGCAGATACGTTGGGGGGGTCGTCAGGAGATCGGCTGGCAGACTTGTTAGCAGACCCGTCGGCAGATTTGTTGGGAGGCTCAAGGATCTTGTTGGGAGGCTTGACTTCCTTGTTTGGTGGTACTGTTGCCGCCCTGCTCGTCCTCGTCGTTGTCGTGGTTGCCCTGCTTGCCCTTGCCCTTCTTGCCCTTCTTGTCCTTCTTGTCCTTGGATGTCCCTGCTGAGCCATAACCCTACGATCAATCGGACCCAATGCAGTTGACCCATTGCGCAGAAACAGCCACCTTGATAAAACCATTCAAATTATCCATATCGATATCTGCTTGTTTTGTTGCATCACGAGCACCACGATCCAACCAGGGGAATCTCGATGCTTGAGACATCTTGCTGGCAATCGTTGTGCTTACAATAGCTCTTCATAACAATCAGTACATGTGAGATGGGTCAGACTGAAGAAATCATACGACTCAGTCAAACGGGTATGTTCATCCGGCGCTACTCTACAATTAGAGATACAATCAGCAAGCACGAGACTGTAGGAGGGTAAAGTGGGCCTACTTGTTGGGCCCATCGCCAGGGTTACCCGTGGATCCTCCTGGCACTGCCCGGAGACTGGTGCTGGCCTGTGGGCTTCAAAGGAGTGCGAGCAGTTGGCAAATGCACGAACGTTCAAGCGGTGACTGAACCTACGGATCGGGCGCCTGGAGATTGGTGCTGGTCTGTAGACTTCAAAGGAGTGCGAGGTGTTGGAGAATGCAGGAATGTTCGAGCAGAGACTGAACCTACTTATTGGACACTGCAGGGGGGTTGCCACCTGGAGCCTCCTCCTGACGACCCGCCACTACCTCTCCCCCAGTAAGGAATAGGGGGAGGATATGTGGCTTCCAATACACGACCAGCCATACCGCAGTCTCTGCATAGTACTGTCCATGCGTGCGGAAGAAATAGCGATAACATTGCAGAAGAAGAACCAGGACGCCGACACCGGCAAACATAATCAGAATCACAGCTGTCTGTTCAGCGCTTATCTTGAGTGCCAGGGTAGATGACAAAGGTGTGTCTTCAGATGATGGTATTGGCGGCATGCTTTCAAGATGGATGACGATGAGGCGAACACAGAGAATGGCTGGGTGGTGAAAGAGGGAATGTGGTGGTAGGTTGTGAAAATTGCCCTACGACGACTTCAACGTTCAACCCAGGCTCCCCTTCCAACGCTAACCGGTAACTTGTCCGGCCCGGTCGATGTGTCCCGATATAGTTTGATGGTCTCGGCGGGGGGAGGAACGATCGCCCACGCAGCTGCCTCAGACCCCGGATTCCACATCCTGCGGCCTGAAAGCCCTTCGGGCTTTCGCCCAGCATATTCACTCTTCGCTACCAACTCATACGTACATCACCACAGAGTAAATATAAATATTTGATTGATAACTAGTACGGAATCAACCTGATGAACGCAAAGAATGATATCCAGAGTGACGCTCGACGAAAATGAAATCACTGCTTCATTCGCATTACACGTAGGCTGGGGCTTATTGGCATTGCACCCAGCCCGGTCGACCTGCGGCCCCGGGCGCGCAACGTGCAAGAGCTTCTACACTCGCGCAGTCTGGTGGTGTTCTGCGTGAAGTCGAGTCGGTGAATTGGTTCCCCCCTAGCTTTTCGCCCCTTCCAAAACACGCCGGGTAACAACTCTCCTCGGGCCAAGACCGCTATCCGTCGAGGACGCACTACGTCCGAAGCACAGGGTTGCCGGCCCGCTTCCTCTATCATCGTCACTCGGGGGTTTCCACTTGAAGCCCGCCCCTACACGGCCAATGATTTTAGGGGTCCGAAATATATGACGTCCCCGGAGATCTGGTATATCCCAGGATGTCGGGTCATCGTAGGAGATATTCTAGATCGTTGGACATCTGGAGAGGAGACACTGTCGGGCGGCGGAGTATTAACAGTGTAAACTACCCTCGACGTTATATCTGTCGCGCCCCAGAAGTCTTGTATTGCCCATGTATACAGACTAGCACTAAGTATTGCGCCAACCGCACCCTGTCCAAACAGCGCCAAACATCCTCTGGAAGTGAAACGGTCTCAACCTCCTGAGACAACAACTGTGATGTCGTCGACAAAGGCCCCTACGTCCTCATTGTCAGGTACTTCTAACAGCCACCGTTTGGTACTCAGGCCGTTCTTGTTGATGATCACGCCCTGTCCTGTTAATCGTAGGGTTCAAGTTGCTCACCAAGCGAACCTGGTCCCGAACCCTAGCCGGAATTCGGAGGACACGTTCCACGGGTGCCCCCCCAGAAATTTCTAACACGCCCTCGTCTCCTGCCACCAACCTTCCCCTGGAGATCGTTCAGATGATGATCGCCTACCTTATCCACGACAGGTCCAGCCTCCTCGCGTGCTCCCTAACTTGTTGTTCCTGGTACATCGCCGCTGTCCCTCACCTTCATCACACACTCATCGCTACAACTAAGGCGGGGTGCTTGAACGAGAGGCTCCGGTGGCCCAAACCACTTCGCAAAGCGCACAAACTTGGTCTCCTTCCCTTGGTCAGGAAATTCCACCTCCACGGGGCGCCTCCCGATCGCGAAGGCGGGTTTTCCCCAAAACGGTTCAACTGCCGTATCGTGCGTCAATGGTTTGGATTAATCAACGTCCAGGAGCTTGGGATAGACAAGTTGGAGATCCACAAGTTCATCCCGAGGATCCGGCGGTTCTTTGGTCGCTTCTCTCCGACAGTCCGATCTCTCGCCCTGAGAGATCCCAGGGGGTCCCGCCGCGAGGTTGTATACTTCATTGGGTTATTTCAGCACCTGGAGGACCTCAAACTTCTCTACAACTCGGTCAAATTTCGGAAGGAACCGGCGAACGATCTGGCGCTCATTCCACCCTTCGTCCCTCCACTGCAAGGGCGGCTGACCTTGACATGTTTCACGAGGGTTGGCCTTTTGAAAGACATGATTGACCTGTTCGGTGGAATCCGCTTTCGTCACATGGACCTTTTTCACGTGGAAGGGACACGACTCCTGCTGGACGCTTGCGCAGAAACATTGGAAACGTTGCGGTTGTACCCAACTGACCCTCTCGGTGAGCAGCGTCTTCTACGGAGTACGATTTCTAGCCGACAATTTCACAGCCAAATCCTCCCTTCGAGATTTCAATTTGTCGCGGATCAAGTCGCTTCGGACACTTGAAACTACGGTAGGGTCTATTGATAGTGCGCTGTGGGATGGTTCACTGGACACCGCCTCAAGTCTCCTCATGCACGTGCTCTCAACCATTACATCCCCCGTCTTCTCCGAGGTCGTCGCCTTCTATCGGGACTACAACTTCATTTGGGCACGGGTTTGCACTCAAGCCCCATGGATCCCACCCCAGCACTACCCCCCTTTGGGCAGGAGGCCGCAAGCCGAGAAAGAAGCGGGAGACCCACAGCATCGTAAGCGATTCAAGGTGTTCTATGAGATGCATAAAGTGCGGGATTTTCAGCTTGTGCTGTGTGCGGATGTTTGGGACCCTGTGGAGGACTACTCGATGCATATGTTAAAACGGGTTGTGGCGAATGAAAAGGCAAGAGGGGGATTTAGTGATTCCTTCTCCGAACCGTTGGTGATTTACCGTCCACGGGGGTCCCGTCCCGACACCTCAGAATACATGATTGGTATAGGGAGGTCGAGTCGCCCCACCGCATGGACCCCATTGTGATACTGCACCTACTAAATATACGATCCTGGCTCTAGTGCCGTAACTTCCGTGACCGTGCACCAGCCGGGTGCACCTCAGATGCGCGTGCCGATGCTCCGCGGGGACGACGGGGGAAAAGGACGACCACGACAGCCAGAGGGGCAGGTCGCAGTCACACGCAGATGCTACAGGCTCTCAGACAACAAACCACGTTCGGGCGTTTCGAAGGGAGGGGGCCGAATGTTCTGAAGTGCCACCGCACAACGGATTCCCTGTGGCATTTCACCACCACTTCCCTCCCCTCTCGTAGTAGAATATATCTTCCGAGTTGTTCACTACACGATGCACCCCCATGGCTCCCGACCCATGCAAGGTCTCGTGGTTCCTCAGCGCTCAGCGTCCGTCCGACTAAGACGAGTACAATGAGGCAACAATATTCAATGTTGGACGGGCTGAAGCGTTCCCCTTCCTCGTTGGTTCGTATTTATAGTCCGCCATGGCGTTAGGGTCTGGTGTGGACCCATTCAAGAAAGACCTGCAAACCTCCCATTGAGGCGGAGGCTTGCAACCATCACTGGGAATCAAGAAATACTAATCCGGAAGTTCGCCGTTCGGCCGTTCAACGTTCCCATCCAAGACAATGCCGTGTGCCAATGTCATGCACCTCGGCAACGCGTGACGACCACTTACTGGATGGGAAGGATGTGAGGGCCGTTGTAATCAAACGCACTGGTTGGGCGAAATTCAAATTCTCCCATGGCTTCCCACACACCACGTGGTTACGGCCGGACCGATCGGCACGGGAAACCATTTTGAGTTACAAGGAGTTCGATCACGGACGAACCCTTCTGCTGTCGGATTCGAACTACGATGGCTCCCAAGCGGAAGGCCCCCGCAGAACCTCTGCCATCTGAGCCCTCTCGCCGTAAACTTCGATCGGATGGTCCTGTAACACCAGCGAAACCGCCTCTCAAACCTCGGACTACGGCACGGGCCACTCGACGGGCTACGAATACGGAGCAAGAGTCTAAAGCCTTGGAGCCGCCAGAACCTACGAGGAAACAGCCAACGACGCGAACTAGAGCTGTCCCCGGATCGTCCAAGACGGAGAAGGCCCCGTCGAAACGGGTGACGAAGAAGGCTACGGTTACGGAGATCGAGGACGCGATTGAAACTGTTGTAGCTCCTAAGCGACGGGGCAAGCCACCTAGTGTACGACCTACAGAGGTCGAAGAACAAGTCGCTCTGGCGAAACCACCGTCAAGGAAACCTGCCACTAAACCACCTCCCACCAAACCTCCTTCGAGGACATCCACTCGGACGACCAGCCGCACGACCACGGCCGGCCCTTCAAAGTCAACCACCAAACCCACACGATCACGCACGACGAAGAAGAATGTTCCTACGGTCGTCGAGGAGGAGGATACCGAAGAAAATGAGGAACCTGCACCGCGGGCGGTCCCACCGAGACCAACTACACCAGTCAAGCCGAGAATGATCATGGACGCTGTGGAGATCATAACACCAAGTAGACCTCGCCAACCGTTCGCTTCAAACCGGAATACCCCCATACATACCAAACACAGTCCGGCGAAACTGCATAACACACTCCCCCCCATGATCCCTGTCGAGCCCACCACACCTTCCCGTTCCCGCCGGTCCCTGCCGACTTCTCCAGGAAAGCGCCGACGAAACGAACGAACCCCATCTCCAGAACCGTCTCGATTACCTTCCCCGTCGAAGAGGGTCATGCGGTCAGGTGCTTTGACCACCCCAGGAGCGACGAGGATCACTAAATTGCCGGCGCACTATCACCCTTGCTTGCAAGCGCAGAAGCGGGCAATCATGGCTGCTCTTAGGAATCCGCCAGAGCTTGATACGGAGGGCGATCAGGATGAAACCCCTTCGACGAATGAGTTGGCATATGACGATTTGTGTGATCTGTTGACTGGGAGCGCCGTTCGTGGTGAGGGGAATAGTTGTTTACTCATTG
>Ga0307516_10004338_pt1 | contig 17552 bp, 11 predicted proteins | sample 19_EM_MG_FD_203310 | JGI IMG/M metagenome (GOLD analysis project Ga0307516, IMG submission 203310) | Populus trichocarpa ectomycorrhiza microbial communities from riparian zone in the Pacific Northwest, United States - 19_EM | ecosystem: Host-associated > Plants > Roots > Unclassified | place... | reverse complement strand
ACGGAAAAAGCGATGCAGCACAAATGGCCACTGTTCACCAGGAAACCCCCGACGGGAAAAAAAGTCGCCATCGTCGGGGCAGGTCCTTCGGGACTAAGCTGCGCCCATGTCTTAAGCCGGGAAGGCATCGATGTGACCATCTTTGAAAAAGAAAACAAGGGCGGGGGTTTAATGACCTATGGGATCGCCGCCTATAAAATAACACCGGAGTTCTGCGAAGAAGAGCTGAACTATATCCTCTCCATCGGGGGCATTGAGATCAAATACGGGCAGGAACTGGGGAAAAACCTTTCCTTACCGGACCTGCAAAAAGAATTCGATGCCATCTACCTGGGCTTTGGAGTGGGGCTGGCCCGGCAATTAGAGATCCCCGGCGAACATTTAAAAGGCGTGGTCGATGCGATCAGTTTTATTTATGGGATACGATCAAAGAGTTATCCGGAGATCGCGGTCGGTGATAAGGTCGCAGTGATCGGGATGGGGATGACGGCCATCGATGCCGCGACACAAGCTAAACGCCTGGGCGCAAAGGAAGTCACCCTCCTATACAGAAGGACAGAAGAAGAAATGCCCTGTACGGAATTGGAATTGAATATTGCAAAATTAGATGGCTGTAAGATCATCTGGCTGGCCGCTCCCAAGGAAGCAATCGGGGTCAACGGAGAACTTACCGGGCTGATCTGTACCCTAATGAAATTGGGCGAGCCGGATGCCAGCGGGCGCCGCAGCCCCATTGAGACGAACGCAACGATCGAACTAGGGATCGATATGCTCATCAAGGCCGCCGGTCAGATCCCCTTCGAAGGAATGGTCACTGACAGTGAGCTTAGCCATCATAAAGGAAAGCTTGTCATCGGCAGCGATGGCGCCACCAGTCTAAAAGGCGTTTTTGCGGGCGGCGATTGTGTCAATGGAGGTAAGGAAGTGGTAGATGCCGTCCAGGCAGGCAAGGATGGGGCTGCGGGGATCCTTGTATACCTCCGGAGCCTATAGCTTTTAGCTACAAGCCAAACAGGTATATGCTTACTATTTTTAAAATCCAGCTTGAAGCTTGCAACTTGAAGCTGAAAAACTTTTTCATATGGCAGATATATCGGCAAATTTCCTGGGCATCCGATCACCAAACCCTTACTGGCTGGCCAGTGCACCCCCTACGGATAAGAAGATCAATGTCCTTCGGGCTTTCGAGGCCGGCTGGGGCGGCGTCGTCTGGAAGACCCTGGGCAGCCAGGTAAAGAACGTTTCTTCCCGTTACTCCGCGGTGGATTATAATGGCAGCCGGGTAATGGGCTTCAACAATATCGAATTGATCTCCGACCGGCCGCTGGACATCAACCTGAAGGAGATCGCAGAATGTATCCGCCTTTTCCCCGACAGGGCCATGATCGTTTCCCTGATGGCGGACAATGACAAAGAAAGCTGGCATACCTTAATAAAAAAAGTAGAGGACACGGGCGCGCATGGATTGGAATTGAATTTCGGCTGCCCGCATGGCATGACCGAACGGGGGATGGGCGCTGCCGTAGGCCAGGACCCGGAGATCGCAAAAATGGTGGTGGGATGGGTCATGGAAAAAGCCAGCATCCCGGTGATCACCAAACTAACGCCGAACGTACATTCCGTAGTCCCCACAGGGCGGGCATCTGTGGAAGCAGGCAGCCAGGCCTTATCCCTGATCAATACGATCCAGTCCGTAACGGGGATCGACCTCGATACCCTTGTGCCCAATCCGAATGTAGGGGGCAAATCTACGTTTGGCGGTTATTGCGGACCGGCCGTAAAACCCATCGCATTAAAAATGCTGGCAACGATCAGCCAGGACCCGCTGACATCCAGGGTTCCCGTATCGGGCATCGGGGGGATCAGCACCTGGAAAGATGCGGTGGAATTCATGCTGCTGGGGGCCACTACCTTGCAGGTATGTACCGCCGTTATGAAACAAGGATTCCGGATCATAGAAGACCTCTGCGAGGGGCTCAATAACTGGATGGATGAGAAAGGGTTTACAAAGATCGAAGATTTCATCGGCCGGTCGGTCGATACCCTTACCCATTGGGAAGATCTCGATATCAATTACCATATCGTAGCGAGGATCGACCAGGACAAATGCGTGCATTGCGGGCTTTGTTATATCGCCTGTGAAGATACCTCTCACCAATCCATCGACCTGGTCCGGGGTCATCCCTACAATACTTATTCCATCAAGGAAGACGAATGCGTAGGCTGCAACCTCTGCAAACTGGTATGTCCCGTCGAGTCCTGTATCACGATGGTGGAACAAAGGAAGGGGGACGAATACCTTAACTGGAAAGAGTTTCAGAAAAGAGGACTCCCCTTGAACGACCATTGACCGAGGACTTTCAACCACCTTGATCATTGACCAACACCCGGGCCGGGTATTTTCCCCGGCCACGGGTGGTCATTAGCATTTTTGTGTTACCCATAACAGGTAGATTATTTGTTTGCGAACGTTACTTCGAAACCAGCTTCTTTAATTCATCGATCTGCTTTTGCTGATCGGCAATGATTGCCTTCAGTTCCTGTACGGACTTTACCAGGGGGACTACAAAACTTTCATAGCTCAGGCTGTAATGATCCTCATCGGTTTTGGGTTTGATGATACCGCTGAAATTGTATCCGGAGACATCCGCTGCTTTTTCCACTTCCTGGGCAATAAAGCCGCTGCGGCGGATCCTGCTGGCTTCGTCATAACCAGCCTGTATGGCATAATTCACCGGAACGGTCTCTTTATCATTGTGCCGGGTGTTCTGATCGAATCTTTTTACGTCGAACTGGTAAGTCACCGGGCGCAATTGCAAAATAAAGTCCAGTCCCTTTACGTCTTCTTTTACCTGGTATTTATACCGGCCGTCCGAGGGCGTGGTAAAAGGCACCTGTCCTTCGATGACCGTGACCCAGCTATTGCCGATCCGTACTTTGTTGGACGCATTGACAATGGCAGCAAACCCTATTGCCGTGGCATTGGACAGGGTGCCCGTGCTGATGTCGGCGTCAGACCCGATCAAGGTATTCTCGCCCCCGGTGGTACAGGCATTCATTGCACCTTGTCCCAGGGCCGTATTATTACTTCCTGTCGTATTGTGGGCCATGGTATTGGCTCCGATGGCCGTATTGGCATACCCGGTGGTATTGTTAGTCATGGAATAGGACCCGTTTGCCGTATTGGAGCCCCCGCTGGTGTTTGCATTCATGGTGAATAAACCGGTAGCCGTATTCTGGCTGCCGGAGGTATCCTGCAAAAGAGATTGAAATCCGATGCCGATATTGCCAAAGCCGGTAGTATTATTCGACAAGGCACCTCCTCCGAAGGCCATATTGTAAATGCCGGTGGTATGCTGAAGGGTATAAGACCCCACCGCCGTATTGTAACTTCCCTTGGCTTGGCTCATCGAGCCGGACCCGATAGCCGTATTGAAAGCCCCCTGCGTATTAGCCTGCAAGGCATTGTCACCGACAGACACATTATAACCCCCGTTAGTATTGGACTGCATCGAATAGGCCCCGATCGCCGTGTTCGGCTCCCCACTGGTGGAGATACCGCCTGCGTTATAGCCCCAGGCCGTGTTGTTAGGGTACTGGGTCTCGATCCGGCCTGCCGGCTGATTGTTTACTTTTACAATCAGGGACTTGTTGTCCGTGGTGCCCAGGAAACTGGAACTATCCGTTCCGCTGTTACCCTTCAGGGACCAGAAGCCTCCGGGACTGGCGAAGTTTTGCCAGCCGGCGCCGGTGTTGTACCAAAATGAATTGACCGTGGTGTCATATACCAGCAACCCTTTAGTATTAGGGATGGCCAGGCGGCCGGAACTGCTCACCCGGGGAATAAGGAGTCCTTTGTTAAAGGATTTTACATCCAGGATGGCATTGGGGTTCGGTACAGAACCATCTTCGTTGATGCCTACATTCTGGGCATGGCCGTTTAAGGCAAACAGGCTGATTGCTGACGCAAGACAGAAATAATAGATTCTTTTCATGATTTGGTTGGGTTTTATGAAAGTGGATGCCCACCGGCGGGCAGTAATACTTATATTTTTTATGATATGTATATCTGAACCTGAAGATAGGCTCGTATATGAAGGTCGCTGATCCGGCTGCAAGGGAGGGGCATGGAAGCCCGGGGTCTTATTTTTCATGGATATGCTGATAAACGTTAGCTAAATGTAAAAATAAATTCTGGCGAAAAATCGCCGATTAACTAACGGTTGATCTTTGGCTTCAAAGGGTGAGTGTGGGCCATCTAACGGGGAACTTCACCCTCCTGTTGATATATTGCCAGGAAATGAACGATGCCAACACTGACCAGTGTTGGCATCGTATTTAAAGATCATATATTGCCTTACTGCTACATTCCCATCTCCGTCCTCTCGTATCGCACATCAGACCCGCCATCCACCGAAAAATCACCCGCAAGGAACCGCAGCTCATTGCCGGTCACCTGCAGGAATATTTTGTATCCTCCACTATTCCCGTCATAAATGATCCGGTGGGTAAATTGACCGGATGAGACGGACAGGGCGTTAAAGGAATGGTCTTCGACGACCCGGTAGGTCCCGCTTTTTATCATCTGTCCTTTTGAATACACCGCATACGTGGTGTTCGTAAACTTTAAAAGACTGTCATTCCCGGGGGGATAAGAAATGGTGGGGATCATCGAATTTTGAGCAGACCGTATTTCCCAGGTTCCCGCAATAGAGAGGGAATAATCTTTTTTACAACTTCCACAAAGCAGGAGCAAAACTCCCAGGCCAGTTGCCAGTATGGTATTTCTCATGATCGCGGTTTTATACCTTGTTGACAACCGTGGTCCAAAGATCGTTGCATCGGACGCCGGGATCTTCAAATGCCGCTCTGACAATCCTTTCTTACATTTGCCAACGGCTAAGGAATGCCGTATACCCATATCAATTTAGTCGAGGAAGGGCTCCGTCATTTATACCTGGGAACTGTGAACGTATTGTCGGCAGCTCAACGATTCTATGAACGCGAAGGTTTTACCAGCATCGCCAAGGAGGACCTCCCTGCCTGGTTCCCGTTAATGCCGGCGGACAATGTCTTTTATGAAAGGGCGCTTTTCACCCCGTCGGCTCAGGAAGATCATTTTTTTTCTCCAACCAGGAATTAAAAAGCGTATAGAATACAGATAGAATAATAGCGCCTTTGAACATGCCGGTAAAGCCCCATGCGGCCAGTCCTCCGATAACTCCTAAAAATAAGACAAGGAAAGGCATTTTACCCCCGTTGCGGGCAATTAAGACAGGCTTTAAAAAAGCATCGATCACCAGGAGACCTATGCCATAAATGATCAAAAACACCGTCAACCCGGTATGCCCGTTGGCGGCAGCCCATATCACCAAAGGGATCCACACGAATAAGGGTCCTACCTGGATCAATACCAGGAAAAAAACCAGGGCCGAGAGGATAAGGGCGAAATGGATATGGACGATGGAAAGACCGATCCATGAAAGGATGCTTGCTATGAATGCCGTCCCCATCACACCTATGGATACTCCTTTAATAGCTTGTGTAGTGGCCCGCAACAAGGACAGCCCGTCCCGCTTGCCCAGTAGATGCTGCATAGAGCCCTTAATGGGTCGCAGCGCTTTTTCACCGGCAGCCAGGAAAAATGCCGAAATAAAGATGCCGGTAATAAATTGCAGGGTCGTTCCCAGCATATTCAACCCGCTCGTAAGTAGTTTATGCAAAGTCCCTCTGATCTGCTCTTCATGCAGTGCGATCGCTTCTTTAGGGCTGTCTTGTAGTTGCTGCCAGAAAGAGGCAAGGTCGTCACCCACAAAGGGTAACCCGGAGATCCAGGCAGGGAGAGGGGGAAGTCCATTACTCTTTATATTACCCATGCCGGCGATCGCTTCCTTTATATGCCCCCTTAAAGTAGAAATGATAAAAATGAAAGGCAAGGCTATAATAGCAGTGAGCAGGATCGAATAAATAATGGCCGCTAGTTTACGTCTGTTCTTTAACAGGATGACCAGCCGTTCGAAAGGCCCGGAAAAGGACACGGAAAATATCAGCGCGAAGGTCAATACCCCGAAAAAAACCTTCAGCACATCGTATAGTGCCAACAATAATAGCAGCAACAAAACCAATACCAATATGGTCTCAATAACATTCCGTGAGCCGCCTTGAATATATTTATTCATAAATGCCCCTCTCAGTTAAAGTTACCATAAATTTATAGCTATTTATGAAGATCTCCGCAAAACTGAAAAAGCGTATCCTGCTGGCAGGTATTCTCCCTGTTGCGGGCCTCCTTATTATCGGCGGATTACTCTACTTCTTCCTGGTCTATCGTTTCAAGGACAATATAAAATATATAGTGAATAAAGAATCGAATGGCAGGTATGCCTTCGATGCCAGCGAGGCCAACATTTCATTTTGGAATAAAACCGTCCTGCTTAGGGGGTCCGTACTGTATTGCAAGGATTCCCTGAATGCCGGCGTCCGTTATACTATCCGGATCCCTGAAATGTATTTCTCGCTGGGCTCGCTGAAAGGGCTGCTATTCCATAAAAAGATCTTTATAGACAGTTTATCCATTATAGAGCCCGATATCAGCGTGGATGATCATAAAATAAACCGGCGGAAGGAGCATCCCGATTTTCATGCGTCCGACCTATTGAACTATCTGCAGCAGGCCTTGTCGCATCTTAATGTGCGTTCCTTTTCTTTAAAAGACGCCTCCTTTACCTACGAAAGGCTTAACGGCCCCGGGCCCTTCCATGGAGATCATATCAACCTTTCCGTCTCCAATTTCACTGAGATCAACAACGAGGACAGTCACCTGTTGGGATCCGACAAGGTCTCGTTTTACCTGGGCCAACAACATTGGGTCTTCCCCGACGGCAAACACGAAATTAATTTTAAACACCTGAGCTTCGACAGCAAGGGTCAGCGGTTTGAACTGGACTCCTTCTCTTATTTTCAAAAAGCGATAGCCGGGAAAGGAGAAATTAAGCTGCACGCAGATAAATTCTTCTTTACTTCACAACACCTTCCGGCGATCTACCAAAAAGAACAGCTTCTGCTGGATACCCTCATCTGCGTCAACCCCAATCTCGTCATCCCCGGTAAAGGAGTGGAAAAGGGAACACAGGATCCCACGGAAAAAGTTGGATTCAACAGCGATCTGTTCAAGCTGATCAACGTTAAATTCGTAGCCGTAATAGATGGGGAACTCAACCTGCAAAACAAGGATGGCATCACTGAAAATACAGCTACCCGCAGAGCGAATCTGAGTATTTTCAACCTTGAGGTAAACTCCTCTAAAGATCCCCAGATCAGTTCGGACAGTATCCGGATAAATTTGAAATCAATAGCCTTCATTACAAAAGACAGTCTGTACAAACTCGCCATCGATGAATTCGCGATCCGGAAGAAAGATGCGATCTTCAGGAATGTAAGGTTCGGTCCCATACAATCCCATCCTTTGGATAAAAAAGTCGTGTTTACCGCACCATCCCTCCTGTTGAAGGATATTAGTATAGTGGATCTGCTGCGCAAGCACATAAAAGCTTCAGGAGCGGAATTAAACCAGCCCCATATCGTACTTTTTGACAAAGAAAAAGGATTAAACCCGGGTCCCCTCCGCTCTGTAAAGCCTTCCGCCAAAAAAATGGCTTTATTCTACCGGACCCTGCATGCTATCAGCGAATTGATAGACGCTCCGGACTTCAATATAATCAACGGGTCGGCCATCTATCAGCATGAGGGGACTATCCCCCTCGATGCAACGGTGAAAAGGCTGGATGCACATATCCTGCTCAATAAGTTCTTCATAAGTGACTCCCTGGTGGATATCAAGCACGCCATCCCTGACTTGCAGATAGAAGAACTCAGGCTGGCTTCGAAAGGTATGCAGATCAAAGTAGGGAATTTCCGGTTTGATGGAACGCATCGGCATAGTTTGGGCGAACAAGTGCTGATCTCGATGGTCAATGGGACCGAATTGACAGGCAAAAATATGTATTGGAGGGTCTTTGATTGGGACATCTATCAGAAGACGGGGGATATACAGATCGATTCCTTACATTTCGATGAAATGACCATCCACGCCAATGCAGGCAGGACCGGTCAACCACCATCCGCCCCCCCTCATGACCTTCCTGTCATCCGCGTTGCCAGGCTCAATATAGGCAATATAGGTTTTAACGGCGGGTCGGAAAACAACCATTATCATTTTTCCGTCAGCGATCTGGATGCCGAAGAAGTACGGTCGGACAAACAATTCCTTACCTGGAAGGATGCCAGCATGAACCTGCACCAATTCGCGATGGAAGGTAAAAAAGGAAAGATCGCCATCGCCGGCATCGCATTCAGCAGCAACAAAGAAACGATTATGAAAGACCTTCAATTCGAATCCGCTGCCGGGCAGGAGAGTACCCGCCTGACCATTCCGCTCATTCAACTGACCGCCAACCTGAATTCCAGCAATTTCAGAAAATGTTCGATCCTGTCCGTGATTGCCAGGGATGCGTTGTTCACTTATAAAAAAACAACCGGAAAAGATACGCTGTCTATAAAAGCCGGCCTCAGCGTCCGGGCTGAAAATATAAATAGCACAGCAGACGCAGGCACACATTTCCGGTACGACCATATTTATACCAACCTGGAAAATATGGTTTTTAGCACGGGTGGGATAAGGTTGGTATTGCCGGGGTCATCCCTTCATCTTTCCGATGGCCATTTCGATGAGCAGGACAGGGGCAGGTCATCCCTCCATTCCTCCCTATCCTATACCTGGAAGAATGCCAGCCTTACTTATAGTAAGGATAGCATAGCCATTTCTGCGAATGCGATCTCGGGTTCCTTTAATGATCCTGCTTTTTCGCTGGCCGCTTTGTCGAAAATGGACTGGCGACAACTGGCAGGGTGGACGACGATCAGCAATGGGAACCTGCACTACAAAGGCAAGGATCTTACAGCCGACGCAGGCGCCTGTTCCTGGGATCCATCCGGAAAAACTTTGCGCCTTAACAGCTTTTCTTTAATCCCTCGCGAAAGCCGCGAAGAAGTTTTCAAAAAGGCGCAATGGCAGGGCGACTACATCACAGTCCGGGGACGATCTTTAGCCCTTTCCGGTATCCGCCTTGGCCAAGCCTCTCCGGATTCCCTCACGAATATAAATGAACTGGTGCTTGAAGGGGTATCGATCGACGCTTCGAGGGACAAACGTATGCCTTTCAGACATGGAATTGAAAAGCCTATGCCGACTAAACTGATCAATACCATTCCCTTTCCCCTGAAGGTCGATTCCATAATCCTAAAAAACTGTTCCGTTACGTATAACGAGTTTTCCGTATCGACAAAGAAATGGAGTGCAATACCGATCGAGGGGCTCCATGCAACCATTCTACATGTAAGCAACAGGAATAACCGGGGGGACACTTTAAAAGTCTCTGCCTTTGCAAAATTGTTTGACGGTCATATCCGGCATTTCTCCTACGAAGAATCCTATGGAGACTCCTTATCAGGTTTTTCTGCCCACAGTTATTTTTCTGCCTTAGACCTTACCCGGTTTTCACAGGTGTCTGTTCCGGCGGCTGCAGTGAGTATCACGTATGGACAAGCCGATACGGCATTTTCCGGCTGGCGGGGCAACATGTATGCAACCTATGGAAACATGAATTTCTTTTATAAAGACCTAAAGATAAAAGTGCTTAATAAAAAAGATATGAACAAAGGTGGCCTCGTTCCCTCCCTGGAGACCTGGGTCGCCAATCTTATTCTGCCGGATAGGAAGAAAAAGACTACCGCCATTTATGTGGAACGGGACAGGGAAAAGTTCATTTTTAACTATTGGGTCAAAGCACAGACCAGCGGGCTCCTCTCCACCCTGGGTATAAAAAGCAGTAAAACATACCGAAGGCTGTATCAAAAGAAATACAAACAATTCTCCTTGCCGGAAAATCCGCCTCAATAGTATTTACCCCATACATATTAAACAAAAACAACCTACGAAGGTCTTATTCAAGGCTTTACATAATCAATTTCATATTTCTGCGTTATATCTAGGATCCAATATTCTTTTAATGCCCGGCATCGTCATTCATCGTAAAATAACCTGGCTTTTACTTTTTTCGATTTTCTCGCTGGCCGCAGCGAGTTGGATCTTATTTGAAGCGAAAAGCAGCATAGCGAACGCCAATTCAACGATCAGCCAGAGTTACGAGAAGGTCGAAAGTATCCAGCAGATGACGATCGCCGTATCGGGTTCCGCCCCCGAAGTCTCTCTCGATCTGAACTCCCTGCAAGAATTGATCGGGCCGGATAAGGATCAGTCTCAACATATCGCAGAGCTTTTGAAGCTCCTGCATAAAACCTCCCCGCAACAAGCCAGCCTCTACACCGCCCCCGCCTCCAACTATACAAACATTAAAAATATCCTGAACTCCATGGTACAGGATGAAAGGAAATTATTGGCCGAACAAAAGCGCGCTGGTGAACGTGTAAATCAAAGGGCGGCCTATATTCTGATCCTGGGAAGATTTCTCGCCTTCCTTTTCGTGGTGATCATCCTCGTGCAGCTCAATAAAGACATTACCCGGCGCAAAGATGCCGAGACAGGATTGATGGACAACCAGATGCAGCTCGTCAAGGCTATCCAGGAAGCACAGGATGCCAAACAAATGCAGGAACAATTCCTGGCGAATATGAGCCACGAGATCCGCACGCCGATGAATGGCATCAAAGGCATGACCGATCTGCTCCTTGGAACGCCCCTATCGGAGAAACAACATGAACTGGCAGGTATTATTAAAAGCTCTGTCAACAACCTGCTCGTGATCGTCAACGATATCCTCGATTTCTCCAAGATCCAGGCGGGCAAGCTCAATATCGAAAAAATAGATTTTTCCGTCAACGATATCCTCAACGGTGCGACGGCCATTTTCGAACACCGGCTGAAGAAAAAAGGGCTGCGGCTGCAAGTAGATATCGACCCGAATATCCCCGCCCGGCTTAACGGAGATCCGCATCGGCTCAACCAGGTATTGACCAATCTCCTGGGCAACGCCATAAAATTCACCGACCTGGGTCATATACATATAATGGTGGACCTGAAGGAACGCAGGTCCGGCGAAGAGGTCATTTTATTATTTACCGTCACGGATACGGGCGTCGGTATCCCCGAGGAAAGCCTTCCCTATATCTTCGACAGTTTTTCACAGGCAGGTTCCGATATATCCCGTCGTTATGGGGGAACGGGGCTGGGCCTGACGATCTGCAAACAACTGGTAAGTTTACAGGGAGGGGAAATTCACGCAACGAGCGTCGCCAAAAAAGGATCTGCTTTCAGCTTTCACCTGCCTTATGGATATAATGACCATCCGGATCCGGAAACACCCGTAGCCGTTGTCGTGCAGGACTATAACAACCTGCTGGCAGGCCGGCGCTTCCTGGTAGCCGAGGATAATGAGATCAATCAGAAACTGATCGACTATGTCCTGAGAAAAGCAGGTGGAGTCGTGGAATTATTTAATAACGGCGCCGAGGCGGTGAAGCACCTGCAAAAAGACAGGACCTTCGATCTTATCATTATGGACCTGCAAATGCCGGAAATGGACGGCTATGCCGCTACCCGCTATATCCGCAAAGACCTCCACATGGAAACCCCCATCATTGCCATGACGGCCACCGCGCTGAAAGGAGAGCATTTACAATGCCTGGAATCCGGCATGAATGAATACATGACCAAGCCTTTCGAATTCGCCGATCTCTATAAAAGGATCAATAACTTGTTGAGCTAAGAGTTATTCCAGCTCAAACTTGTACAAGGCCGCATCCGCCGCCTTTACTTCCAGTTGCATGCTGCCGGCATCAAAAGATACGGGCTGCCCGCTGATCAGTTCTAGGGCCTTATAATGCTTCTGAAGAGGCAGGCCCACCCTACCCGCATCAAGACTATAGATCTTTGGTTCAGCAGAATAATTAAATACGGCGAGGTAGAAAAAATTCCCGGTCCGGCGTACAAACATCTCCGAAGCGCCTTTACCCGTATTTCCTTCCACAGGCCGGAATGCTTTTCCATTCTCCACGATCTTCAGCAATTCCGGGTCCTGGTAAAATCTTTGAGCGCGGGACGACCAGGGTCCATGCTCTGAAAAATCATCTCCCGTAATAAAACTGCCGGTAACCAGCCCCGAGATCATCCTGGCATGATTGGCGCCCTCCTGCTCGTCCGAGAATACAATATGATCGGCATCGATAAAAGGATATACATAGGTTTGCCACCAGCCATAACTGACACTATTCAGCGTGTACTTCGTATCGTGGATGCTTTTAAAGGCATCACAGGCGATCCGGCGCGTATGCACATACCGACCGGTGGCGAGACTGGGTGAAATGGCCGCATAGATCAGCATCTGGTCGCCTAACTGGCTGATGAGGAATTCCATCCCCTTCCGGTAGGCCTGCATCCCTGTTCTTACGGTGCTATCATAAAATTTTGTCGACTCCACGGCGGCATGACCCAAAAAATCGATCTTGATCATCTTAAACCCGCAGTCCTTTAATTTTTTAATAGCCGTTGCGATACGTTGCTGCGTCCCGGGATGCGTCGGATCCATAGCGCGCGCTCCATCCAGTTCATGATATTGATCCCCCACCCTCGTCCACAGATCTCCGAAAGTATAGTTACTGCCTTCCACTTTCCTGCCGGGGCCGCCCTTCCAGCCCCAATCGGTGAAAGGGGCCCAGTAAACACCGGGTTCGAGCCCCCTGGCCTTACAATGATCGGCAAAGGCTTTCAGCTTGCTGTAATCACCTCCTTCACCCACCATATAATCCCAGTAGGAGTCCAGGTCGATATAAGCCGTATGCCCCGTCCTGAACGCTGTAAGGCTATCGGCAAAAAAATCGGCCACTTTGATGGCCTTCTCAAAATTCAGTTTGTCTTTCAGGACGCCCCAACTGTTCCAACCCACGGGCGCAGGCTTTGTCCAGGTAAAGACAAAGGGCGGCTCCGCGATCCGATTGGCCCGGCCATATGCCTCCATCCCTTCCCTCCAATCCGAAAAAGCTCCCACAAATACCAGGGGCGATCTTAGGGTGTCGCCAACGACCTCGCCATGGGGGATCTTATCTCTTGTCACCGCTTCTTCGGAAAAGCCCGCCAGGACCCTGAGTATATGATTACTGTCTGTCGCCAGGGTTCGCACTCCCGTCTTCCAAACCTCATGTTCGACGGAGCCTACTACCCAGCCATTCCTGCTGCCATTATCATAGACGACACCCGCTTCGGCGCTGGTATTGGACACGCCCGGCTTCAAAGGAATGGCTTCATAACTGATAAACGTGTCGTTATCGAATGGGATAAATAAGGTCTGTGGATCATGGCTGCTTTTAAACTCCCCTTCAAAAGGCGCCAGGTAGTTCGTCCGGAGCTTCGTACCGGTGACTTCCGTTGTGGTAAAAAAATAATCCAGCCCGGGATAGATATAAAATACTTGTCGCATCGGGGGTACATGATCGCCGCTCAGGTCGATCACATGTTTTTCACCCTTGCCAAAGCCGTCCAGGATCGCGGTCTTGCTATATTTCCGTTGCCGATAGTCTTTTGATGAAAGGATCCTGTCCTCAATTTTAACGGAGGCGAAAACATGCGCAAAGATGCCCTCCCGCCCTTCGAATATATCCAGGGTTCCGGTCGACAGATCGTAGGCCAGGGAGCCGTTCTTACCGTAATGGATCCGGATGATCTCCCGGCTGATGGTCCCTCGTGCGGGAGGATCGGCGCTTTGCGCTGCAGCATGCAGAGCAGAGAGGGAACACAAGAGAAGAAGGGCAAGATTGGTCATATGGCTCTATTAGCCGGAAAGGTACGTTCTAATGATCCCGGCGAAATAGTCAAATCGATTAATTCGATGGATAATCTTCTTTGCATAAAAATAAAAAACCCGGCCTTTTAAGAGGCCGGGTAGGTTCAACCTTTGTCGAAATCTTTTACACCTTGGCAGACAGACCTGCGCCGGCTTTAAACTTAGCTACTTTTTTAGCCTTGATCTTGATAGTAGCCCCGGTCTGCGGATTGCGTCCGGTACGTGCAGCTCTTTTAGAAACGGAGAACGTTCCAAAACCAACGAGGGTCACTTTATCTCCCTTTTTCAGGGTCTTAGCTACCGCTTCGGTAAAGGAGTCCAGGGCTGCATTCGCCTGCTTTTTGGAGATATCGGCGTCTGCGGCGATCTTTTCAATCAATTCAGCTTTGTTCATTTTTATACATTTATGGTTTATACAATCGGGGCAAAAGTATAGTTTTTCTGTCAATATAATCGCTCAATCCCATGCTACCATTCATAATTCAAAGTTTAGGCATATCTTTCCCCCTAAAATTACCGGAATTTCATGGGTAGGAAAATCCTTCTTGGGCTGCTGCTGGCCTGCTTGTTATCCTGTTCAATCACAGCACAGATCCTCAATATTGACAAGACGGACACGGCCGCTTATACCCGGCAATCCAAGCTGGCCTTCAACCTTAGCTCGGGCCTGGAGATCGATAAGCAAAAAGCGACCCTTTACGATGCGACCAACACCGCCGAAATGAGCTTGCAGCAATACAAAGAGCTCTTCCTCCTGGCTGCCAGCTACCGGTTTACCTACGACGGTCCCAACGATATCCTGAATGCGGGCTATGTACACCTGCGTTACCGCCATAATTATAAAGACAGGATCCAGCCCGAACCCTTCCTCCAATACCAATGGGATAACAAACGGGGTATCCTCCACCGATCTGTCGCCGGCGCCAACCTGCGTTATGCCTTCGGGAAAGGCGATCATTTCGATCTTAATTGCGGACTGGGATTGATGTACGAGGATGAAAAATGGAGCTATGCGGCCGTGGATTCCGCCAAAATCCCTCCTGGTGCAGTCTCAGTGCAGCGAAACCTGATCAAGATCAATTCTTACGTTCGGCTTGACTGGAAACCCAATGATAATAGTGAGATCACTTTTAATGTCTTCCTGCAAACAAGACCCGACCGGTGGCAACCCCGTATCGCCCCCCATGCACAATGGGATATCAAGGCGGGAAAACATGTTGGCTTCTCCATCAATTTTACGGGTCTCTATGATACGAACCCCGTAGTCCCCATTGAAAAATTTTATTATAGTCTCAGCAACAGCATCCTGTTACATTTCGGGTAGACGATCCCGGTGGAGGTTCCTACAAGCCGCTCCCTGTATGCTTCTGATAGCGTTTGGTGCCGATATTTTTTTTATCGATGCCCGCCGCGATCAGCTCGTATAATTTCCGGCTCTCCACCCCGATGAGTTGAGATAAGATGAGAATATCCTTGACCGTAAATTTTTCGGGGCCCCTGATCTTATTGGTCAACCGGCTATAGTTGATACCCGTATCCCGGACGATCACGCTCCGGGGAACGATATCGAAAAGTTCGGTGAAAACCTTCATTTCTCCCGAATCTATATAGCTTTTTAACGCAGAATATCTTCTATCTTTCACGATGAGTTAGTATGCTTCAAAAGATAGAAGGAAAAATGGCTTTGGTATTAAAAAAAGTCCTAATGAGTTCTACAATTTATAAAAAATGTCTTATTTTTAAGGCTCTTTACGTCTTATTTTTAATTAATTTTCCTGTAATCCTCCCATAAAAGCTGAAATCATTATAAACACGGATGAGAAGACTTCACTTCTGCCCCATCCGTCAAACGCAGTCGTTCGGGGATGATCTCTCCGGACGCGACCGGGGTGTCCACCCAGGTCTACAAGGAGACATAAGGTTAAATCGGCTAAGGCCTGAGCGGCAACCGCTCCCTGGGAAGGGGGTGGTTTTTTTTCATTAGTTTACAGTCTAATCAGCCAGTACAATATGTCTCATTCTTTCGATCGCATCCACTCCTCTCCGCGCAAAACAATTATCAAAGCCACCCTCTTTTTTTTCTTGCTCTCTCCTGCCCTTTTTTCATTTCCAGTCCTGGCCCAGGATAAAAGACCCTCCGACTATGTAAATCCTTTTATCGGCGCCAGTACGAGTATGGTCGCGGCAAAAAGTTCCGGTGGCCTCGGCAAGACTTTTCCCGGTGCGGCTACTCCTTTCGGCATGGTCCAGGTAAGCCCTAACAGCATCACAGGCGGCGACAATGGTCCCGGCTACAGTTATGAACACAGAACGATCGAAGGTTTCGCCCTGACCCAAATGAGCGGCATCGGCTGGTATGGCGACCTGGGGAATTTTTTAATAATGCCTGCTACCGGTGAACTAAGAACGAATTCAGGCAAAGAAGGCGGAGTACCCGGCTACAGGTCCGGCTATGATAAAAAAAGCGAAAGAGCCTCCGCAGGTTATTATACTGTAGACCTCACCGACCCGCATATAAAGGCCGAAATGACGGCTACGCCCCATTGCGGCATCCTGCGCTTCACTTTTCCGCAGCATTCCCGGTCACGTATCCAAATAGATCTCGCAAGACGTGTGGGCGGCACCTCTGTACTGCAATCCGTAAAAGTAGTGGATAGCCATACCATCCAGGGTTTTATGAAATGCACCCCGGACGGGGGCGGCTGGGGCAATGGCAGCGGCCATGCGGATTATACCGTTTATTTCTATGCGCAATTCAGCAAACCCTTAAAAAATTATGGTACCTGGAGCGCTCAGATCCCGGATGACTGGAAGATCAAACTGAATGAAGTGAGTTCCCAAAGATTCCAGGACACGACAGCGCATGCCATCGTAACGAAAGGCGAGAAGGAAAAGCAAGGGAAGCACCTGGGGTTCTTCACCGAATTCGAAACAAAAAAGGACGAACAGGTCTTGCTAAAAGCAGGTATTTCCTTTGTCAACATCGAAGGCGCAAAAGCCAACCTGAACGAGGAATTGAAAGATTGGGACTTCGACGCGGTACACCAGGAAGCCCGTCGGCTATGGGATAAAGCCCTCTCAAAAATTACGATAGGAGGAGGCACTGAAGAGGAGAAGACTTCTTTTTACACCGCCCTCTACCACACCCTGATCGATCCACGCAGTTGCCAGGATGTAAACGGGAATTACATGGGCGGGGATAAAAAGGTCCACCATGCAGAGGGCTTTGTCAAACGTACGATCTTTAGCGGCTGGGATGTCTTCCGCAGCCAGATGCCCCTTCAGACCATCATCAACCCCGGACTGGTGAACGACCTCATCCATTCCTGGATCAGCCTGGCCGGCGAGAACGGGACGAATTATTTCGATCGTTGGGAATTCCTGAATGCCTATAGCGGCTGTATGATCGGCAATCCTTCCATCTCCGTGATCGCAGACGCCTGGGCAAAAGGGATCCGGAATTATGATGCCGGGAAAGCCTATCGGATGAGTATGAACACGGCTCAGAAATTCGGCAACGGCGAAAAAGGTTTTTCAGGTCCGCCCAATAGCATTTCCAGCACCCTGGAATATGCGTATTCGGACTGGTGTCTCGCACAACTGGCCGCAGGATTGGGACATAAGACCGATGCCGCCGGCTACCTGGAGAAAAGCAATGCCTGGAAAAAAGTATTCGATCCGGAAAAGGGTTGGTTCCGT
>Ga0307516_10004337_pt1 | contig 17553 bp, 24 predicted proteins | sample 19_EM_MG_FD_203310 | JGI IMG/M metagenome (GOLD analysis project Ga0307516, IMG submission 203310) | Populus trichocarpa ectomycorrhiza microbial communities from riparian zone in the Pacific Northwest, United States - 19_EM | ecosystem: Host-associated > Plants > Roots > Unclassified | place... | reverse complement strand
CGCATTCCGGAAGAGTCTCCTCGTTCATGTTCGGCATGGCTATATGCTGTAGTTACAAGAAAGAAGCTTTCTGTCAGCTCATTTCGTGTTGATTTTACACCTGAAGAAAAAAGGAAAAATTCATAATGTATAAGTAAATATCACTCGCGCCAAGAATACACTAGTGTACTAGCGCCCACTTAGCGCGTTAATGCCCGACTTACCGACGTGGCCGACTTACCGACGCCCTCTCTAACTACTGTATTCTACGCATCTCTGTCTGTGGTATCACTCGAGTAATTGAACCAGCGCTGTCATCATATAACTGCGGAATCATCGCAAATGCGCATTCAAAAAAACAAGAAGCACTCTATCGCAAATTGGAATTACTAGGACTCTATCAAATACCGAATTTGAAAGGTACAGTATGTATCTAGAGGGGATTCACTAAGCATCGCCTTGAATGCAGCACCTATCATAAAGGTACCGTGCTAGAATGTTGTATTGCTCTAGTAATATTACAGGTCAGTCGTACCATACTGGGACTCAATGAGTTAAGTACTCAATTCAACTGTAGCAGACAAGTATTGCTACTCTCTGAGTAACTACGTAGCACAGTCTATGGATCCAGCGTCAATAGAGTATGTGCTACAGGGCGTATCTTGTATGAATACTACTGAGAACGGGCGAACGGCAAGGAGGGGTGGGTGTCGAGACGAGCGAACGCCGACAACAGGCGATCACCGAAAACGAGGGAGCGCGGACGGGCGGACACTGAACGGGGGACGAACGGACGGCCCCTCCACCGTTACAGGTATTGCATTCGGGGTACATACATAGGTTATTCGGGTTGGGGTAGGTACACGACAAAGCAGCTCCACCACCAGCTATCTGCGCTTTTGACCACAAAAGGTAGATTCTCACCAGCGATAGCATAAAGCCCCACGTTTATATACTTCATGGGGAGCAACATACACCTCCGTATCAACTGTTCTCTCCATAGCCGTAGCTACATACCAACAGACATCAGAGGAGTCCGGCGCCTTTTCCCCCGGTGAGAGCCGCCCACCTTCGCTGTATCCAAGTGGTGATGTCGATGGGAGGTGTCGAGATTGATTTAACCACGTGATGATATCGCGCAGCGCGATATGGTCACGTGGTATAGCACCGCTGGAGAGATTGGGGAGGAACGGTCGTGGGAAGCAGGGGTGGGCAAAGAGTATGCAGGGTTGTGGGTGCCAGGCAATGGTCCTAAAGCGGAGCCGTCCCTTCTTTTCTTTCCTCACACAACAAACTTGTCTGTCTCGTCTGGGCTTATCTTGTCGGTCTTATCTTGTTCGTTCTCTTATATCTAGAAGCATCATCTTCTTTCATGTCTGTTCTCATAGCATAGAAGCGTCATCTTCTTTCATGTCTTACTCGTGACTTTTTGTCCTTGACCATCATCTCGCTTGGTTCTCTCCTCAGCCTTGTCCGCTCGCTGTGTGCTGGTCACCGCCCCGCTGACACAGCTATCCGTTCACTCACGTGTCTAGCTGTCCGAGTTTCCTGTCCTTGTACCTGTCCCCCTGCCAGCCCAGTCCCGTTGCACTTGCCACTCGCTCTCTCTTCTTTTCTCTGCAATTAGTTACTTACTGACCGAGCTGTTGTATACGGCACTCATTTTCCATTCGGCAGCCTCTGATCGCGGAATGGCGACCAACTGCAAGTGTTACTCTCACACTCGCTCACTCTGGTTCGCTCTGCAGCTTACTGACTGTATTGCTGCACACGGTGCTAATAGTTTCAATTGGCAGTCACTGATCCTGCGAATACCATGGACTTATTTTCTCGGTACTGGCTCATACTAGAATTCAGTTCATTCGAAGGAGGATGCGGGGTGATGGCAAGTGATTTTTGTGGCTACCATGTGGAGCACGCGACGATATAAGGATACATAGAACAGTGGAAGCATCTACATATCTATATGAGGTATTTAATCCAAACGTGGCATGAATATCATCGTGCACCCATATATTACCCACCAGTTCGCAGTGATACGAATGCTGTATTGAGTTTCGCTTCTATTGGAAACGGTAACACTACCGATCCACTCCGAATACGCACTCGCGAAAATTTGACTTTGAGAAAGGTACATATGGCTGTAGTTTCAACGCAGCGTGCGGCACGGCAACATAACCAAATACGGAGCCTGATGCTCTATCCTTAAAGCATTTACACAATTCTCGTATTGATGTGGCGCATTGAGATGAATCGTCATTTGAATGTGAATCCACAGTTTTGATCATGCGTAATCGTGAGTAATTCTGCGGTGTCTGATCAAGTATGCTTAAAGATACGGTCGTCGTGCGGTGTCAACAGTGGGAGCAATATATATCACCCCATCTCTCGGTATTGTAGAGTAGCTTTGTGCTTACTTGGCCGAGTACATACTGAACAACGGACTGCCAGCGACGGATACATACCCTACATAGGGTGTGGGCTTTCCACGGTTGGATGTGTTCCTCACGCCGTGGAGACGGCTGTTTCGGCGTGTATTCGACTGCAGCGCCCCAAATGGACGTGCAGGGAAGAGCAGAACCCTGCGGCTGGCAGGCAGCAAGCGGCTTTTTTTTTTTTTTTTTTGGTTTCTTCATTTATTTGATCATGGCATGCCTGCCTAAGCAAGATTGAAGACAGGGAACGAAGAAACCACCTTCACCCGGACCGGGACGTCCTCAAGCTCGCTCCATCGGGGGTCACTTTCTCTACATACATATCTAGCTCCCCCCGACTCCCCCGACCTCTAAAACTCAGATTAGACACCACTCCCTCTCCGGATTAGTTTCGCATGTCTTCCCAGGACACAGGCGAGTTTTCATCTGACATCCCAGGTCACTTAGTGGGGCCGGCTGGCGCAGACAGATCGTACCGATACCCCCCCCCCCCATTTCCCCGCAAGATGCTGACGAGCGCGCAAGCCTCTTCCGTCCATCCGCCCATCCATCCATCCAGCCTGACGTCATACGCATCCATCGACACGCCCGCCAATCCATCCAGCCGGCCCTGTCTGTCTGCACGTCCGCCAGAAAGCCCCCACCACGAACGAACCGACATACATACATATTGAGTTGGCGCGCGTGTTCTGTCGCCGTTGTCAGCTGTCTAGTCATCCCGGCCGGGCTGCTGGTCCCCGCACACACGCAGATCGAACAGCAACCGCCGCTGGGGAAGAGACGTTCGGCGTATGTATGCGCTCACCTATCTATGCGGTGACAGTCCCCAGAACGCACGCTCGCGCGGGGAAATCCAGAGGCAGCAGCAGGACACGTGGCTACGAACATCCCCCGCAGCGCAGCGTGGATGATCCACGTCTCCGTCGGACCAGACAGGCCGCCACGCTCTTCCCCGCCGCTGCAAAACGCATAGATAACTTCCTCCGCTCCGCCGCTCGGGACAGTTGTCTATGGTGCGAACGCTTCGGCTGGGCTGCACGCAAGGAGCATCGCTGCTGCGGTGGAGTTCTCGCTGCGTGTGTGCGCAGCTGTGCGTGTGCTAGCACGAAACCAACGCGATACTTGCGAGCGGGCGGCCGGAGACGGTTGAAGGACGGACGAAATGACGCATGCGTGACGGCGGAGCTGGAGAAGCCCACGTCGCGGAGGTCGTCAATCGAGTGGGCGGTCTAGCAGGGTGCACCGCCAACACTACGTACAAGTACGCTTTCGCATGGACTCCAGGCCGGATCCTCGGAAACGGCCGGCCAGGTCGCCGGCAGGCAGTCTAGACATGTCGCATTCTTTCAGGCGCACCATGTAACCCGGCCTCGCCCTTCGACATTCCGTCGCCCCCGCGATACGTTCGGATCGTTTCCTCCGAAAACGAAACAAAACAAGAGAAGAAACAAACCAGACCGCGACTGCCGAGACGGACAAGATACCACACTGCGTGGGTTCCGGCGCCGGATGTCGACTGCGGCCCCCACCCTTTCTCTCTCATCGCGAAACATGTGCAGTGTGCTCCTGGACTCTGTGCACTGCCGGTGCTAACGGACGTTATCTGAGAGGTGCTCCCTATGCAACATCGTGTTCAAGCAGTCAAACCAACCGCCAATAAAGCAGCCGCCATCCCGGGCCGTGGCGAACGCCCAGCCGAAGAAATGCAGTCGCTCACGGTGGGGCGAACAAACAACGGACGGGCGGGTGAAGAACGTGGCAATTCCGATCCGCAGTGCACGAGGACCCGCCGGGCCCTCGACCTCGCCCGTCTTCGGCCAGCTGGCCGAACGGCTACTAGTCTATGCCGTACTTGCTCTTCTCCGCCGGTATGTACTGTGCGTGCTGGGGGCGTAGGATATATGTGCGGGGGCACTGGAGTCTGGAGCCTGGAGTCTGGAGTCTGGAGCCTGGCGCAGGCGCGTGGGGTGCGCATAGGCACGTACGTAAGTACCGCTGAAGACGATAGCAGATTGTATGTATCAGGTACATTATGTCTCCCGTTTTGGCGAGCGCTGAAACACCGCGCTAGAGCGATTGCCGCCATATGTGCCTACTTGCAAGCCTTGCTCTTTTTTTTCTTTTTTTTGAGGTTTCTTCTTCCGAAACGACTGCAGACTAATATTACTCCGACTCCGAGGTTATATATTCTTCTCGCACGTACTCCACATATGTACCAGATGGAGACAGACCTCTGGATGCAGCCGTAACATGGCTAACGGTTTCCGTAGTTAGGTGCATACACACAGTGATCGAACTGCACTTCCTGCGGCCACATAGGCTGCTCTGTATGCTGTTCTATGAGGGGCACGGCGTCTGGGCGCTGCGGTACTCGAAGGTCTGCCCTATCGGCAGCTCTCCTCCAGATACATTGACGGACGCGCAGAGCAGGTACATACATCGTCTCTTGACTCAGAAGCCGCTGCGAATGACACCCAGCATCCAAGCTGTTAGCCGCGGGCTTGGTTGGCTGTAACTAGATAAATTCTTATGAAGGCCCGCCCACGCGCGTACTTGCTACTACGATGCAGTTTTCTACAAACACCAAAATTTTCCATTTTCTGCGTTCCGCCGACTTCTCCGCACCGTCGGTGTTCACACACACACACTCTCTCTCTCTCCCCCGGTACTGGTCGAGCGCAATTCCTCTTCTCTCCTCGCCACTGCGCTCCGTCCAGCCCAGATCGACCATGTCCAGACGATGGCACTGATGCAGGCTCGTAGAACACGCTGCGGACCATGAATAATACGGCAGGTGCCTGTTCTCGGCCCCCGAAGCCGTACTATATGCAGTCCGGGGAGCTCTCCATGCGCGTAGATTGGACTATGTAGTTCCCACGATATCAGCCGGTATTCGCTCCTTCCTTTCGTTTTTGCACATTCCACACAGATACCATCCGAATTGGGCTCTCGTTCCCAGCAACCCGTAACCGGAGAGACGTCTACCGCTTCCTCCTGCCCCCATGGGCAAATAGATGTATCGTTTAAAATCTGACGAACCGGGGCAGGGATGAAGCCTACCTCTCCTCCTCCATGTGGACGCATACTCGGACTGCGTGGTCCTGCCCTCCTCCAGCCATATGGTACATACTCCTCTGTCTCCCCCGCCGCCGCCGCCGCCGCCGCCACTGCTCAGAGAGAGAGACTCCCGCTGCCATCGCGGTTTCGTGTCGGCGCCCTTCGATCCATTCTCTGCGGATTTTCCACTGTACGGACCGGCGCCAGGCCCAATCGATCCAACTCGCTGCGGTCACGATAGCGGAAGGGAGGAAAACACCATGGCGTGGTCCGGAGTGTGGGTTCGCGGCGAATCTTGGTCGGTGATGAGGGATCCACCGATACATATGCGTACCGGCCCCTCGCCGTATCCGCCGCCCAGCGGCCGCCCGCCGCCGATACCGCCGAAGCAGTCGCCCACCGCCCTCCCCCGTCTGGGCTGCGACGAGGCCAGACGTCACCAGAGAAAGACAGTGGACGAACCGGTAAGCGCCGAGCGATGTCCCTGGAGACGCACCGACTGATCGCGTTGGTGCAGAGACGCAAGAGGCCGCCGAGCAGGATCCACAGTTTCTCGGAGATGCGCAGTTCGTCGGCGGCTACGATGCGAAGCGGACGCTCCCTCACGCCCGAGAAGTCGCCCCCTCCGACCAGGCAGGCGGCGGGGAAGGGCTTCATGGCGACGCTGTCGAAGTTGGACGGGTGGGTCTCCCCCACTCGCCCGAATTCTCCGAGCTCGCGACTGCTCAGAGCGAAGCGGAAGGCAAAGGACGTGTGGGCATTTCTCTGCCAGGGCAGCAGTGCTGACCCGGAACCGCCGGTCAAGGCCATCGTGATATCGGTACCGTGCTTGGATCCCCGTGGGTCGCCTTCTGGACAGCCCTCTCTGTGGATGTGAGCGGCTGACTTCTTCCAGCTATCTTGCCAAACTATTTCGCGCCCAATACGAAACTTAAACGACACTTCAGCGAACCCAACTGTGTCTCATCGAGGGGCGCGCTTGATAGCAAAGCCTCCGTGACGATACCGCGCCGGCCGACATCGATCGCGCCAGCACTGTTTTCTACAGGAGGCGCTGTCATTCCTCCCAGCAAAGCGCTGGAAATACCGCCCACATTCCGCGAAAAACGGGGATGTCCGGCCGGCCGGAGCCCCAAGGCGCCAACGAGGAAAGAAGTGGGTGAGGACAGAACAATGCAACTCAAGCGGCGGAAAGAGAGCATGTCTACTCCGGGCCTCCGGAACCACGTCCAAGTCTCGGGCGTGAGGGAACGCCTGTCCGAGGCCGAGATCGCATCACTGCAGAGGAAGGCGCTGCGGCAGTGCGAGAAATTCAACGTGCTCTCGCCCGAAGACGTCGAGGCCCTGTCGCAGGAGCTGCTCGAGCTCGACTCCAGATGCGACTCTCTCCGGAACACGAGGGCGTCCTTGCAGCAGGGGCGTCGGGCGCTGCACATGCGGATGCTCGCGTACCTGAGGACAGTCCGTAGCGGGGCGTTCTCGCAGAAGAACTTGCTGCGACAGGAGGAGGTGCTGGCGGAGCTCGACGACGCCATCGAAACCTGGGAGTCGAAGCTAGAAAAGGTACATATCACACCGCGGGGGGGGGCTCTTTCGGTGTCGGTCCGGAGGCTGACTTTGCCCCCGCAGGCCGAGCAGCGCAGGATGGAGATCAAGCAGATGCTCCTAGAGCACGTCGCAGCGGCCCTCAGCATCGTCAACAACATCCCGGCGGCAGAGGACGCGGCCGACACTCCGCCGGCGACACCGAAGCAGCAGAAGAGACAACGCCGTGGCGAACAAGAATCCATCATCACGGTTTACGCCGTCAAGCAGGAGGTTCAACGAAGATCCATATACTCATGATCCCCGCCATTTACGATTTCCACCCTAACACTTTCTTTCTTTCCTTCTTTCTTTCTTTCTTCTTTCCTTCTTTCTTTCTTTCTTTCTTTCTTTCTTTCATGCACATATATATATATAGCTTTCTGTTGGGTAACCCCTTATTCCTCTTTGTCTTTTTACAGCAGCGATAACGACACGGACGTTTCCCCCTCCCCCACCCATGATGTCCGTTTCCCTTTCGAGTCCTTTTCCATTCGGTTTTTTTATTAGCGGCCGTTCCCCCTACGGATAGGAGGATCATGACCCGGAGGCTGCTATATTGCGTACATAGATATATAAGTATATAGTGAAAGACTTTCCCCTTCACAGGTCGTTGCCGCGTGGGTATCGACGTCTCGAGCTGCGCCGCTACGCCGTGGCGGAGAGCCTCGCCGTGACTCACAGGCTCTCACCCGGCTAGCATATTCCCGTTTCCCTCTTCATAGAGCACTTGTGTCAAGCGGCCCGCCGACCGTCCTCCGTCGTATGCCAGTGGCGAGGGGCGGTCGCTGCGGGACGTCCACGGGCTTTGTGATTTTAGCCTGGGCGGGGGAGAGGTATTTATATAGACAGTATAAGTATCTTGGAGTGCGGACGAATGACGGTCGGTGATGCGCATGTAGCCCTGTGGTAGCCGCGATAAGCGACGCGCGTCCGCTGTTGGATACCAGGTGTCGACTGGGAAAAGCCATTCCAACGCACGTACGGGCTGAACACTGATCCCACACCTCCCGCTCACGGCCTTGCTCGCATTCAATTACTTACGCAAGCGTCTCCAGATACATATACATACACATATATACGGAAGTAACCACCTTGCTGGCTTGGCGACGCAGATCACGATCGGGGAATTCCATCGTGTGGAACTTCTACTCACTCTACCCTACTCCATCTACCCAAGCTTTGAAGTTCAAACACGCACCCCCTTTGTCGGCTCGTCGGTATATCCTCAACTCTACTCCCCCGACTGGCCCCTCCAGCTCCTGCACTTTGTGCCGTGTCTTCTTTTTCACCGTCCGCCGAACGGCGCCACACTCGTTCTTCTCCTATCTCGTTACCACACTCCCCCAACACTTACCGCTATTACGCGCACAAAAAGGGTGGGGAAGGAGAGCAGGAAAGATGCACTTTGCACTGCCGACACGGGGGAACTACCGGTCTTCGCCGTTCCTGACGAACTCGGTGTCTCGCAGCTACATCCCGCGAGGCTTGCACCGACCGCTGTGTGTTTTCGCCCTCTTCCTAGTGGCCCTGTTCGTGCTGCTGCGCACGCTGTCCGGCGGCGGCCGGCCGGCCGATGCGCCGCGCACCGTCATGGTGCTCGTGCTCAATCGCACTGACCACTCAAGCGAACACATCAAGCGCATCATCGAGAACCGACAGGAGTATGCGAAGGCTCACGGTAGGCCGTCTTGCTGGTGATATGGAGCGACTATACCCACCCACCCCGCTGACAGAGACACGAAGGGTACGGCCTCCACATCAAGAACGCGGCCGACTACCCCGGCGACGGCGCGAGCACGGGCTGGGCGCGGATCCCGGCGATGCGCCACGCCATGGCGACCTACAAGCACTCCGAGTACTTCTGGTTCCTCGGCCAGGACGCCATCATCATGAACCCGGCGCTGTCACTCGACGACCACGTGTTCGGTCGGCTCGGCTCGCTGATGCGCCGCGACGTCCCGATTGTGCCCCCGAGCTCCGTGATCAAGACGTACCGCCACGTGCCCGCCGAGCGCATGCGCTTCATCATCACCCAGGACCGGGAAGGCCTCCAGCCGGACAGCATGATCGTCAAGAGCGGCGCGTGGGCGAACTATTTCCTCGATGCGTGGTACGATCCGATGTTTAGGCTCTACAACTTTCCGAAGAAGGAACGACATGCTCTGGTACCATTCTCCCACACACACACTCTTTTTCCTCCCCCCCTTAAACATGCTTTGCGGCTTTGAGCCTAACCGCGAGGGTTGGCTCTGCAGGAACACATCGTCCAATGGCACCCGACCATCTTGACGAAGCTGGCCCTGATCCCGCAGAAGGTGCTGGGCACCTACACGCCGGATGCCGCCGCGGACGACACCTACGAGGACGGCGACTTCGTAATACTCTTTCACGAGTGCTGGAAACCCGGCCGCAGCTGCGAGAAGGAATTCAATAAGTACTGGGACAAGAGGAAGGTCGCCGAGGAGCCGTAGACGTGTTGCGACGCCATTGACCAAAAAAGAAAAAAAAAACGATACAATTAGCAGGACAGTGGAATGCGGGCGTGTGTGGAAAAGGATTTTTGATGTTTGCGGAAGAGGTGTTGGTTTTTTTTTGGGGGGGGCGGGGGGTTACATGTAGTTCCTCGCTTCCGTCAACTCTGGTGTTTAGCTTTCTTTTTCCTTTCTTGGGTTCCAGTCTGCCAGCGGTCGTTCGTTCGTTTGGAGTACATACTTCATTAATATCTCATCGGTTGGGTGCAATCATAAAACTTGGCTCTGTTAGTTCATCATCACTGCCACACACGCATCCTCTGGTATAAAAGTAGTGAAAATCTCTGTCTGGGGGGTATCTCTCTCTCCGATCTCTATTAAAAAAACACACATACATTCGTATGGAGCCAGCTATCTCCTCCTTCAAAGGGGATACAGATTTCCCCTCCCGCCGCATCCGCAACCGCAACCAAATACGCCAAAAAAAAAACACATCAAAGAGTATCGAGAACTTGAGGAGGGATAAAGAAGAAGAAACTGTACAGAAACAAAAAAAAACGCACCCCAACACCATTACAATTCCCCTCCCCCCCTCTTACCTACGCCTATCTATTCAACACCTCTCTCTCTCTCTCTCTCTCTACGGCCCGTCGGCATGGTCCAGACTCGTCTCGCCTAACACCGTCGATGGCGGGGCGCCGGTGGAGTTCTTGTTCGCGGCGGCATGCAGCTGCTGGTCCAGCGCCTTGAGGGCAAGCGCTCGCCTGCGCTCGGCCTCGGCGCGGGCGCTGCCGACGCGGGTGCCCGAGTGCGGGCCCAGCAGCGTCGCGAGGTTGGCGGAGTCGCGGGCTTGCGCCTGCGAGTTGGACGCGGTCACGTCAGCGGCGGAGAATGGCGTGCAGACGCGCAGCGCGAGTAGGACGTTGTAGACGACAGTCGCGAGTAGGGCGACGGGCGTGTGTAGGGGGTCCGGAAAGAAGTAGGCTCTGTCGTCGGCTCGGTCAGCGGTGGAAGGCAGGAGAAGGAGGGTGGGGCTGACATGGCAAAGATCTCGCTCGCATCCCCTTTCAGCGACGGCGCCTGGTTGCTCCCCAGGTCCGGGAATGACCGCTTGTAGAACCGCAGATACGTCCAGCTCGCAAAGAAGCCCAACCACGCGAGCACCGCTGCTACGTCCGTGCCGAAGATCGGCCCCGAGAGCGTGTTGACCAGCAGGAACATGGCCGGAAAGTGCTTGACGCGGACTCTGACGATGCCCTTAAACAGCGTCACCGTGTGCTCGGGCACCAGCTGCTTGAACGCCACCAAGAAGCCGGCTTGGAGGGCTACGCCACCGCAGATCGTCGTGTAGCTGGAGGGGGGGGGAGCACGGGGTCAGCGGAGGCGGGGGGATGGGAACGGACGGACTGGGAGAGCGGTACGATCTGAGAATGTTCCCCGTGACGGCGAACCAGGTGGTATAGACCACGAACGCGAGGAAGTTGGGCAGAACCGACACGACCAGCAGGAATTTCCCGAACTCGGAGGACCCCCAGGCTCGCTCCAGATACTTCCCACCGTAAAAGAGTGTCGCCAAATTGATCGCCAACGTAAAAATCTATTGCACGCACCCCCCCTCCCCGTCAGCCTAACGTCGATAGCTCTCACTCCATCAATGATCAGGAGTGTGCTCTCTCCACGCACGTTCGACTCTATCAGACTACTCGTGACGAACGTCCATGGATACACGATCGACAGCGCCGGTACGACCGTCAGATACGGCACGGTAAAGAACTGCCCGTGGCCCTCCGACACTCCGGAGTCATCGGTCTGCGACTGCTCGTTCATCCATGCGCGGTACCGCAGCGCCGCAGTGAGGATTGACAGACAGGTGCAGATGAGGAGGCATGTTCGTGTGAGTGGTGGGATGTTCAGCCGTGCCATTGCTGGTGGGTGAGCCGGGACGGGTGGGCGTGGACGAGGAGTTGGGTACAGAATTAGTTATGCTTGGGTGAATAAGAACTTGTGGGCTTCGCCGAGGGAGAGAAAAAAAAGGGTCTCGTGGAAACTCGATGGGCTTGGCGTATGTGAGTGGCGATCGCTATCAATACAGCGGTAGCCAGCGATCACCATCTAGGTACATGATATGTAGGTAAACGGGGTTCATGGACCATGACACTCGAATGGGAGCGTCCGCGCCGTGATTCTCCGCGTTGCAATTGAACACGAAAGTAAAGAAGAAAACAAGATCGGGAAGATGCTGAATGAATCCAAGCCCACTTCTGACCTCGAGCGACCGACTAACCAAGGACGGATCCTGCACTCAAATGTCGAATACATACACATTCGAAGCCTTCTACCGGACTCTGCATACCCGATCAGGTGCCTCCCGATATTTCTCGGCACGTGTACGTGAAACGATAGTGGGTCTTGATGGCGCTGGAAAAGCCAGTGCGTGTGTGGTTCGACGTAGATAGCTTGTTCATCAGGTTGTTGATTGGTGGTGCTGATGGGTGGGTGCAACCGCGGGGTAGTTAATTTTTCGAAGAGCCGCACATCCCACTTTTTTTTTGGGTTGCCCCACATGGAGTGTGCACGCAAACCCTTCCTCCGAGCCGGTTGGTCCCCGCACAAATAGCCCTTCAATTGACGAACAGCCGTGTGGCCCTCCAGGAACATATCCGCAACCATGGCTTCTAACAACATCTACCAGACCCCCCTCTCCTCCCGCTATGCCTCCAAGGAGATGGCCGAACTCTTCTCGCCGGCCACCCGCTTCAGCACATGGCGCCAGCTGTGGCTCTGGCTCGCTAAGGCCGAGAAGAAGCTGGGTCTTGCCATCTCGGACGAGGCCATCGAGCAGATGGAGGCCCACCTTACCCTCACAGACGAGGATTTCGCCGTCGCCGCTGAGGAGGAGAAGCGTCGGCGTCACGATGTCATGGCCCACGTCCACACATTCGGACGGAACGCTCCCGCCGCGGCCGGAATCATCCACTGGGGTGCTACCTCCTGCTACTGCACCGACAACGCGGATCTGATCTTCCTCAAGAAGGGGCTGGATCTCCTGCTTCCCAAGTTGGCGAACGTGATCCACAAGCTCTCCCGCTTCGCGCTGGAGTACAAGGACATGGCTACCTTAGGCTACACCCATTACCAGGCTGCGCAGCTTACCACCGTCGGAAAGCGTGCGTGCCTCTGGATCCAGGACCTGCTCTTCGACCTGCGCAACCTGACCCGTGCGCGCGACGACCTCGGGTTCCGGGGAGTCAAGGGAACCACCGGGACGCAGGCCTCGTTCCTCCAGATCTTCAACGGCGACCACGACAAGGTCGAGGAGCTGGACCGCCTCGTCACCGAGTTTGCCGGTTTCGCGTACGCGTACCCGATCACCAGTCAGACATACTCTCGCAAGATCGACGCGGACGTGATTTCGGCGCTCTCTTCCTTCGGCGCTACCTGCCAGCGCATCGGCAGCGACATCCGTCACCTTGCTGCGACCAAGGAGATCGAGGAGCCCTTCGAGAAGGACCAGATCGGATCCTCGGCCATGGCCTACAAGCGCAACCCCATGCGCAGTGAGCGCATGTGCTCGCTGGGTCGTCACCTCGCCAACCTCAACAAGGACGCCCTCGACACCTATGCTGCCCAGTGGTTCGAGCGTACTCTTGACGACTCTGCCATTCGCCGCATCGACCTCCCCAGCTCGTTCCTGACCGGCGATATCCTCCTGCGCATCCTCGACAACGTCGTATCCGGACTCGTAGTCTACCCTGCCGTCATCAAGCGCCGCATCAAGGACGAGCTGCCCTTCATGGCCACCGAGAACTTCATCATGCGACTGGTGAACATGGGTGGTAGCCGACAGGACGCGCACGAAAGAATCCGCGTACTCAGCCACGAGGCCTCGGCCGTCGTCAAGCTCGAGGGTAAGGACAACGACCTGATCGAGCGCATCAAGCGAGACGAGTTTTTCAAGCCCATCTGGGGCGAGATTGATGCTCTGATGGACCCGAAAACGTTCGTCGGCCGTGCGCCTGAGCAGGTTGTCAAGTTCGTCGACACTGAGGTTGCGAAGGCGTTGGAGCCGTGGAAGAGCCAACTGAGTTCTGAGGTTAGCCAGCTGAACGTCTAGACGAGATGTCGAGGAGTGGGGAACGCATGTCTTTGTAGGTGTCGGTGTATCTGTTGTATCTCGGCTGGCTGGTTTCGGAAGGGGAGTTTTGTCTCTGTCTCTGTCTCTGCTCGATAGAAAAGTTATAGGTCGTCCGTACGCGGGACAGTATGGATGGATTCTTCCAACGAGAGGAGAGATGACGCATCTCCCACACCAACATCGGAATGCCGTGCCCTCACTCCACATGGATTCCTATCCAGATATCCCAATCTCAAATCACGTGTCAGGGGGTGCAGAAGTGCAAGGGTTCCTTCAATCTTGTTATCTATCTATTTGAAGATTTTGAAGATGACAAATGGGGCATTAGCCGGGAGCACTTCTGGGACAACAAAGAACCCCGATTCGAAGTGGATCGGGCCTGCACGCGCCATCCAGAGCTAGGGCAAGGATCCTCTAGCGCATAGAGCAGTCGGCCATGGCAGCGATGATCGATCATCAGCTCTTCTTTCAACTTCGCTGGATGTCGAAAATGGCAGCGGGCTTGGCACTAACCTCGTCTAGCACTTACATACTCAGACAGCACGCCTAAGCAGTATAGGGAGACATCCCTGGATGAATTTCCATGCGGGCAGCAAGCAGCAACACGCACACTGAAGAGCCCCCGTCCGTTCTCCAGACTCGCTTCCTTCTCCTTGTCCTCTTGCGTTGCTTGTTCTCTGCTCCGTGCCCGAGTCCATGCCCTCTTGCTGTCAGGTCTGTCATGCTGACGGCCTATTCGTGCTACCTACTTTCTACGTGGTGTAGCAGTAGAGAAGAGTACAGGTATCTCCAGATCCCCCAAATTCCATCCCACATCCCACATCCGTCGAATCCATGAACGCTCTCCCACCAATCAATCTCAATCCCCATTCCGCAACCAAAGCCCAACCCCATCTCCTGGAAAATCAGCCACTCGAACAGACAACCCAAAAGCCGAGAGAACCTAACGAAACGCACGTACGCTCTGCCGCTGCTGCTCCTGAATGTAACTCTTCAATACTATCCCCACGTTACTCTGGCTAAACCCAAAATCTGCAACTGTTAAACCTGCCATCTACATTACCCTATTACACGCTCTACCACCCCAGATAGGCTGACCTCGTGGGAGGTCGGAGAGATATACCTACACCTTAACTCGTCTTTATTCTAGTTCTCTCTGCTTGCCCGCATACCGTCCGCATCCCAAGTCTCTCTCCCGCCAAACAACAACGCTGTCCCTCACCATACCTCGAAAGACTTCTCTCAGCAACCAAACCAGCCCACACACCCCCCCATCTCTCCTTCGACCACCACGGAGTCAGAAAGTTTCCGTCAATCACACAAAGACACGCCCACACTACCACCCCGTTCATTTTCCCTCATCCAGCTCCACAGGCAACCAACCTCCAGCCAGCCCATCTCAGACTGCCTGCTTTTTCCTGCTGCCGCCCTCCGGTCACCCCACCACCTGCTGTTGACTTGTGACCCAAGTGGCTATACAGAGAAACACCATGGCGGATTTGCTCTCCTCCGATCAGGTCAATTACATGATATGGAGGCGAGTACCACCCACATTCGCACGCCGTACACACAAACGCAGGCCCGCTTGTGGTTTGGCATTAACTGTGCAGTAAGCTAACGCTCTACATATTCGAACGAAACAGGTATCTCCAAGAATCAGGTTCGTCGCAGAAACTCCCTTTTCTGTTGCCCCGCAACTCTCACGGCCCCTCCCAACCTCAACACTCCTGTCGTGTCCTCTCTTTAGCGCGTGTGCGGAGTACTGATCGAGCGTCCAATTCACACAGGGTTCTGCGAATCGGCGTACGCTTTTCAGCGCGACTCGAAGGCCGACAAACTTGAAGCAACATATAAGGCACATGTCAAAGCTGGCTTATTGATCTATCTCATCCAGCGTGGATTGCAGTATGAGGAAGTGGCAGCACAGGTGGAACGTGTATGTTTGTCCGTCCCCGTATGCGCGTAGTGGTGATGGGGTGGGGTGGGCGGTTGGTGGGTGGCTGGTGGAGATGAAAGTAATGACTGCGGGGGAGACGGTGGCTAGGTTCGCGCGCTGACGGCTTGTCGCATCCGATCCAGGATGGAACTATCAAGAAACACAAACCATTTCATTTCCTTCCCCCGGCTTCAGCGCTAGTGCTCGACGAAGATGAAGGCGTCGGCTCAGACGGAAACCACATGGACGACGACCTGGATGCCGACGGGTCGGTGGAGGACGTGGAAGAGGATGATGAGGATGGAGATTCGATCACTCTACAGACGAAGGCCTCGCCAGCTACCGCGTCCCTTACCAGTGCCAGTGCGAAGAGGCAGCATGCGATGGAAGATGGAGTCAACGGGGTGTCAAAGAAGCGGAGGAAGAAGACTAGCAACAGTGTCGCTGATGATGGAGATCTCATAATGGTAGATGCTGTTCCTTCGCCACCTCTCACCAAAGAGATCGCTATCACCAACGGACGCAGCGTCGGAACACAGATCGAGGAACCGGTGGAGATCCTGGGACCGGATATGGTTATTGTGGAAGATGGTTGCAAGGGGATATGTGCCTGGAATCCGGTGCATCCTTTCCTTGCTACCGCGAGCATGGGATCGGGCGCCCTGATATGGAATGTTCCCGAGGAGGCGACTTCTGCCGAAGCACTCGAACGCATTGAATTGTCCCATGAGCCCTCACGCAAGAGCACGGATAAAGCCGAGAGCACGGATAAAGCTGATGTTACAGCCATTCGGTGGAGTCCCGAAGGCACTCAACTGGCCAGTGGCTCTTACAATGGGCAGACACGGATCTGGTCGGTAGACGGTAGATTGAAACATGCCATGTGGCTACACTTTGCTCCTCCCACGTCGCTCAAATGGAACAAGACGGCAAAGGTGCTGCTTGCTCTGTCGTGCGACGGAAAGATGATCGCCTGGGACACAACGAACGGGGAAACCATCCGAATGTTCGACATGGGCAAGGAAGTGATGACCGAAATCGAATGGATTTCAGCGACGCAGTTCATTGCATGTGGAGACAACGGCAACATCCACCAGTTTGACATTGGGGTCGATGGGCCGATACATTCACGCACAGCGCACCAGGGAGAGGTTAGCTGCATTGCATGGGACGAGGCGACCGAGACTGTCGCTACTGGCGGCGCCGACGCGTCGGTTTTGGTATGTACACTTATCATCCTGTGCTTGCGTACGATGGAATGGGTTGATAACTTGCTCAATTTAGATCTGGCACCGGCCCAGCAAAGAGTCGAAGCCAGAAAACAAACTCCAAGGGCATACGGCTCCTGTTGTTTCGGTTGCCTGGCAACCCGGCGCCGAATTCGTTCCGGCATCGCCCAAACGAATATTGGCTTCCGCATCGAACGACTGCACTGTTCGCATATGGGAGGTGGTTTCTCAGTCCTGCCTTCGCGTTCTCTCTCGGCACATCGATCCCATCGAGCGTATCTGTTTCTCGCCCAATGGGACTCGGCTGGCGTCAGGAGCGGGCGGGGCCGTCTTGGTTTGGAGGGTTGAATCGGGAACTCTGACGCACGTCTACGATCGTGCCAGATCTCAGCGGAAAAATGGAACAGTGATACCTGACGATGCTAGTGAGATTGGCGAGATCTCATGGGATGAGGGCGGTCAACGTCTCGCCATCGGAGGAGGTGCCATCGGAGGAGGCGCCAACAAGGTGGATATTCTCCGCTGCATCCGACACCGACACAAGTTGAATAGATGGGATGGTGCTAACCGTTGTGCAGTGCGCCGTCGTCACCATAGGCCCGAAAGGATCGATGACACCAACGACGATGACAAGTAATGGATCGACATAGGACGCAAGATTTAAAAACGGCTTTCTCGTTTGGTTCGGGGGGGGGGGGGGGGGGGTGGTGGTTCTCCGATGGAG
>Ga0307516_10004336_pt1 | contig 17557 bp, 16 predicted proteins | sample 19_EM_MG_FD_203310 | JGI IMG/M metagenome (GOLD analysis project Ga0307516, IMG submission 203310) | Populus trichocarpa ectomycorrhiza microbial communities from riparian zone in the Pacific Northwest, United States - 19_EM | ecosystem: Host-associated > Plants > Roots > Unclassified | place... | reverse complement strand
GAGACGCGCTAAGCGCGAAGGATGACCGTGGCCGCGGCAGCTGTGATGAGGGCGAGCCATAGGGCTGCAAGGGTGACGGCGGCCCCGGCCGCGGCGCTTAGGAGCCTGTCGCGCGAGGTTCGTGACATCGAGGCTCTCCAGGGAGCTCGTCTGCTATAGCGTTCGAACTCCATACACCACCCGGGCTGCAGGACAGAACTCGGTCCAGAGCTGAGGGAATTCTGCAGTGCCAACAGGACCCCACTCACTCTTATCGTCAGACCGACCAGGACGAGTAGCTTCAGGCTCTGACCCGCACCCAGGAGGGTCTGGTGTGTGAGCATATTCCTTACCTTATCTTACCTGTGAGGCAGTTATCGTGGGAGCTGTTTGGCATCGGCTGAAGCGCTGCGAGCGAGCCGTCGGGCAAGATGCCTGGCCCGTCTCGATCCGACCATTGCGCAGAAGCACCGCGAGTGAGCCGCCAGGCAAGATACCAGGCTTGTCGCAATCGAACCATCCGCCGAAGCGACACATGAGTGAGCTGTCGGGCAAGCTGCCGGGCCCGCCTCGAACCACCCACTGAAGCGACACATGAGCGAGCCGTCAGGCAAGCTGCAGGGCCCGCCTCAAACCACCTGCCGAAGCGACACGAGCAAGCCGTCGGGCAAGATGGCGGGCCCACCTCGAACCATCCGCCGAAGTGATACACGAGCGAGCTGTCGGGCAAGAGGCTGGGTCCGTCTTAATCCGAACGATCCGCCGAAGTGCCACGAGCGATCCATTAAGCAAGCCGTTGCCGCGGAGTCTGGTGCAATCCAGCGCTCAAGCCAGAGCCAGCGGGCGCTGCAGATATCGAACCGAACCCCTTAGATTATTCGCTGTGAATCCCTTAACGGTGGACGATTTTAGAAGGATGGTCATGTGGGGTTTTACTCTTCTATAATAATTGAACGCTGGCGAAGACCGTGTGCACCCTATCTCCTTCGTGACTATCGAGAAACCTGACTAGTTCAATATTACTGTCACTCCGACGTTGACCGGCCGTCCCAGTGTCACAGTTCAGCTCCTCCCGTTGCCTACTTGGTAGGGTTTTCGTGTCTTTGGCTCTCGGGCTGTATTCATTCAGCTCACTAGTACAGGCAAGTACTTTCCACTGTTTCAGGTGAAGTCTAAGGATGTCCCTTGGCATAGCCTGTAGTGCTGGTGAGGCGTTGTGCTCCCAGTCTTTCGTGCTGCCATGCTACGTCTTACATGGTCTTTTTCTACTGCCATCTGGTGGTCTTTACTGTAGCACAGTCATTCGTATTCGTTGGTGGTTTGGTGATCGCAGCCCTGGTTTGCGGTGAAGAGGTAGGTCTGTGGAGACAGATAATATGCAACTTCAATCAATTGCGCATAACACTACAGGCTATTTGCACTCCTTCCGCTGTACCACCCCCGTGGGGCTACCATCTTTCCCAAATCCATCAAACAGAAAAACAGAAGAAACAAAACAAAACAAAATTAATTGCAGCAAGGAAATTTTGGCGCAAGAATGCAGATAGCAAGCAAGCGAAGCAAGTAAGCGTAGCACTACACTGTGGAGGGGGGAAGCTCGCCATCAATCCTTCTACCCCAGTTGTCGTGGCATGGTCAAGGTTCAAAAGCACAGAAGTCTGGCTACGGTGAGTCTGAGTCGCTGTCGTCGAGACCAGTGGCAGGGCCGTGGTGCTTGTTGATGCAGAGATGTGGGGTGTGACCCAGACCTGTTGCCCGGAGGAAGCGTCGGATTGCTGGGGCATTCTGAGGTGCTGTGATGTAGCTTAAGATGTGGATGTTGCTGGTGGTGGACTGGAGGAGCTTCGTTCGCTCCGCCACGAGTAGTGGACAGTCGCATAAAAGGTGGTGTGAGGTAGCCAAGTCGAGGCCGTATGGGCACGGGTCTGCTGGAATATTGGGTGGTGAGTCTGAAGGAGATCTGTTACAAAACAGCCTCCACATTGCACAGGTATCTGCCCAGTCGACACCGTGTAGGTGGTCAGGAAATTTGAATGAAGGATTGGAAAGTGGGAGCTCTTGCTTCCATCGCTTGAGGAATCACATCCATACCTGGACGACGAGCCAGGCCTTGGTGGTGAATGCGAAATGGCAGGGGGCCGTAGAGGATGCCCTTGTCTTGGCAAGAGTGTCAGCCCTGTCATTACCACGAATATTGAAGTGGGAGGGGCACCAAACGGTGGAGACGTGCCAGCCGAGACGCTGGAGGTTGTCAATGATTTCTAGGGTGCGCTGCGCAGATTCATGGTTAGATTCGTTGAATTGGAGGGTGTCCGCGGCAGCCTGATTGTCGATACAGACAAAGACCAAGGCGTGTGTAGCTGTGGTAGTAAGGACTGTGGTGACGGCTTCTTGTACCGCAGGGAGTTTGGTATCGTACACTTCAGCCCTATTGCCGAGATGGCAGCATCCGTCCTCCAGCAAGTGGAGTTGTTGGTTTCTGCAGTGATAAATGGCCCATCCACAGCCAACAGCACCATTTTCCAGTTTGGAGCCGTCAGTGTATATGACGATGGTTTGGGCGGGGATTGTGCATAGCCATTCTTCGTGGAGTTGTTGTGGCCACGTCGTCTTGTCTGGATGTGGAGATGTGGTCTTTGCTACTCCTGGCACTGTTGACGTTGTTGTACGATCCTTGAGCTTGCTCTGCACGAGGTGTTTGCTGAGGTTGTAGAGATGGTGTAGTCCCGGAAGGTTGGAATGGGTGTTCGGCTGGCTGTGTGGAGGACCAAGGGTGTGGTAAGTCAGGAGGAAGTGGAGGCAAATAGCATACCGTAGTGACAGGTAGTCTAGATATGCAGCCATCGGGGGAAGGTGGGCGAGTGTGATGAAGTTAGTGGTTCTCATAATGAGCGGTAGGCCAGTAATCCATCGCGCAACAGTGTTGTACGTTACGCTGAGCATGGCGGATACCGCTGGTGTGTCAGTCCACCATGCTAGGGACACCCAAAACATGGCTGGGAGGATCGCCGTCATTGCCAGATGGTGGGAAATGTGAGCCAGAATGCCATAGAACCAGTGGCGTAGGAAGCTTAGGCTGCCCAGAATTTTGTATCCTCTGGTGGCTGCCATTGTAGTGTGATGAATGAAGGTGAGTGACTCGTCAATAAATACACCCAGGTATTTGATTTGTCGTTTGGCTGAGATGGTGGGGTTGAGGATTCGGAGGGGTGGGTGTGATGCGAGGCTCTTGTTTTTATTCTTGCTGTTAAGCAGGAGGCAGTAGAGGAGTTCCATCTTCAGCGCTGTGAAGGTGAGACCAAGGGGGACGCCATTCTTCAAGTGGTATCTGGTACATTCTTCGAGAAGTGTGTTGGCTCTTGAGACTGTGGTAGACATCTGTACCATACAAACGTCATCCACATAAGAGGTGTCCACAGTATCACTGGGGTGGTGTTGCTTTTCCAACATTGCATTGCTGTAAATGAGGAAGAGGATTGGTGAAATAGGTGATCCCTGAGGTAAGCCACATCGGTATGGCTGGGGTTCCATGGATTGTCAATCGAATCCAAAGGTTATTTTCTGGTCGGTATTGAAGGCAGCAACCCAGTTGATCAAGTAAGATGGCATTCGTCGTTGGTGCATGATTTCCAGGAGTGTTGACAGGTGAACCTGGTTGAAGGCACCCTCAATGTCGAGCGTGAGGACAGCTGGTCATGTTGGATTTTGTTTGCCGGTTTTTGGTTTGCTGATTGAGGTCGTGATGGGTGAGATCGTGCAAAGCAGTGCATCAATGGTAGAGTTTTCTGGCTGGGCGCCCATCTGTGAAGGGTGAGTCACCCCACACATCAGGGCTGCATGGGAGAGGAGTTTTGCCACAATTGATTCCAGTAGTTTACCAAAGCATGACTGGAGCGAGATCGGTCGGTAGGACTTGGGGTGCGAGTATGACTTCTTGCCTGGTTTTGGAACAATGACGCAGTTGGCTGTTTTCCATTCCTGTGGATAGGCAGTGTACCTGAGATATGCCGTGAAGAGGTGTGGGAGAAGTTATAGGGCAGCCTTATTGAAGCTTTGTTGGTTGTAGGTAATATCATCTGGTCCGACGGAGGTACCATATTTCAGACGTGTGATGGCAAAGTGGATTTCCAATGCTGTAACCACCCGCGTATGATGGCAGAGGTCTTTCTTGGAGGTAAGAAGGTTCGCCGGGAGTGGTGTTCGTTGTTCCATGTTGACTGTAGGGAAAAGTGCATTGCGTAGCACCTCACATTTCCCCTTAAAGTCTGACCATCCCTCAAGTGGTGGGATTGGCTTATGGTGTGTGTTATGGTACTGGATCATTTTCCAGACTGTTTTGGTGGATGTAGTCTGGAGCCGGTGGATACGGTAGGCTGCCTTTGGGCTTCCCACCAATGTTGACCACTTGGAGCGCTTTTATTGGCTGTCCTTACGGTTCAGGTCGGTGGGTTATAAATGGACGTGCCTGTCTGCACGCTTGACGCTTTGCTTTGCCAGTGTAAGGTTGTGGTTCCACCAGGGTACCTCTGTCCTTAGTGTCATCCCCACGGGGGCCGCCTCGTCGACTGCCTTGTGAATCAGGTGTGTAATGTTGGTGACTCCTCTCAGAGTGTCATCCATACCTTGGAGTTGTGAGAGATCCATCGGTGCAGATCGAATCTTGGAATCGAACGTTTCCCAGTTTGCCTTGTGCCAACATCTTCGGGGAATGGTTGGTGCGGTGGCGGATGGCAGGGATAGGGTGATGGTGACAGCACTGTGGTCCGAGGTAGTCTCTGTCACGAACCTGGCACGACAGGCTCCTTGGCGCCAGTGCCGGTGCCACTCTCACCCTTGTTGCCCTGTGGCTCATCCTTGTTTCCGCTGCCGCAGCCACGGTCATCCTCCACACTTAGGCATCTCGACCGATCTCCACCCTATCGCTCCGGTAGCGATATCCCCGACCGCTGGCCGCTCTAGACCTCACTCCTTTGTTTCTTCTATGTTGCTTGCGCGTCCTTCTCCTGTCCGCTATGTTTGTTGTCTCCCATTGATTGAGCTTGCGCGTCCTTCTCCCATGTTCGTTACGAGTATTGTTTTCCCTTGATTAAGTTGTACGTCAGTCTTCCTTTCCTTTACTGTTACTGCTTGTGCGTCCTTTCTCCTGTTGCCGCGAGTAGAGTGTTGGCCGCGCGGCAGCCGAGTGTGATCATGTGTTCTCCTTGGGTGCGGTGATCGAGTCAGGATGTTAGACGGAGGAACTGTATCAGTCTTGCGGGCAAGCTGTGATTCCACAGAGGGAAGGAAAAGTATAAAGGAAGGGCGCGGTAGCTAGTCTGGAGATTCTTCTCCACACAATCTATTATCCTCACAGCACCCCCCAAAACTTCACTGTTTTCGCGACACCAAAAATCTTCTTTTCCAATTAAGTTTTCAACAACCCCGGAAAGTCACCTCAGGAGTCGGTCAATAGTTAATTAACTAGAGGCCGCACCCCTCCAGAACCTTCCTGGGAATTTTCCCTCCTGTCGCTGCCTGTTTTTCGTGATTTTGGCTTGCGTCACCAAACTATCACCACCTCGCTTACAGGCTTCATGTCCTCCAGCAACCCCAGTTAAGGATCCCTCAACTCTTTCTTCCGCCCCACCACCCCCACCACCGCAGAGATTTCTGCACCGAACCCCACCCAGCAAACCCTCCGACCCCCTCCCCGAATCGCAACCTCACGGTCCCCCTCCCCTGCCAAGCGAGCACGCGAGGACGACGAAGCGGCATCCGAATACGGATCCGACTCCGGCAACAAGAACGAAGAAGAAGGAGAAGAGGAGAAAAACGACGACGCCATGGACTTCCAGCCCACCCAACACATCACCGAGACCCAGGAAATTGACGGAGATGCCAATGAACCCGTCAACACAGCCCCCCAGATGGAGGCCAAAATGAGCCCCGAACATGCCGCACTGCGCGCCGATTTCGAATTAATTACCAACAACGTTATGGAACAACTCTAGAGGACCATCTCCACGGAGATTAAGCAACTCTTCGCCAAAAACGACGCCACAATCCACATTGCCACCAACGAACTCTCCAAACAAATCTCCTCGCTTGGAACCCGGGTCACCCAGGTACAACAACAACTCCTCTCAACCGAACGTAGGCCGGCCCCCTCCGCGAAACCGACTGGGGCCCGCATCCTCACCGACGCCAACCCAAAGCAAGAGAGAAGAAGGAAGGAGAAGAGAGCGAACAACAACAACACCGATAACAACGAACTGAACACGACCACGAACACCCACCCCACCACCCGTACTTACACTGATGCTGCCAAGACCCCAACCGTCCAGCCACAATCACCAACCGAACAAGCCACACACGCCACCAACGTTGAAGGATGGGAGAACCTGCGAAAGAGGAGTCAGGGGAAGAAGCCGGCCCCACCCAAGCTCATCCCGACCATGTACCCCCAGGCCGAACGTGAAGTCACATGCCATTTCTCAAGTGCAACCCCGCCGAAGCCGCCATCCATGCCAAACGAAGCTACAGTACCCATCAAGCCATCTCCAATGCCGCGCTTCACCGAGTCAACAAAGCCCTGGTTAACAACCAGGACGTAACCGCACCCCCCTTCCTCTGCGCCCGAGTCACCATGCGTGGATCCATCGTCCTCACCACCGGCAACACGCAAAACAACATCATCTACGAAGACTATGCCACAATCATCGCAGATGCCCTCTCCTATTACGGAAAATGTGAGAAGGTGGTAATAGGGAAACGTTTCAGCCAGTTCCTCCTGCATGGCGTCCCTATCCACCTCTCCCTACTCGACATCTCTAACAGCATCACCACAAACTACCCCCAACTAACCCAAGGACAGACCCCGCACTGGCTCACCCCAACAGACCAACACGAACAAAAATCGACCTCCACGATTGTCATGACCCTCACTGGCAGTGTCAAGATGGCTGACATTGGACGACACTACCTCACGATCTGCAACTGTGAATGCCAACTCAACGACTACATCTCATACGGGAGAAGCACCCAGTGCCACAACTGCCAGGGCTATGGACACCCGGCAGCCCTGTGCAGGAACCCCTCCCACTGTGCCGTCTGCGCGGAAGCCCACAAGACCAAAGACCACCCCTGCACCATCCCGACTTGCAAGAAAGGCCCAGCCTGCACCCACCCGCCAATCTGCTACGCCAACTGCCAGACCCCCCACAAGGCCAGCGACCCCAACTGCCATGAGCGAATCAAAATCCGATCCTTCAACAACAACGCGAACATGAATGCCACAACCAACCCAGGAGACGCCCCCATGGCGGAAGTAGCCGAATAAAATGCCCCCACACGCTGTCGGGTCCGTGCAGCTGTTGAACTGCGCGAGAGGCCATACGACTACGATTTCAACACTAGAAGATTTTGCGAGAAAAACAGAAAACCTTATCTGCCTTATCCAAGAACCATGGTGCGATAGACATGGAAACCCACCACTCCTACCGAACTTCAACCTCTTCCTCCCAACACCTACGAAGCCCAGATGCGCCACATACGTACGTCAACTCCCTCGGCTCAGCACCACCACCACCTTCACAGCTCAGGACTCCTTCCTAGGCACCACCATCACACTGCAACAAGAACAATACACCACTAGCTTCACCATCTTCAACCTGTACTCACCCGGAAGACCAGAGCCGCTGGCAGCCCTCCTCCCCTCACTCAACATCCCAGCAAACTGCCTAATAATGGGTGACCTTAACGCGCACCACCCATGGTGGCAGGGCCCCCTGCCCCACACAGCCCGAACCTCCCCCGCAAGCCATGCCATCGTACACTGGCTCGAACACAACAACTTCCACCTCCAAAACAAACCAGGAATCCCCACCCACCATCCAAGGAATGGAAGCAACCCCTCCACCATCGACCTATGCCTCACCCACAGGGACACAACTAGGTCTGGCCTCTCACTAGCAATCAACGATGATACCACCTCAGACCACAGCTCCCTGACCCTCACCCTGTCATTGCCATACACCACCCCACCACCTAAACCCTACCGATGCTGGGCAAAAGCTGACTGGAACAGCTTCAGCAGCTACATACAACCCACGTGAATCGACCTCTCAGACCTCCAAGGCCCGGAAGCTACCCTCCGTGCAGTCAGCAACATCACCCTCCTCATCCACCAGGCCACAGAAGCCACTGTCCTGTACAAAAGTCAAAGGAAGGCGGAGGCACCCTGGTGGAACCACAGCCTCACACTGGTAAAAGAAGCCACCAAACGGGCAGATAGAAGAGCCCGTCTCACCCCCACTGACACCAACAGACAAGAGAGCCAATACAAACGCTGCAAATGGACGACAATTGTACGCAACGCAAAAACGACATACCACGTCCACCGACTGCAAAACGCAACAACCAGAACCATCTGGAAAACAATCCAATGCCACAGCACCCACAACAAACCCATCCCCCCACTCGAGGGACAATCTGACTTCGGAGACAAGTGCAAAGTCCTACGGAATGCACTCTTCCCCCCAGTCAACTCGGCCCTGCGGACACCCCTCCCCCCCGACCTTCTCACCCACATGAAAGATATACGCCACCACACAAGACCAATCACAATACACGAAACACGCCTGGCCATCGCGCACCTGAAATACGGTACATCGGTAGGACCAGATGACATCTCCTACACCACCCTCCGGCACTTCAACAAAGAGCCCCACTCCTCCTCCCCGACCTCTTTACAGCTTGCCTCACCTGGAGTGTCCACCCCCCAGAATGGAAGACGGCCAACTGCGTGGTCATCCCCAAGCCCGGCAAGAAATTCTACTTACTACCCAAATCGTACCGGCCAATCTCACTTCTATCATGCTTCGGCAAACTGCTAGAAACCATCATTGCGAAACGACTAGCCCAAGCCGCACAAATGTGCGGGGCCACACACCCCTCACAGATGGGTGCTCAGGCAGAGAACTCCGCAGTCGATGCCCTCCTCCAAACAATCGACCCGATCGCCAAGGCAATAAGCCAGAAGAACGCATCAAATAAATTCCCACTACGACTGGTGGTACTCATCCACGACATCGAAGGCGCATTCAATCAGGTCCACCCGGCAACACTCCGAGAGGTCATGCTGCAACGGCGGATGCCACTCTACCTCACGAACTGGGTCATAGCATTTAACAGGGACCGGAAACTCGCATTTGGTTTTGATCAACACACCGAGCAACCCCAATCGTACGAGTGCGGCCTACCACAAGGATCCCCCATCTCACCAATTCTCTTCCTCATCTACAGCAACGAAATGCTAGAAAAACAACATCACCCCTCCGATGCAACCGACACCTCCTACGTAGACGATGTCTGCATGGTCCAAATTTCACCCACTGTGTCCAGAGCCAACATCCTACTCGAAGAAAGGACAGGCCAACACCTACAGAGGGGATCCCGCCAGGGACTCACCTTTGCCCCCCCAAAAACGGAACTCCTGTACTGCCTCCCCCTCACCAGCAAGGATAAAAACAAAAGCCTCGCCTCACACCCCCCCCTCCGAATTGGAAACAACACCATTACGGCAACACGCCAGATTAAATACCTGGGAGTGTTCATCAATGAATCACTCAGCTTCCTCCACCACGCCACAATGGCCGCGGCCAAAAGAAACAAAACACTCGGCAGCCTAGGCTTCCTACGCCACCGGTCACATGGCATTCCTGCACACATCGCCCACCATCTGGCAATGACGGTGATACTGCCAACCATGTTCTGGGCGTCCCCAGCATGGTGGACAGGCACCCCAATGGTAACAGCCACACTCAGCACCACCTATGACTCGATCGCCCGATGGATCACAGGGCTCCCACTCAACACCAGAATCTCCAACCTCCTTACACTCACCCAATTACCACCCCTGGAAGCATACCTGGACTACCTGTCACTATGATACGCCATACGCCTCCACTACCTCGCATCCCATCATGCACTGGGCCCCCCGCGGGCCGTACCAAACACCTCCCTCAGCCTCACGGGGCTCCACCGCCTATACAATCTAAGCAAACACTTGGTAATGGGCAAACTGGAAAACCGGACAAGTATATCCTCGGCAGAGGGGGTCCCCATCACCCCATCCCCGAACCCGGACAAAACAACCCGGCCTCAAAAACTCCAAGAACAATGGCTCGAATCACAAGAAAACCGCACCATAATCATCTACACGGACAGCTCCAAACTCGACAATGGGTCAACTGGATGTGGATGGGCAATCTACCACTGCGGCGACCAACACTTATACCGACTGGACGAGGGCAGCTGTCACCTAGGCAGCCGGGTCAAGTTGTATGACGCCGAACTACATGCGGTCCAAGAAGCAGTCTCCACTCTCCTCACCACCACAGCCCCATGGGCCACAGTCATCATGTGCATCGACAACCAAGCGGCAATGGCCACATTAAACTTTAACAAACACAACCACGAATATGCCCAATCGGCCCTCGACTCTATCGAAGACCTGTGCACCCTCGGCTGGCAAATCTCCATCACCTGGTGCCCGTCTCACTGCAACATTAGAGGCAACGAGAGGGCCGACACACTCGCCAAGCAAGGGGCCGGCAGCCCAGTTTCATGCCGCTTCGCACTTACAACAAAAACCTGGCTACTCGTGCAAGCGCGAGCACAGTTCATGGAACGATGGAAGACCCAGCTTCCCCTCTCCACGCCATCCTTCACCTTCCCCAAACACCTCCAAGAGGTGGAATGGGCCGACACACGAGCCCTCTGGCGGGTCTTCTGCAACCGTGCACCAACCAACCCACCCCCCAACATCACTGCTGACCCCTGCCTATGCGGCACGGACCTCGTCACCTCACACCACCTCCTCCGGGAATGCCAACTGCTGAGTACGCAGCGAACAATCCTCCAACGCGCCACCACAGGGGACATCCACACCCCACAATTCATCATGTCACCAGAAAATGCCCTCACGCTCCGCAAGTTCCTCCGCACAACCGGCCTGGGTCACTCCACGCACCTCCGCTTCGCAGTGGACCAACCTACAACACAAGGCACCGAAGACTCAGGTTCAGACTTGCCTGAACCAGACTTCAGCGCCTTCGAAAATTAAAAACAATCACACGAAGGAAATGATGAAGCTCGAAGAAGGACAGACCAAGACGAATTTCCTTTGTACTGTTGGAGTGTTTCCTTGCTCGAACGTTTCTGTAGCGTGTCTCTCATGGCGTTGGAATTCTGTTTTCCTTGGTGCGAATACGTTCTCGGCGGAAGGGAAAGATGGAAGCCCCATGGGGGTGGTACGGCGAGGGGGAGTGCATGTTACCTGTAGTGTAAAGTGCAATAGATCGAAGTCGCATATTATCTCTCTCCACAGACCTACCTCTCTCTACCCGTGAACCGGCGCTGTGACCACCACCCTTGATAAGAACAACGAACCCACGCAAGGCGTGTGAGAAGACCGCGACGAGACCACATCAGGCGTGACGGATACCGCGAGAACAACAAGCCCACGCAAGGCGTGTGAGAAGAGCGCAACGAGACCACACCGGGTGTGACGGATACCGGGAGAGTACGAGCGGCGTGTGAGTACGCCGGAAGTGTGACTATGAGCAGCGCATGAGTACATTGGAAGTGTGACTACGAGCTTGCCCCTAAGAAACCGAGCCTACGTTACCTGTCGAGCAGCACGGAGTAGTCAAGGTAGGATCTTGACAGTCTCATGGTCTACGGCGAGTGTCAAGATGGATTGTGTTGGTGAACCTCAGGAGAGGCATAAGTCAATGGTAGATAGCTGTCCGCCATACCTGGGGTGGTGTGTGGGTATTGCCGGCTCATTCTGTAGATAGAAGTTGTTGTCTTCGAGCCAATTTGCAATTGGGTGACTTGCAGTGGAGATACGAGCGGCTTGTGGAAGCAGTCCTTGGCACCACGGGTGGTGTGCGTTAAGATCCCCCATGAGTATGCAATCAGTAGGTAATTTGAGGGTTGGTAGGATTGCAGCCAGTGGCTCTGCCCATCCTGAGGAGTAGAAGTTAAAGAGAGTGAAGGTTTGCTGGTTGTGTGACATAGTGATCGTGGTTCCCAAGAAGGAATCTTGAGCGGTAAAGACTGTGGTTGCGGTGAGTCCTGGTGCATGACATACGTATGTCATGCATCGAGGCTTTGCTGGTGAGGGGGTAAAGATATCGAATCCTGGTAATGACGGTGGATTCCCATCTCTGTCAACCCAAGGTTCTTGAAGAAGGCAGATGAGGTTTTCGGGTTTTTGGGAGAAGTCTTGCAATGCTGAAATTGTCGTTGCTTGGCCTCATGCACAGTTCAGCAGCTGTACGGACCCAATGGCACAGAGGGCCATCTAGTCGGCCACTCCCACCATGGGGGCGTCTCTCGTTGTTGCAACTTTGCTGTAAGTTCGAAGCTTGATTCGCTCTGGGCAATTTGGATCATTCGCTTTATGTGGTGCATTGCAGTTCATGCAGCAGATCGGAGGGTGAGTGCAAGTCGGGTCTTTCTTGCAGATAGGTAGGGTGCACGGACGCTCTCGAGTATGGTGGGGGCCAGCACAAACGGCACTGCAGGAGTTGTTTCGACAGAGGCCAGTGGGGTGTCCGCATGTCTGGCAGTTGTGGCACTGGGTGTTCCAGCCGTATGTGATGTAGTCATCCAGCTGACATTCTCGGTTGCAGACAATGAGGTTCTGGTGACCAATGCTAGCCTTTTTGACCTTGTCTGTAAGCGTCATTACTATTGTAGAGTTTGTCTTGTTTTCACATCGTTCAGCAGTGGTCAGCCAACATGGTGTCTGGCGTTGGACAAGTTGCGGGTAGTTGGTGGAAATGCTGTCAGAGATTTCGGGCAGTGAAAGGTGGGTCAGAACGCCATGCAGTAGGAATTGGCGGAACCGTTTGCCGATCTCCACCTTCTCACACACTCCGTAGTAAGAGAGAGCATCAGCAATGATCGTTGTGTAATGCTCGTACACGACATTGTTCTGAGTGTTGCTGGTCGTGAAGATGATAGAGCCACGGATTGTAACTCGTGCTCAAATGAAAGGCGAGGCGAGAACGTCCTTGTTGTTGACCAAGGCGGCATTGACCTGGTGCAATGCAACGTCCGCGATAGCCTACTGCTCATCATAGGTTTTGTCAGGCCGGATGCCATTCATGTCATCAGCATTGACATTCTGGAAGTGGCATGTCACTTCTCTCTTGGCCTGTGGGTACTTTGTAGGAATAAGTTTTGGAGTTGGAGCCTTCAGCTTTTTGCCTCCACTCGGGATAGTTTCCCATCCACATGAGTTGGTAGGTGTTGTCTGTGGCATGACCGATGGTACAGAAGGAGTGGTATCAGTAGCGGTAGTAGCAGCAGCCACCTCTTGACCTGGGTTCTTTCTTGTAAGCTTCAACTTGAGAGTCTTCTTAACCAGGGCCGTTGCCGGAGCAGCCACAGGGGGAGAGATAGGGTGCTGGTAAGCCAAGATCTGCTGCTGCAGCTGAGTAACCCGGGCACCCAGCAAGTAAATCTGGCTATGCAGCTTGTCGGTGGTCTTCTGGAAAGCCGTCGTGGTATCGGCTGTGGATTTCACGATATCCACAGTAATCTGCTGGTAGAGACAGTCCATGGCCATCAGCATGATGAGCTCAAAGTCAGAACGCAGAGCCGCATGCTCTGGGTTCAGAGGCAGGGGAAGCTGGAAGGCAGCGTATTCGTGGCTCTCATTACCATCACCAAGTGCCTGGGTTGCGGTGGCGTTCTTGGCGTGCGGGAAGTCCATTCTGTTGTCGTCCAGTTCTTCCGCGTCGGATTCGGACCCTGGAGGGCTGTATTCGGGGGGACCCTTCAGCGGCGACTGGGGTCAGGTCTCAGTTGGAGTAGGGTGCATAAAAGTGTGTCGAGATGCCTGGCTACGGCCGGAGGCAGACATGGAGTAGGATCTATTCGGTGTTATCTCTGCTTCTGAGCATGTGATTCTGGGACTGGATGGCTCTCTTCACAGGGAGGCTTTGGCCTGAGATGCACAAGCATCACTACCAAAAGCTTTTTAAAACAGAAGAGGAACCAGAGAGATATCCGGAGATGGCGACCAGGTGATGATGGGCAGATACACAGGGTCCGCGATCACTGAGCAAGGGTCGGAAGGGTGGGGGTCAAAAACTGAACTCGAGCGAATCGGCTTTCCAGCTAATGAGACTGTAGGCCAAGATGCAGGGAACGTTTTGAGAAGGTTTGTATTGAGATCGATGGAAGAAGAGAAGAGTTCTGTTCGAAAATGTCGGGGTGGGGTTGAGGATGATACGCTATTTATTTCTCTTGTGCTTCAGTACTACAGACTATGTCACTCCTCCATGCCATACCACCCCCATGGGGTTCCCATCTTTCCCAGTACCGCCTAAAAGCAAAACAGAACAAACAACATGCAACTGTAAAAAGTGATATCTGACAACAGTCTCCTCCAACAGCTATGATTCCAGTGATTTTCAGAAGTATATCATGGTTAGAAAAGGGTGGGTGAATATGATAGTGGGTAAAGGAAGTAGTGCAATACCATTACCAACATTTGCTACCTCTAGGCGGTCATCATTGCATTGGCAATAGGTTTGTTGTCTTGACGTAGTGCCATCACAATTTTGACGTAGGTAGGGCAGTTGCGGTTGGAAGCTTTGTGTGGTTGCTGGCAGCTGACACAGCGAATCGGAGGATGGTTGCACGAGTGCCCAGCTTTGCAATTTCCGATTGCACATGGGTGATCTTTTGTGGCATGTGGATGTGCGCAGACAGCACCAGTATGAGTGTCCGCAGTGCAGCACTGAGTGGGATGTCCGTAGAGTCGGCATTTGTTGCATCGGGTACTAGGTCCAAAAGAAATGTATTCGGTAATCTCGCATTGGCAGTTAAACATTACAAACTTTGTGGCTCCAAGAGACTTCTTTGTCATTTCTCCAACAAGTGTTATGACCATGGAAGAAGCCTCTTTATCCTGACAGCGGTCAGGGCTGGTAAGCCATCGTGGTATCTGACCCATTCAGAGGGTGGGATAGGTATTCTCGATTTCTGTATGAACTTCTTCAGGGGTAGCACTTGTGGGAATACCATGAACGATGAATCGGGTCCATTGCTGGCTGATCTTGAGTGAGGCAATTGGGAATTCGTGGAGTGCATCTTCAAAGATTCCCAGATACAGTTCGTAATTGATACTGAGGTGTTGAGGGGCTGTTGTGAATATTAGATTGTTGGTGGCACTGATACTCGCAAAGATAAACGGTGGGTGTGAGATATCCGAGTGGTTCGTAATCGTCTTGTTGATCACCTGCAGTGCACGGTCGGCTGCTTCTTTGCGGTTGTTTGGTGCAGTTGTCAGGTTAAAGATAACTAGACGGTCTGCAGTCGGGTAAGGTTTTGGAAGGATAGTCTCCTTCTTCGCCTTTGTCTTCTTACTGCGAACCTCTGTAAATTCTGCTGGCTGCTTCTGTACCACCTGCGCATAGGTCGGTACTGAGAGTTGCAAGGGTTTTGTAGGTTTGGGGGGTGGTTGTCGAGGTGGTGAATTCGTTACCGTCTTGACAATAGTTGCAGTAGTAGTAGGAACTGGACGTGAGAAGAGTACTTTGACTTGTTCTGCTAGGTTTGCAATGGTTGCTGTCAATTGACAAATCTGCTTCTGGGTTTCCATCTGCTGATTCTTCATCTCACGCTGAAGATGAGTGGAGTGATTTTTGAGCTGATATCGGATCTCATTTCGGACGAATTGGCAGATTGGTTCAAGGAGTGACGTTATAGTGTTGTTCGAGCTTTCAGTGTGGTGCTGTGCTGACTTCCAGGCAAGGAAACTTGCAAGGGTATCAGTATCATGGTCCCACTCAGGTGCAAAGTCATCAAGGGTAATATGACTGTTGACCGATCCACTGGTATAGCTGGGTATTTTCGGTTCAAGCTGAAAGGGTCCAGTTTCATTAGTGGTCGAGAAAACATGACCCTCAGGAATAGTACCAGGGGCTGATGCCCTGGTGACATATTGTTTAGGATCTGTGTCCATTTCTCAAAGGTGGGGTCGAATGTTGATCGTAACCAAAGTAGCTGGGACGTAGGCAGGGTCAAATGGTCAACCACAACAAAGAAGTGGGAGTAGGCCAGCGAGTTCGCAGATAGAAACGCCATAGAGTCAGGAAGCTCCAGAGGGAATTTCTAGAGAAATCGTGGTGGGGATAAGAAGTTATTCAGGAGGGTGTGAAAACTTTTTCAGTGAGGGCGAGAGATGATAGATTGCGTGGAGAAAGAATCCCCAGACTAGCTACTGTGCCCTTCCTTTATACTTTTCCTTCCCTCTGTGGAATCACAGCTTGCCTGCAAGACTGACGCAGTTCCTTCATACAAGATCGTGACTCAATCGTCGCGCCTAAGGAAACACACAATCCTACTCGGCCCCCTTCGTTCTTCAACAGGTAATGCAAGGCAGACACACAGACAGTAAGGAAACAACAAGGTAAGCAAAAACCATAACACAGAGTAAAGCGAGGCAGACACGCAGACAGTAAGGAAACAACGAGGTAAGCAATAAACATAACACAGAGTAAAGCGAGGCAGACACGCAACAGTAAGGAAACAAGCAGGTGGACCCTGGCCGACCAGCGACCAGGTTAGTCTGAGAAATATCACTACCGGAGTGATATTTGCAAGGGCTAGGATGTTGTGTCTAGGCGTGTAGGATAATCGTGGCCATGGCAGCGGAGACAAGGATAAGCCACAGTGAGGTGAGGGTGGCAGCGGCTCCAGCGGCGGCGCCAAGTAGCCTGTTGTGCCAGGTTTGTGACAGTATGCCCCCTGTTCAGACTGAAGCTCCGGCGAGGTCATGTCGGATAGGCATGGGATGGTGGCAGATGGGGCTGCGGTAAATGCGTACGGCCCGGCGAGCCTGCTGCTGGGCTTGAAGTTGTTCGTTGAGTCATTGTTGTTCGGTGATGATTTTGGCAAGGACCCGCGTAATCTCCTGGATCGTTGCTGGTCGGCATTGTGTAGTTCGTCCATAGGTTGTTCCAAGGTTCGCTGGGCCACATGGTGGCGGCGGGCTTCCTGGGTAGTTGTTTGATATATCATGGTGACGACTTCGGTCAAAAGGGCAAGTTGTTCATCCTCTAGCATGGTGAAGGGTTCAGGGGTGTGCTCGATCAGGGCGGCTTCCTGGTCTTGCTGTGGCATGGTGTCGGCAAGAGGCACATCACTACAACGGAGGTGATTGTTTTCCATGCGCACAAGGAACCGGTAGTCAGGGAAGGCCCGCTTTCCCTCCTGCCAGTCTGCGCACGACTTGTGAGGGTTGAGGCGTCGTTCGCGGGTTATCTGGACTAGCTCTTCTGGATGGCTGAGAGGGCAGTTGAATATCTGCGGATGGCAGCTCCAGTGGTTTTCGTGGGGGTAGTAGTTGTTGTCTTTCATCTGGCGGTGAATGCCACAGTAGTTGTTATAGCAGGCAGTCCAATGGAGGGGTACATGGTCGTCAAGTGGAGGGGAGGGTGCAGTCGGGGGTGGGGGGGGGGGGGGGGGGGGGGGGCAAGATGATGGGTTGGGGGGGTGTGGGCGGGGAACGTTA
>Ga0307516_10004335_pt1 | contig 17561 bp, 24 predicted proteins | sample 19_EM_MG_FD_203310 | JGI IMG/M metagenome (GOLD analysis project Ga0307516, IMG submission 203310) | Populus trichocarpa ectomycorrhiza microbial communities from riparian zone in the Pacific Northwest, United States - 19_EM | ecosystem: Host-associated > Plants > Roots > Unclassified | place... | reverse complement strand
ACCTTGAAGCTTGGGAACGACGTGCTGACTTCCTCTGTAGGTTCACCTTCGACGACATTTCTCAACTTGATCAGGGTGTCTCGATAGCGTCGGCGAATATTCGCGAGTGGAGGAACTCGTTTATTCGTATAAACCGTGTCCCATTGGATGTTCTCTCCCTCATCCCCACACACCTTCCTTCCCAGAAGGACCGTTTCTACGCCAGTTTTGTATGCCGTCACTGGCGCAGAACCTTTCTTCAACATGCGGCGTTGTGGTCCCAGTTACACGTCTCAAAGGGCAAGGCATACGTTGAAACTCTGCTCGAACGCGCGAAAGGGTCCGCACTACATATCACCACCAGTTTGGATGATCCGGTTGGCACCATAATGCTGTTTTCTCCCCACACCGCGCAAATCAGGTACCTCTCCTTCGAAGAAACCTTCTGGGAGGATGTTCAAAGGTTTTCCGAAGTCAATTCTGGGCCACTCCCCCTCCTCCATACCCTCAGAATCAGTGCCTTTGAGGAATCGAACCTGAACGTGATGACCCCTCCCTCGCTCCCCCTCTTCACCGGCGCCATCAATCTGAAGGAGTTCGTGTTGCAATCGGAGAGATCACCATGCTTACATCACTTCGTCTTTCCAAACCTCACCACATTCGAATTGTCGGCAATGCCAGCATTCGAGGGGTTCAACGTTTCGCAGTTACTCGACTTCCTGGAAGCTTCACCCATGTTGCAAACGGTCCACATGAAGATAATTAACGACATACTGCTCGAAGACGTCCCTCGGGAGAGGGTTGTCGTGCTTCCAAGCGTCGAAACCTTCTCCCTGATCGTGAGCGAAGGACGGCCTGGCTACGAAATCGCAGCTCGCGTGTCGTGTCCTTCCGCGAGGCACGCATCATTCATGCACGAAAGGGACGTCCCAAGGGCGAACATCCAGGAAATTTTCGTGTTCCCTACCTTCGTTCCGTGGAGTGCGATCGCCCGCCAGTATACGAAAGGTCCGGTCGAGGGGATTGCACTCGAAATAAAGTTCTCTCGCGACCCCCTCATCGAGTGTTCCATCACTTTCCAGTCCCCCGACGCAACTACCCTTAAGTTGGGTTTTCAAATTAACGAAAGCGAGGAGGAGGAGGAGTTTCAAATGCCATTTGAAGAGATGCATTACCAAGTCTTCCATCAGGCTTCTAGGACTATCCGCGACCACCCACTGCTGGAAAATGTCAAACGCCTCGACATTAGCCACAGGGCTCTCTTTGTCGATTCTGTCTACTTCCTACGTCTCACAGAGGAAGTCGAACAATTGTTCAAATCCATGGGCCCTCTAGAGGAGTTGACTACCTTCGGCTGCGACCTGAATTTATACTTCGGTTCCTTCCTCGAACTCTCAGGGTCCCACGGTCTGACCGCAGTCCCCCCAGTTAGGAAGCTCACAATCTCGCACCCATCGTACAAACGCAACAAGGAGTTGTGTATGGCAGCAATCGTGGGACTCGCAAAGTCGCGGCACGCGCTGGGTATACCTTTCGAACATTTGAATGTCTGCATGGAGAGGCTTCCTACGGTGACGGCGGAGAGGTTGGAGCCGTGGGTCGGCGCGGTGGACTGCCGTGAGGAGGTGGAGCCAGACTATGATTACTATTAGTATTCCCAGGTCTATACAGTATACGCTTGCGCGGCCGCATTAGCAGGTCGTTGGGCCCTTTGTCTGAATGCGCACGCAGATACAAATTGCGCTGGACAGTGACACAAGATCCCCGGGGATTGCCTTGATTACCCGGAAACCGGGGGAGAGTCATAATGTGAAAAATACAACGGCGAGCCGAATTGGTCCCACCATCCTACCCAACATTTGTACAACCCAAGAGACCATGAGTGCACTAAAGCGTGCGCGTCTCATCGACACCGAAAGTTCCGTGGTGCACCCGTGAGGTAGGTTAACAGCATCAACACCAAGGGTTGTCGGTACAACGCTCAGCGCTCACTCCAGGTCCTCGGAATAAATCCTGGGGAAATACCACGAAATATGAGCATTGGTGGTGGGTAATACGGGGAGAGGCGGCGTGCTAATAGAGCGAGACGGGCTACGATTTTTCGGGGACGTGAACGGAGAGTTGTGGCGCCTTCATGTTTCCGACGTAGTCCTTCGCGAACAAGAATGTCAATGGGCATGGGTATGGTATCGGACCGTCAACTCACCCTTATCCATCTCTCCCTCTGCTCTGGTACATGATTGAAAACAATATAGCGCTTGTCGTTCTAGAGACGGTGGGTTATCGTTGGGCGGAAACACTAGGTAAGTATACCATACCTTGAGAACTTTGACGATTTCCTTCACGTCAACCCCCTTCGCCAATTTCTTCATGTCCACCCTCTCTTCATCCTCCTTCTCCTCTTCGCCAATGTCATCGTTCTGAATCGAACTATCCACACCTGCTCCGCCGATCTTACCCAACCGTCCCCAAAACTCGATGAAAGAGTTCTCCCCCATCATCTCGTCGAAAGCCTTTCGGGCTTCTGTGTTCCTCTCCCGTTGCCACCTCTCGAACTCGTGCTCGAGGTCTCGTTTGTCGAAACCCAATTTCGTCGCTGGTAGTGAAGAAAGCATGGAGTCTACGGGGAGAGTCGAGAATGCGGTGGCGAGGGTGGGGGTGTGTGATTCGAATAAGACGTGGAGACTTTGGATATGCTTGTGGCGGAGCTTCCCAATGTGGTCGTGGAAGATGTGAAGTTTGTGGTTCAGAGGCAGTGTGGACCTTGTGAACCTCGGATCTGTTTCGAGTTGTGGGAGAACAGAATTCCACGTAACCTGAAAATCACACTGTTTTAGCAAAGAGTTCCACTGCGACGCTAAACTTACCTGTGGGTCGCGAATCGCATCCGTGAGCAAAGTTCTGGGAAAAGTCAAGGCGGGGGACGTTTAGCGCCACAAATATCTATCTCCAAGGGGTGGTTCGTCGGGCGCACCGGAAATCCCGCTCGTCCTCCTCCTTGTTCAATCCTGCCCTCGATCGTTCGATTTGTGCTCCGACTTTGGATAGGTTGGCTTTGACCTTTTGTTCTCGCTCTCTCAAGGCGCGTTCCCTCTTTTCCTTCTTCTTTCGGTCTGCTTCTTCAGGATCCTCCTCCACCTTCTTCTCAGAAAAATGGGAGGTCGAGGCAGCGGGGGGCGAAGCAGGTGGACCACCAGCGTTAGCCTTCAGGAAGGCGGTGAAGAGCTCCTCACGGAGAGAGGAAGACCCAACGGCTTCGTAGCGAGGGTCCGAAGATATTTTGCGCTTGAAGTCTTTCCAAGCCGGCTGCTCGTTGGCGTTGTTTCCACGCAGAAGGACGAAGAAGTCCTTTTCTGCCTTCTGGGCAGCGGCTCGCTTCTCTAGGACAAAATAATCAGCGACGAGCAAAATCGTGGAACGGGACAAACGAACTTTCGCCCAATTCCCTCAAGAAACTCCTGAAACGTTTCTCCCTCTCCTTTTCATCCCTACCCCAACCATAGAACCGCCGATCTTTTTTCCACTGCCGACGGAAGTCGGTCCAACTCGTACGAGTACTCTTCACTTCCTCGTTTAGCAACTTCTCGAATTCCTCCTTGGGATCCTCTTTCTCCTTCGCGACTTTGGATTGTCGTAGCTCACGGGCTCGTTCGCGACAGTAGTCGTCGAACACTTCACGCCGTGCGGAGACGGAAGAAAGGAGCACGTAGCGAGGGTCTGAGATGAACAAAGGGAGGGATTTATCCCAGGGGTGAAGCGGGTTGATATCCTTCTCCCTCAAGAGTGTCTATAATTCCGTAAGCAAGGGGAAAGGGGATTAAACGGTGGCTAGAGCACCTTGAAAAGTGCCTTCGCTTCCTCTGGCGCTAGGTCAACCTTGGCAGGCATGTTTAGCTGCTGGGTTTTATACTCCTCCTTCAGTGTATCTTCGTCCTTTACCCGTTTCTGTTCAGCCTCCTCCTCTTCCTTCTTCTGCTTCTCGAGTTCCTCTGCCTCGGCGGCGAGTTGAGCAGCAGCCTCCTTCTGCCATTCTTCCTCTTCGCCATCATCGTCACTATCATCGTCCTCGTCGTCCATCTCATCGTCCTCTGGCTCGTCGTCGACGCGAGCCTTCTTGGAAATGACGACCTCGTCAACCGGAACGGGGTCCTGAGCCTTTCGTTTCGCGGTCTCCTTTGCGATCTGGGCTTTCACGCGCTCGGTTTCGATCCTTGTGGCCTCTTCCTCCTGTTCCATAATTAACTGTTCGGCTGCATCCTGTTCCTCATTCTCCAAGGCTTCCACGGCTTCTTTGATCTCGTCTGGGACGGTCCACACGCTTTGCTTCTCGACTTTGTGCGAATAGAACGTGTTACCTTGGGTGGTCTTGACGCGGATCCAGTCGGTTCCGGGGACGGGTGTTTTGACCAAAGGTTTGTCCTTGGCTGGTTTTTGGGCAGGAGGAGGAGCAGCGACAGTAGGGTTCATCGCAGGGAACGCAGGAAGCGGTCTGACATACGTAGACTCGCTTGTATAGACATTAAAGTAGTACGGCTGACCGCCTGGCCCTGTGTTCCGAAGTGTTTGTGAAAGAACGGTAGAACGCAGGGCGAGACTTACCGACGTGTTCTGTCCACCCATGGGGTAGCAGTGGGGGTCCCATTAGAGCCTGACCAGGGATGGGTGCAGCCATTGTGATGGCGACTGGGAAGACCTCAGAAAGCCGCCGGCAAAGGACTCGATCGTTTGTGGTAAACATGTCTTCAACTCCCATCTCTACCTCGACTTCACACCCGTTCATCCCTCCCGGTCCATCCGATCTGCGTTCTCCTTGCCCTGCCTTGAATGCTCTAGCAAATCATGGATACATGTACGCTGTGGTTGTGGTAGTCTTTGCTACACATGGCTAACCAGCGCCAGTAATCGTGAAGGCAGGAACCTCACAGTACACGCTCTTGTCGAGGCGATACAACGGGTGTACAACTTCACAAAACCGCTGGCCTATCTCTTGGCCATCTCTGGTGTTTTCCTCTGCGGAAACGGGCGAACCGTCAATCTCGATCGCCTCGCCAAACACAACATTATTGAACACGACGCGTCGTTATCCCGTCAGGACGCCCAACCGCCAAGTTGCTACTCTCCCATCCTCGCAGACCCTAACCTTGTTGACCAACTCATGCGTGCATTTCCTGGGGCCTTTCTTGTCCTGGAGGATCTTGCTGTGGCTCGTGTTACCAGAGAATCACAAGCTGTTGGTGGTCCGCTCAGTTCTCTACATGCTGAAATCGCCAGGGCGGAGTCTGGGCTAATACTTCAAGTCTTCGGAGGCGAGAACTCTCAGGTCGACAAGGCTATCTTACGTACTTGGCTCGTGGACGGCCGTCTTTCTGGCTGCTGGGAGTCCCCCAAGAGGAGGATCGGGATTCGTACGACGTCATCCGTGGGAAGGCGCATCGCGGCTAGTATGGATTCTATTCGGAATCCCAAGTATGTGCGACCTTCGTTGCCGGATTCTTACCGTCTCTTCCCTTCACTTGCTAGAGAGCTGCGGCTTTTGGGTTTTGGGTTTATGCCATGACCTGGTGTGCGTCGTGCCGTTGACAGAATATTAGCTTATGCATGTACTTTGCCGTATTGGATCCCTCGACTACTATGGACCCCCTTGCCATGAGACTGCCGGGCTTTTCTCCGTATAACCCAGATCCATACATACCGTCAACAAACTTCCAACCAATCGCTTCATCAACCACGCCGCGGGTCACGGATGCACGTGGATATTAGAGTCCGCATTTTGAGGTATTTCGAGGCGTTTAATCATTCGCTGAACACGGTAGGTCCTTTGGTCACCGGCCACCAACCACCCGTTGGTTTCATCTGTGTTTGTGGCGGTCGTACCAATTACCTCTATGGTATGACGAGGGGGGATGTTTGCGGAGCAGATCAACCGCCCTTGAGCTGGTGCGAATGCTGCGGTGGTGGAAAGCCTCGGGCCCCGTACGTCGTGTCTCAGGCGTGGACCGTGTTTTTACCACATCGAGCAGATATGACGAGCATTGGAATTCGATGATATCCGTGCGTTGGATATCTAAATAGTCAGGCACCACATGGAGTTCCCTCGAGTGTATCGTAATGAATATCAAAGACCGATTTCAAGACAATCTTAGGATGCCTTGCAGTGCTTTATCCGAAGTGCGCGCTGTCGCAGGGCTGTGATACACAATATTTCCCGAGGTCACAACGAGTCACATCACACATCCCCCCTTCCGCTCCCAATCCTAATGTCCATGGAATCTATCAACCGATTCCTCTATGGCCCCACACCAGAACAACGTGTCCGGGAATGGCAGAACAAACTACGGCAAGAATCGAGAGTCCTGGACCGTGAGATGAGGCAGGTCGGATTTCCGCGTATCGGTGGCGTATGTCCGTGGTTAACCTCGGGAATCCACAGCTGGACGTCGCCACGAAGAAGGCTCAACAACAAGTGAAACAGCTTGCTAACAAGGGAGATGTGAAGAATGCCAGGGTTCTTGCGCGCGAGGTTGTGCGAAGTCACAAACAGAAGGACCGTCTGTCCGTCAGCAAGGCGAGGCTGGGGTCCATCAGCCACCAGCTACAGCAGCAACTTGGTGCGGTGTTCTGAGTGCCCGCAGGTAGTCTGGATACTCACGCATAAAAAAAAGCAATGACCAAGGTCACAGGATCCTTGCAGAAGTCAACTGAGATCATGAAACTCTCGAATTCGCTCATCAGACTCCCGCAGATCAGTGAGGTCATGCGGAACATGAGCATGGAAATGACAAAGGTAAGTAAATAGTGAAGCCAACAAACCGGACATTGAGTAGCCCTTGTTACCAGGCTGGTATCATGGATGAGATGATGGAAGACATGCTCGACGCCGAGGAAGACGAAGAGATCGAGCAAGAGGCTGACGCGGAGGTCGATAAAATATTGTTCGACCTTACGAACGGCAAACTGGGACAGGCCGGAACTGTCGGGACCGAGCTACCAGTATGCCGTTTGACTCTTTGGTTTACTCTTGCTAATGTGTACATTCACAGTCCGCGCAGGAGCGGTTGGAAGACGAAGAGACGGAGCGGGCGATGGAACAGTATCGTCAGCAGCTGAATGGTATACTCAGTTCATGATTTCATGTCCCTAGATTTTTGTGTAATGTACCTGGTAATTCTGTCCACTCGTGTCCCCTCCAGGGTTCGTACGATCCGTGGGAGGCGGATTCCAAGAATGATTGGCGGAACCCGTCACGTGGTACGGTCCTTCCGCTCATCGCCGACTTTTCAAATCTTCACCTTCCTCCAAACCATGTTAAGTTCCAGGTATCTCTCCGGCGTTGCCCAGAACACCCTGAGGCGTTCTCAGGTATGCGTTCGGCTGGGGGGCACTCGCGTCCATGCTGACCATCAGCGTAGGCCCTCAGAAGCTACGCAACTGCTGGCCCGACTGCCGCCTTCTCTGCTCAGAAGGGTGCCAATGTTGGTAACATTCATGCTCGCGCCGGAACCGACTACTGACGGCCTCCCAGGGCAATTACACCGTCACGCTCATTCCCGGAGATGGTACACGACTTGTCTCCTCCGCTATGCGTCACAATGCACTGAGGTCACACGCTCGCAGGTATTGGTCCAGAAATTAGCGAATCCATTAAGGATATCTACACCGCTGCCAAGGTATGCACCCCAAGTGTACATTTCTCTCGTCTGACAACACTCCGTCAGGTTCCAATCCAATGGGAGGAGGTTGACGTTACGCCCGTCTTGAAGGGAGGCAAGACGGTCATTCCTGATGCCGCTGTCAATTCCATCAAGAAAAATACTGTGGCCCTTAAAGGTACGCGCTTGTTCTGGGCGCTGTTATGGTCGTTTCTGATGTTGAACCTAAAGGACCTTTGGCCACACCGAGTAAGTACCCTCCGTGGTCGTTTTCGCTTGCTCGCTGATCGTCGCGGGGCAGTCGGAAAGGGTCACGTTTCCCTTAATTTGACCCTCCGAAGGACTTTCAACCTTTTCGCCAACGTCAGGCCATGTGTATCCATCCCCGGATACAAGACACCATATGATGATGTCAACACCGTTCTCATCCGCGAAAACACAGAAGGAGAGTACTCTGGCATTGAGCACGAGGTCAGTGCCCGTGGGTTCCCCTGACGTGTACAGTATCCCTAACCTTCGCTGTAGGTCGTCGACGGTGTCGTTCAATCGATCAAGTTGATCACTTGGGATGCTTCGGAACGGGTCGCGCGCTATGCCTTCAACTACGCCCAAGCTCACGGCAGGAAGCGCGTCACTGCAGTGCACAAGGCGAACATCATGTGAGTATTCGGTTCATTTGGAAAGTGACCTGTCTCACCGCGCGCCGCAGGAAAATGTCTGATGGCATGTTCCTATCTGCCTGTCGTCAAGTTTCGAAGGAGTTCCCACAGATTACTTACGATGAGGACTTGCTCGATCGCGCCTGCCTCAGGGTCAGTATCTGCAATCTCTTGGAGTGATCGAATTTAATCGCTCTGCGCATGGTAGATCACTCAAAACCCCGCCCCCTACTCGGACCGGGTTATGGTGATGCCGAACTTGTACGGCGACATCTTGTCCGACATGTGCGCTGGTCTTATTGGTGGTTTGGGACTAACGCCATCGGGGAATATCGGACGAGTGAGCGCCCATTTCGTCTGCTCTTTCGGGTCGCACCTCACCTCACTTGCAGGACGCTTCGATCTTCGAAGCCGTCCACGGCTCAGCGCCCGATATTGCCGGCAAGGGCTTGGCTAACCCCACCGCTCTCCTCCTATCCTCCATGATGATGCTCAGGTAGATGATTCCATCATGACTGCGTGACCGCCGAGCTGACTTTGTCAAGGCATATGAACCTCACCGGGTACGCCGACAAAATCGAGAAGGCTGCGCTTTCTGTAAGCCTTTACCGTTACGGGCGCAATTCGTCTTTTCTGATAACATTCTACAGACAATTGCCGAGGGCAAACACGTCACTGGTGACCTTGGTGGAAAGGCTTCGACCAAGGAGTATACCCAGGCCATTATTACCAAGTTGACCGCTTAAGTGCGCTGAGGGTTACCATTGTACTCTATTTGTACACAGTCGCCAGGCAGTGTGTATTAGCCCACATTGCTCATGTTATCTTAGACGAGATTAAACCTGGATACCGGCGCAAACTGGCGTGAGAATTGATGCACGTGTCGCTACACCGCCCAGTTATTCGGCCGGGGGTCTATCCCCTCTCACCCACATCTCCCATTGACGATAACCTAACTCCCCTCGCCTCACAAGGCACCACTTCCATTATCCCTCACGCGCCCCGCAGGGCAAGCCTACGTTCTTCTACGCAATCTCCCACCTCGTCCGTACACACACTTTGGTTATCTGGACTGCGCGCCCTGATACAGATGACAATTGATACCGCCCTCCAGCTCATTGTACTTCAACGCACCGAAAAAGCCAAAACATAAAAACACCCAGGAAAACGCCCCAAAACCAGCAAAAAGAGCCAAAAACGAGTAACACATCACGAACGAAATGACAGACCAAGTCGCGGTGCAACAGCCTTCTTCCCAGTCGAAGGAGGAAAAGAAGCCCGCGGCATCCAACCCCTCCAATCAAAATTCTAGCAAGGGGCCCCAAAAGAAGAACCCAAGCAGGTCGAACAACCCCGGCCAAGGACGGAGAAAACCATCATCTGCCGCGAACGAATCCGGGTCAGACACCGGTGGCGGACGTAAAGGTAACGACAGCAGCAGCAGGAGAACTTCAGACAATCGTGCAAAGAATCAAGGCGGTCGTGGCGGGGGTCAGAGGAACCGCCTGCCGTCTCAAGGCCGCCCAAGCAACACCAATAATGGTCAATCTGGAAACAGGCAGGCTAGCAAGTCAAACTCTAGCACTCCCGCTCCTGCGACAGGTGCCGAGACTAGTGATGCCTTGTCTTCTCTTCAACGTGTTATCGCTGACCTCAGGACTGGCTCCCCTGCAGTTCAACCTTCCGCCATCCTACCAACTGAGGTCGTTTCGTCACTCCCGGTCAACGCCCCTGTCTTCCAACCGGGCATGCAGGCTTGGCCTGGCCCCACGCAATCTAACGACCCGGCAAGACATCGCAAGGCTGCCTCAGTTGGTGCTTCTTACAACAACAGCCCTATCGGATCCTACGCTCCTAACTTGGGTGTCATGATGGAGGATGCTGAAGATACTCCCATCCCATTCGAAGAAGGCGAGATTCACGGTGATGCCAGTTTCCGCCAGCAACAGGCCCACAACCGCCGCTCCCTCTCTCAGAGCTTCACTGCCCCACGATTTGCTGCTCTTGCTCAGCAGGATCAAAGCGAGGTTTTGGGACCTACGGGTCGTCCCCAGTTGGCTCCCGGGTTCATGTTTGGGGGTGGTGGTACCCGGCGAAGGGGTAGCACAAACGGTCCCATGGGCCCACCGATCAGCGAGGATGATCTCGGCTTCCAGTTCCCTCAACAACAATCCCGCGGTCTTGATGGTCATGGCCTTCCCCGACCGGGCGACGCTGGGGGTGAGGTTACGGGTATCATGGCCGAACAGGTACATCACTCGCTCCGCCACACTTCGTTATCAAACGCTGAACTTCTCTATAGATCGCCATCCAGAAGCAGATCGAAGCGTTGCAACAACAACAGCAGGCACTTTATCAGCAGCAGCTCGCTTCTAATCAAATTCTCTCTCTGCAGACCCCGGGGCTCGTTCCGGGCCGTCCGTCCGCTCATAGGCGCGTCCAGAGCACCGTTCCCGTCCCCAACAACAATCCTTTCGGTGCTCATAATCCGATCAACTCACTTGGCAACCTCAGTGGACTTGGTATGGGCCTCGACGGTCAGACCGCCGGAATCCCTCGTGGACACGGTCGCAGACACAGCGTGAATGTTTTGAACAAGACTGTAGGTCAAAGCATCGGGTCTTTCGAGGAAGGAGGGTTTGAGCCGTTCGACGACGGATTCAATCAGCCCGGCCAACAGCAGCGTGGTGCGTACACACGATACACTATCTCATGATTCAATCCATTAAGTCTAGGCGCAGCCCCCTCCATCTCACACGCCAACAACTTCGCACAGGATCTTGCTCAAGCCCAGGCTCAGCTCACCAGTCTGCAGCAATTTCGCGCTGCGTCTGGTGGTCACCACCACAAGATGCCTTCGTTCAGCTTCCCCAATATGCTTCCGAACATGATGGCTGCCAACATGATGGGCCTCGGCAATGGAGTCAACTTCCTTCAGCAGCAGACTCAACAATTCCAGTCCCAACTACAGCAACAGTCCAACCAACCACAGCGTAAATCCCTGTTCGCTCCCTACCTCCCCCAGGCTTCACTCCCTCCGCTCTTGGCCGCTGGGAAGCTCGTCGTTGGTATCCTCCGTGTCAACAAGCGCAACCGTTCCGATGCGTACGTCTCTACGGAGGTCCTGGACGCCGACATCTACATCTGCGGTTCCAAGGACCGTAATCGCGCTCTCGAGGGGGATATCGTTGCTGTTGAGTTGCTCGACGTTGACGAGGTTTGGGCGACAAAGAAGGAGAAGGAAGAGAAGAAGAGGAAGAAGGAAGAGAACTCCGCTTACGAGTCGAAGAACGCTGTTGGCCGCAAGAACGATAAAAAGAAGGACGATGTAGAAGTTGAAGGCCAGGGTTTGATGTTGTTCGAAGACGAGGAAGTTACCGACGAAGTCAAGCCCCAGTTCGCTGGTCACGTCGTCGCGGTTGTTGAGCGCATGCCTGGGCAACTGTTCTCTGGCACCCTCGGCTTGCTCCGCCCGTCCTCTGCCGCAACCAAGGAGAAACAGGAGGCCGAACGTCGCGAACGTGAAGGTGACCGCGGTGATGAGCCCAGGCGACCGATCGAGCGTCCCAAGATCGTCTGGTTCAAGCCAACTGATAAGCGTGTCCCTCTCATCGCCATCCCCACGGAACAAGCACCTGCTGATTTCGTTCAAAACCCTGATGCGTACGCCAACAAGCTTTTCGTTGCTTGCATCAAACGCCACGTAAGCCCGCCCCTTGATTCACCGATGTTCCGTACGAACCTTCTCGTTTCCTGCAGCCCATCAGCTCTCTTCATCCGTTCGGTACCCTGGTTGAGGAACTCGGCCCCATTGGCGATATCGAGGTCGAAACCAGCGCGTTGCTCAAGGACTGCAATTTCCCGACTGAGGAGTTTAGCGAGAACGTGCTCAAGTGCCTCCCCCCCACCCCTTGGGTGTAAGCGTCGTCTTTGGCATGTGACCTCACTTTCTCATCTTACCCACTTAGTATTCCCGAGCGCGAGCTCGAGGTTCGAAGAGACTTGCGGCAAGAACGAATCTTCACCATCGATCCCCCTTCTGCCAAGGACTTGGACGATGCGCTGTCCGTCAAAGCCAACGACGATGGTACCTACGACATCGGTGTCCACATTGCTGATGTTTCGTACTTCGTGAAACCCAACACTGCTCTCGACCGTGATGCCAAGAAGAGGGCGACCAGTGTCTACCTCGTCCAACGAGCCGTCCCTATGCTCCCACCTACACTCAGCGAGGAGCTCTGCAGTCTCAACTTTGGGAAGGATCGCCTTGCTTTCTCCGTCATCTTCACGATGACCAAGGAAGGAAAGGTTACCAAGAAATGGTTCGGTCGTACGGTCGTCAAATCATCTGCCCAGCTTTCGTACGCAAATGCTCAGGACGCGATCGATGGCGAGGTCCTTGGAGGAATTCCCGTCACCCCCGAACACGACGCTTCCGCAATTGAGCACGACGTCAAGATTCTCCACGGTATTGCGAAGGTCCTCCGGGACCGCCGAGTCAAGAGTGGTGCCCTCTTCACCGAGACACCCAAATCTGCCTTCATTTTGGACGAGTCCGGTAGGCCCGTTGACTGTGATCAATCCGTTCCCAATGATGCCACTTCGCTGGTTCAGGAGGTGATGTGCACTGGCTTCCTATCGCGGGCATTCCGGCTGATCTGAATCTAATCCCAGTTCATGCTCCTCACCAATATCGCCGTTGCTGAACAGGTTGCCGTGAACTTCCCCGAGCAAGCACTTCTGCGTCGCCATGACACTCCCATTGAGCGTCGGCTCGTACGTGGCGTCTCTCCCGTTTGTAAGCAGTGCACTGACCCGCCATGCAGAAAGGATTCCAGGAACGAGCGGAAGGCCTCGGATACAAGATCGATATCACCTCTTCTGGTGCCATCATGAAGTCTCTTGAAACCGTTCATGACCCCATCATTAAGAAGATCCTCGAATTGTTGTCTCGAAAGGCCACAGTCAAGGCCAAGTACTTCTGCGCAGGCATGCTCGACATCGCGAAATATCAGCACTACTCTCTTTCAGTCCCTCTCTACACGCATTTCACCTCTCCGATTCGTCGGTATGCTGATGTGCTGGTTCATCGTCAGCTTGACACGATCCTTCAAGCCGGCGGCGAACGTGAGTAGACCTTCACCGACCTCATTGTATGCTGACTAATTTTCCGCCTTGCAGAACCCAAGTTTGCCCTGGACCGAGACACTGTTGCCAAGGTTGCTCAGCAGTGTAACATGTACGTTGGAAGTTTGTCCGGATTAAAAACGCCAACTAATCTCTCCCCGCCAACAGCAAGAAGGAATGCGCTCGACTAGCGCAGGAGCAGTCGGCCCATCTGTACCTCTCCGTACTCATCTCGGACTTGACCCACAGGTATGGTCCCGTCGTTAGGCAGGCTCAGGTCGTCGGGGTCTTGGATTCTGCCTTCGATGTATTGGTGCCTGAATTCGGTATTGAGAAGCGCGTTCATGTAGACCAGATGCCGATCGACGTAAGTGAACGAGGAGGTCTTGCGGAACCTCACTGATCTGTCCGCAGAACCACGTTTTCGACGAACATACCCGGACCTTACAGATATATTGGTCGAACAAGGATGTCATTGGATGGCTGGCGGAGAATAACGACGACGAACACTTGAAGAAGGTTCACCGCACTGCCGAACAAACTGCAATGAGGATGGAGGTAGTTTCCAGGAGCGTACACGATGAGAAGGCTTTGTTCGAGGAGGATGAGGATGAGGACGATGGTGATGATGAGATTGTCATTGGGAGGTCGAACGCGGTGGAGAGTCCCGGCGCACCCTCGGTGGTCGAAACCTCGAAGCAGAGGCAGTTGTCTATGGCCAAGGTGGACCCTGTCTTCGAAGGATTGAAGACGCCCATAGCTGGGCACAAGATCCAGGAGATCAAGGAGTTGATGTCCGTCCCCGTATGTATACCCCTTTATCTCTCCCAGTCCCTTCTACTAATACCGAAACGATCAGGTCATCATCACAGCCGACTTGACCAAGAGCCCGCCGGTCATCAAGGTATACAGCGTCAACCCCTTTGCTAAAACGAGCGACAAGAAGAACTGAACATTCCTCACGCGTGCTTCCACCATTCCTTCCCAGTTGTACTACTACCCCGGTTACGTTACTCGCGAATCGTCGGCCCCTCACACCCCCCTCACGAGGAGTACTGGGCTCCCCCAAACATTAGTTTTCCGTTTTTTCCCCTTTGTAAGCTACAAAGAAGCGGTATGCTTCGCATTTCCTGCTCTCTTTCTCGTATGGATGGATTACGTCTCTTTTCTTGCAAATTCGCTCAGATCTCCTCTCACCCTTGTGGTTCGCTCGACGCTGTTTACTTTGCTTTGCAGCCTCCCTTCCCCGTTCGCACCACCCCTTCCGCGATCCCTCCCCCTCCCCAGCTTGTTGTATCGTAAGGCCAATCATATGAAGCCCAAGGTTTCGTTTCCAGTGGTTCAAAGCCGAGGGGCTCCTCTGCGTGAACCTCGTCCGTGTATACGTGCGAGCAGGACAGTGATTTATTCATCTCTGCACAGAATTTTCTCATGAGGGCGGCAATTTCCAAACTTGTTTCATTTCTTACGTCTTTTGGGTGTTTGCAATGCGCATGCCAATTTGCGTGTACACGATGAGGAAAAAACTACCACCTGACGACGTGACACCCGAAGAAAACGAGGGTCATGACATAAGCTACTACTATGATGAGACGTTGGAATAAGTGCGCTCGAGATAATATAACAGGAGCGGGTCATAAAGGGGTCGTTAGAGGTCGTGATGGATGGACATGGAAAGCGAGGAAAGCGATTACAATGAGTGGATGTACACGACAAGATGGAAAACTTGGAGGGGGATCTAAACGAGGGTTGCAGCATGGAACATCAAGATGCAAGGAGGAAATTCTGAGCGCAAAAAAGAAAAAAGAAAGCAAGAGAATTAAACTGCCTATAGCCAGGCAGGACTGGGGCGGGCTTTCAGGGTCATAGATGGATCATTCCGTAATTCTGGGATGGATTTCGAAGAGGGCAAGGGCTGGACATTGGAGAACGACTTTCCGTGGCCACGAAGCTGAGTCGAGCACGGGGCCGGAGTGGGGGTAGCGGTCGCCTCGTGTCTGGAACCTTCTCTGGAAGAGGGCGCGCTCGAGTTGGGCGTGGGGATATGGGAATCGAACTCGGTCTCGCTCGGGCCCTCAGCGAACTGGTGGAGGCTGTGCATCGACAAGTTCTTGGACCTCATACCGAGTTGATGATGGCTCTGAGCGTGTGTGATGGAGGGTCGCTTGGAGGATCTTGAGGAACCCGAGGTAATGGATTTCGAGGAACTGGTGATGGGGGTGTATTTGGATAGTTCCTCCGTGCACAACTTGGATAGCTCCTCGAGGTTGAGGAAGTTGGCTTCATCTCGAAGTTCCATGAGAGTTTCGGCCATTGCAGGAGAACACTTGTTTGGGAGCCTGACGGCTCGTGGGAGAACGCCTGGTTGGTCAGGCGAGGTAGGGGTGCGGAGGTAGGTCAGGATGTGTGTGTATCTAGAACAAGAAAAATAAGGCGAGAATTGAGTTTCGATGGTTCGGTAGGCGATAATTGAATGGGATAAGTGAACACGTGGAGACTCACGGAGCACTAGGACGATCCAAGAATACATGAAGTGCAGCAGGGGTGGGGGCAAGCAAGCCAGACGCCGAGATGTGATTCACAAAAATTGAGTTGATCGAGTCCAGATTCTCCTCGATCCCACTCGATTGCGAGTATACAGAACTCGCCTCCGAGTGTTGCTTCTTGCGCGCCTCCAATAGGATCCTGGAGAAGTACTCGCTGAAGCAGCAAGTCTCGCGGGAGATGAGGGTGGCCATAGTGGTCTTGAGCGATTCGGTACTCGTCTCGAGAGTGATTATCGTCTTCTTTGGATCAATTGGAAGCGATGGAATCGTAGATAGAAGAATCGGATCAAAGGGCGGAGGTGAAGGTGAAGGAGGAGGTGCAGTCTCCACGGGGGGAGTCATGGAATATTCGTTTAATGATGGAGGATATGAAGCCTTGACGGTCCGTGGCGGAGATGGTGTTGGTTGGGGGACCTGAGGAAGGGGCAGTTGCGGTGGGGTTCTCATACTCGGTTTAGTGGGCGACCGAGGCGAGATACGCGCGAGATCCGGCAGGGGTGGTAAGGGGGGACTTGTGGGAGGTGAGGGACATGGGTTTCGGGAAGAGGAGTAACCGCCGGTTTGTGACCGTTGGGATCCTGCACGCTTTGGACGCGTCTCGACGGACTCGAAGCTGTCTTCCCTCACTTTTTCCTTTTCTCTTTGCATAACGGTGAGAGCTTCCTGGGGTGTTCGGACGATGGTCACACTGGGAGCTTGTTCGACTCGGCCGAAGGCGTCGTTCAGTTTGGGCTCGGATATCCGAAGGGGAGGAGAGGTGGAGGTGTACGTGACTTTGGAGGACTTGTTTCCCGACAGCCAGGACATTGTGCCAGACAACGAAGACTGTTTGGATTTGTGAGACTTTACGGAGGCCTGTCTCCTGTGCGACGGAACGTCGATGGGAACTGGGTAGGATATCGAGTTGGAGGAGGAAGGCATCGCGAGGACCATGGAAGAGATGAGAGTGGCGAAAAGAAAGCGACCGAGCGCATTCTAGTGTTTTATTTGATTTTGAACGGACAATGAGCAAACTCAAAGAACAATAAAACACCGGCGGGCGCTTGCTCGACCCGTCTTCCCGCCTTTGTGGCCCACGTGATCTCGAAGATGAACGCACTCCCTTTGACCCTCCAATCGGTTTCTCCTGCGCTCGCGGCCATTCACGCCAACCGAGCACGGCACCACCTTCGCTCCGGAGGAGAAGAGGAGGAGAAGGAGAGAGAACGGCTCGCTGACGATCTCAAAGATACGCACTGTCTCAGGTGTGGGAGATTTCAGCTCGATGGGTCGGCGGACACTAGACTCGTTCGAGACAATAAACCCCGGTCCTCAGCCGTTATCTTGCAGAAAACCTGCAGGTCTTGTGGTTTCACTCGACGGTCCCCTCTCGTAAAGGGCGGTGCAGCCGCTTTCCAAAACCAGAGGAAACGCAATCGACAAACCCAGAACCTTAACCCCCCCGAGGCACAAATGGAGATGAAGAAAGAAACGCAATCGCCACCGGTAGAATCGCTCACGCAGCCGGTTCAAGAGCCTACCGCTTCGACATCAGGCGGACAAAAGAGATCAAGAAATCGGAAGGCGAGGTCCGGGTTGCAGGAGATGCTGGAGAGGAAAAG
>Ga0307516_10004334_pt1 | contig 17562 bp, 30 predicted proteins | sample 19_EM_MG_FD_203310 | JGI IMG/M metagenome (GOLD analysis project Ga0307516, IMG submission 203310) | Populus trichocarpa ectomycorrhiza microbial communities from riparian zone in the Pacific Northwest, United States - 19_EM | ecosystem: Host-associated > Plants > Roots > Unclassified | place... | reverse complement strand
TTTTCCTTTGTTATTTCCTTTGTTATTTCCTTTGTTATTTCCTTGGTGCGTTACTATTTTCTCTGGGAATAGGCCTGGGCGGAGGGCAAAGGGAGCCTGCACCGTGCCGCTAAACGCGGACTGCGGCAGGGAAGCGGACTGTACATAGCTCGTCATGATCTAGATAGGTCGCACACGAGGATAATGAATAAACAAAAAAAAAAGAAGCGCTAGGACAACTAAAAACAACCACCCCTGGACGAAACTCAAGGCCAGAAAACGCCAAGACTTTCGACCCACACACCCAAAAATCGCGCAAAACGAGCTTCGGAGACAGCACGATGTCAGACGAAGAAGGCACGTCGGCCGCCAAAGCCCCGGTTGTTGCTGGGAGCGCCGACCTGAGCGGAGGAAGAGGGGACTACAGAGAGGAGGAAATGGACGATACCAGCTGAAGCGAGCTGAGCGAGCTCGAGAGCAGCGAGGTGAAAATGAAAGAGGAAGAGGAAGAGGTGGAAGAGTGGGAAGGAAAAAGCCGTGGGAGGCCCAACTATGAGCGCGCCGCCGCCGGAGCGGGAAGGTAGCAGAGTACCCAGGAATTCTTCCGGCGTGGTGCCCAACCCAGCATGGGCGAACTGAACATCTTCGACACACCCGAGAAGACGCCCATGAGGGGAGCGCTTGCGCGCTCGCTCTCAGCGGCGGCCTGCAGCAGCACACAGCTGGTGGCAACAGTGGAGACCCTGAATCCGGCCAAGCATTTCAGCGAGGAAGGGGGAATGGAGGGTGGCGCGGAGGGCGGAGTGGAAGGAAGCAAGGGGGCGGAGGGAATGGACGAGGCGGCAGATGATTGGGCGGAGGAGATGGCTGATCAGAGCGTAGGCGAGAGGCCCTCCACTTTGACCCCAACCCCCACCCCAGTACGTTGGGCGACCTCAACCCCAGTGCCGGTAACCCCGACCAAGGGCAACAAGAGAATGGCGGTGGGCACCCCGGCGCCCAAGAGGGGCCACCGCCCGATGCGTCTGGCCCCGATTGGTTTCGCGGCAGCATTGGCCCTGGAACAGATCCTGGGAGCAGTAGTGAGGGTGGAGAAGAAGATGGAAGAGAAGGTGGCTGCCTTAGAGGCGCGGATCGTGGCAGGAATAGGTGCGCGAGCAGCGGAAGATGAGGAGAGGGAGAAGAGGTTAGCAGTGAGACTGCTAGCGCTGAATGGGATTGAGACGGAGCTGGCTCAGAAAGGGCAGTGGGAAATCAAGCAGTGGACGGATTTGGCGGCGTTCCTGGAGAGGAGGAGAGTGGAAATTCGGGAAATCAGGGAGGCAGTGGCAGGACTCGCTCAAGCTGCCGCTGCTCCTGAGCGGGCGACTGCGATATTTTCTCCCCCCAGCACTAGGGAGAGGGCGCCGCCGGGGCCAACAGTGCCAGGAGCCCCCCAGCTGATGGAGGATGTGGTCGTCACGCCGGCCCAGGAGATAGGGGGAGAGGGGGACAACATGGAGGGGGTGGAGCGGGAAGGCTTGTTTGCGTCACAGCATGCACTGGCGCTGGGAGAATCGGCATCCGCAAAACAGGGGGGCCCGGGGCAGGAGGGAATAAAGAAGAAGAAGCAGAAGGGCAAGGCAAAGGCGGTGCAAATCGCAGAGCCGCAGGCCCCGTCCCGGACGCCCAGGGGGTCGGCGTACCAGCAGAGGCGGCAGGCGGCACTCGACGCGGCCAGGTTGACAGGCGCAGCCTCCGCAGTGCCCTGGTCGATCCTGAAGTGCCCAGAGACAGTGGAAGCTGAGGAGAAGCGGGGGAAGAGGAGGAAGGCAGAGGCAGCGAAGATGGAGGAGGAAAAAGCAGTGGCGAGGAGGAGGTGGGAAAAGTGGGGAAAGATGACGGAGGCTGAGCAGGAGGCGTACAGCGCGGCGGCCAACTCAATAAAGCCCATGGCGTATGAGACCGAGACGGCGGGAGGACCCCGCAACCAACCAGTGGGTCGCCCACAAGGCGGGGATCCGGGCAGTGGAGGAGTAGTGGGTGAGAAAGTGGGGCGAGGCCTGGGCGGTCCCCCAGCAACCCAGCCACCCGGAGACGGTGGCAGCAGAGAGGAAGGCGGACAAGAAGAGAAGGGAAGAGGTGGCGAGGAGAAAAGTAGAGGCAGCAAGGAAAGAGGAGGCGAGGAAGGTGGAGAAGGTGGCGGCAAGGACGAGGTGGGAGGCAGGGGAGCTCAGCCAGGAGGAGACGGCCACCTATGACTCCGCGGCCTCGCCGATTAAGTACCTGGCGAGCGACAGCAAGGACCTGACTGAGGTCGCCGCCGGGCAGAGAATTGCGCACATGGCAGGGATGCAGGCACTGGAGGACCGGTGGGAGGAGAATCGGGCCCTCGAAGAGGGGCCGCCAGCGCAACTGTGCCCGCAGCAGCAGGCCCACTCGCTGGTGCCCCAGCGGAGCCAACAACAGGGGCAGTTGCCACGCCGGCCACAGCAGAGGCAGACGCCAGGGACGGCATCTTATGCTCAGCGCGCGCAGGCGGCGGCAGCGCTCCCCCAGGCTGACTACACCAGGGTCGGACAGAACGGCAAGGCGGAAAAGAAACCCAGTGGCCTCGAACAGGCCAAGCGCTCGCTCCTGGGGATGAGAGGATGATCGTGTTTGAGCGGGCGGCAGGTGCCCCACAGATCACCCCGGCGATGGCGACGAGCGTGGTGGCACACATCAATGTCACGTTCAGCAAGGTGGCTCCTCCGCATGTCCGGACAACGGTGTGGAAGATCTCGGCGCGGGGCCGCCTGTCGACAATGGCTTGCGAGGGCGCATTGGCGGCAATGCTGCTCCTCTTCTGGAAAGAGATAATTGAGGCTGCGCAGAAAGCAGACAAGGGAGCCATCGACATGGCGGCAAATGAGTCATGAGTGGAGCTGAAGATCCTGGTCCCGTATGCGCAATACCGTCACCCGGAGGGATTGGCAGACCTCAAGGCCCAGATCGCAGTCGAGAATGAGGGAGTGGAACCGGTTGCCCTACGGTGAATGAGGGCAAAGCGGGTGATCGAGGAACACTTCCAGCATGGCAGACTACCCCATGGGGGGGCATCAGTGGTGTTCAAAGTGCCCAACAAGACGGCGGGCCAGAAACTGACAACGGAAATGTGGGTGGCAGGCAACAAGTTCAAAGCGCTCCTGTTCATCCCAAACAAGGAGGACACACTATGCGGACGATGCTCGGGGTGGAGACACTCAGAGTTCCAATGTCATCAGGAGGAGCTAGTGTGCGGAATCTGTTCAAAAAACCACTTCACGGCGCGGCACCGGTGCGAGGTGGCGACCTGTGGGGTGATCGGACGGGTCTGCCCTCATGCCGTGATGAACTGCCCGGGCTGTGATGGCAACCACCCAGCGAATGACGCCAGGTGCCGGGCAAAACGCAACGCCATTGCTGTGGCCAGAGGCGTAAGAGGTGAAGCCCATCAGTGTAGACCTGCCTTTTGGAAAGTGGAGGTGCCAACTACCAATGCCACAGCGGAAGACCCATGACTGGTCTCGAAAGCCACCCGACAGGTGCTGGCGAGGGCCCCAGCCGAGGACTGGACGGAGGACCCCAATGAGATGGAAGTAGGTATGGAAGCAGAAACCAGTGGCACTGTCCCCCCCGTAGCTGTCTGATGGCGGGCCACACGGAGCCACCGGTGTTGCTAAAGGCGCTGCAACACAACTGCGCTAGAGGCTGACTGGTTATGGAAGCGGTTTTGGAATCGGCAGTAAAAAGGGGGGTCGACCTGGTATTGATCCAAGAACCAAGAGATGGAAGAGAGAAGGACGGTACGCTCTCCCACCCCAGCTTCACTTCCATCAGGGGGGACGAGGGCGTGCCAGCGAAGTGCTGGATTGCAATTAACAGGTCCCCGAGGGCCAAGGTGACAGAACTGAAGAACCTGACCAGAGGGAGCGGAAACTACGTACAGGTGGTAGATGTCTTCCCCCCAGGCGGGGAGGCGATCATCATAGCCAACGTGTATGACCAAGGGGAAGGAAGCGTGGCGATCAGACCTGTGCAGGGCGCGGCCTGGACCGAAATCGCCAGACACCGGAGGGTAATTGTCGCCGGAGACACGAATGCTCACAGCAAGATGTGGAACCCCATGGTGACACGCAACAGGAACCACGCCTTCTGGGAGCAGCTCATCAATGAGGAGAACCTCCTTGTCTGGAACACGGAGGAAGCAACGAGAATGGGATCTGGGATGGAGATCCACTCAACCATCGACCTCACCCTGTCCTCACCAAATATGGAGCTGAACTGGTGCCTGCTGGGGGAAGAGGCGACTGGGTCAGACCATGAGCTCATCGTGTGGGAGGTGCTGGGCACCCCAGACCCATGGATGACACAAGCATGGAAACGACGGGGTGGGACATCAGCGGATGGGACCCCACGAAGGAAAGTGAGAACGAAGAGAAGGAGAAGGCGGAGAAAAGGAGAGAAAGGGCGAGGGAATGCTACGTCGGGCTGGTGGACAGAACACCCATTCTCTCCAATGGCAGCGGGACCGAGGAGGTGGTAGTGGCAGCAGGTGTGCTAAGGGAGGCAATGACCGTGACCCTGGATGAGCATGCAAGAAAGAAGAGGTGGTGCTCACGGTCAAAACCATGGTGGTGTGAGGACCTGAGGGAATTAAGGAAAGTGCTAGGGAGGCGAGGAGGAAGTGGAGGGTAGCTGGAGTCTTGCGGGTGAAGGCAGCAAGGAGGGAGTTCCGGCGGGCAACAATGAGAGCGAAGCGGGATTGCTGGAACCGGTTCCTACAAGAAGCGGACGGGAACAAGGTATGGACGGCAGTAAGATATACGACCCCCAGAATCGACAAAACTGGCCAGGGACTAGTCCGGGAGGATGGGTCCGTTGCGGAGGGCCAACAAGAACGAGGACAAGTCATCCTCCAGGCACACTTCCCACCGGGGCCACCATGGAGTTACGAGCCAGCACAAGGCGGCCGGGCATTCGAGGCGGTGAACTCACAACTGGTCGGGTCACTTCTCAGTATGGCGGCCAACACATCAGCCCCAGGAGACAACCGGATTTCGGCAGGGATCGTGAAGGTATTGTGGCAGTGGGACAAGCAGTGCATAACACACCTGGTACGGGCGTGTATCCGACTGGGCTTTCACCCGGGAATATGGAAAACCGCGAAAGGAGTGGTCATCCCGAAGCCCGGGAAGCCCGACTACTCCAAGGTGCATGCATATCAGGTAATTTCGTTCCTCGACGTCATCAGTAAGCTGCTAGAGAGGACAGCGGCACATCCGATTGCAGACCACTTGGAGCGCAAGCGAGGGCTGCACGAAGGCCAATTCGGATGCCGCAAGCGGAGGTCCTGCATTGATGCGGTTGCAGTTTTGATGAACCGTACACAACAGGCATGGGCCAGGGGAAAGGTAGCAGGAGCCCTCTTCATCGACGTCAAGTCCACATTCAATAATGTCGACAAGACCTTCCTGGGGAAACGAATGGAGGAGCTGGGGGTGGAGGCAGATCTCATTAGGTGGACGATAAGCTTTATGACAGACCGGAAAGTTAAATTCATCAGGAAAAAAATTCTGCGTCCGGACGCAGGTGCTGTGTCCAGACACTGGATATGCGTCGGAAACGTCTAGATGCTCAGGACACAACCCGGCAAGGTATTCTCCGTTCGGACAACGCATGTCAGCGCACATGCCGCACCGAACGTGACCCGCCCATGCATATGCGTACTAGACAGAAGTGGGCTGCGCATTGGCCTTCCGGACGACTAATGTCAAGCCAAACGGCGTCCGGACGACGCATGCTGCGGCATCTGCCTTCTGGATGAGGAGTGTCAACGCATTTGCCTTCTGAACGCAGCGCGTATCTTACAGACGCAGAATGTCAAGGCAAACGTCTTCGGGACTATCCACGCCACGGCATCTGCCTTCCAGACGAGGAGTGTCAGGGCATTTGCCTTCTGAATGCAGCGCATGTCTTACAGACGCAGAGTGTCAAGGCAGATGTCGTCCGGATGAGGAGTGTCAGGGCATTTGCCTTCTGAACGCAGCGCGTGTCTTACAGACGCAGAATGTCAAGGCAGATGTCGTCCGGACAGGCAGTGTCAGGGCATTTGCCTTCTGGATGCAGCGCGTGTCTCCAGACGCAGAATGTCAAGGCAAATGTCTTCCGGACGATACACACCACGGCATCTGCCTTCCAGACGAGGATTGTCAGGGCATTTGCCTTCTGAACACAGCGCGTGTCTTCCGGACGCAGAATGTCAAGGCAAATGTAGACCGGACGATATGTGCCATGGCATCCGCCTTCCGGATGAGGAGTGTCAGGGCATTTGCCTTCTGGACGCAGCGCGTGTATTACAGACACAAAGTGTCGAGGCAGATGTTGTCTGGACGAGGAGTGTCAGGGCATTTGCCTTCTGGACGCAGCGCGTGTCTTACAGACGCAAAAAGTCAAGGCAGATGTCGTCCGGACGAGGAGTGTCAGGGCATTTGCCTTCTGAACGCAGCGCGTGTCTTACAGACGCAGAATGTCAAGGCAGATGGCATCCGGACGAGGAGTGTTAGGGCATTTGCCTTCTGGACGCAGCGCTTGTCTTACAGACACAGAATGTCAAGGCAGCTGTCGTCCAGATGAGGAGTGTCAGGGCATTTGCCTTCTGAACGCAGCGCGTGTCTTACAGACGGAGAGTGTCAAGGCAGATGGCATCCGGACGAGGAGTGTTAGGGCATTTGCCTTCTGGACGCAGCGCTTGTCTTACAGACACAGAATGTCAAGGCAGCTGTCGTCCAGATGAGGAGTGTCAGGGCATTTGCCTTCTGAACGCAGCGCGTGTCTTACAGACGGAGAGTGTCAAGGCAGATGTCGTCCGGACGAGAAGTGTCCGGGCATTTGCCTTCTGAACGCAGCATATGTCTTACAGACGCAGAATGTCAAGGCAGATGGCATCTGGATGAGGAGTGTCAGGGCATTTGCCTTCTGAATGCAGCGCGTGTCTTACAGACCCAGAATGTCAAGGCAGATGTCGTCCGGACAAGGAGTGTCAGGGCATTTGCCTTCTGGACGCAGCGCGTGTAATACAGACGAAGAGCGTCAAGGCAGATGTCATCCAGACAAGGAGTGTCAGTGCATTTGCCTTCTGGACTCAGCGCGTGTCTTACAGACGCAGAGTGCCAACGCAGATGTTGTCCGGACGACGCATGCCACAGCGTCTACCTTCCGGACGAGGAGTGTCAGGGCATATGCCTTTTGGACGCAGAATGTCTTGGCGAATGGCGTCCGGACTACGTTTGCCACGGCATATGCCTTACGGACGACGAGTGTCAGGGTATCTGGCTTTCTGACACAACGAGTGAACGCAAATATCGTGCCGACGACGCGAACCACGGTATATGCTCTTGGACGATGAGTGTAGGGGTATATTTCTTACGGACGCAGCGCGTATCCTAAGAATGACGAATGTCGTCGCAAATGTTATCCGGACGACGCACGACACGGTATATGCCTTCCGGACGAATAGTGTCAGGGCATTTGGCTTCTGGGCGCAGCGTATGCCTTACGGACGCAAAATGTAATGGAGAATGGCGTCCAGACGACGCCAGCCACGGCAGCAAGCGTCCAGACGCAGCTGTCACGGCACTGAAAATCGCACGAAGCCTTACATCACATCCACATTCTAGGACCCAAGCAGCTGGCGGTTCTAGGGGTAGCGAATCCATCCAGTTGTATTCATTATATCTAACATACAGCTATATACGCTACCTCACAGAGCACCCAGCACAAGCACATAGCATTGCATCCATCATCGTGTCCAACGCTGCATCCATCATCGCGTTTATCGACCGCAAGTATCACCACCTGCATACGCTATTCTTAACGTGCTTACCACAGCTCTACGAGTGTCAACAGTTGGAAGCTGGTGAGTAAGACGCGATGAGTACGTTGGCACGCATCGTGACGTTGTTATTGCAGCTCTCAGAGTGTCAGAAACAGTCGGAAGTTGTGCAATACGACCAAACAAGTACGATGACGAGTAAGATGCTATGGGTACGATGTCGATGAGAACGATGGCGGTCAGGACCTGGCGGCCAGTACGACCGAGAGAAAGACGCGACAAGTACGTTAGCAAGCTTCGCGAGGTTGTTAGCACAGCTCTCAGTTTGTCATAAACTGCGGGAAGTTGTGCCATACGACGCGACGAGTATAATGACAAGTAAGATACGACGGGTTCTACGTTGATGAGGATGGCGGGCAGGACCCTGGCGGCGACGACGACAGCGAGTAATGTCAGAATAAGGTGGCGTCCGGAGATGAGGAGGCGTCCGGAGATAAGGAGGCGTCGGGAGATGAGGAGGCGTCCGGACATGACTGAGTCCCCGAGCACCGGCTCGGGGGGGCAGTCTTCCGTCCTCTGTCCTGACGGCCTTCCTGTATATAGAGAGATCTTGTGCCCGCATAATACTGTAATACAATCTTCACCTTTTATCGATCCATATATTCCAACAGGTTATGAGCCCGGATTGAACGCTCTGCCAATCCGATACCCATCGATAATCGCACCTGCTGTACCTGCCGTTTTACACCTCGCTTCTGTGTCTCATCCCTGTGCTCTCGTTTTTTAAGCCTCAACTTTTTGGAACCGTGTCGCGTTCAACATCGCCATGGTCAACGGTCACGTTTCGCAGTCACCGGTCTTTACAGCGCCCGAAACTACCGCTCGTGGAGAACGACATGAGATCATTCCCTACTGCTGAGGCTATGGCTACAGTCAATGTGATGACCGTGCTGCCTTGACGATCTATCTATCGGTTGAACCCACGATTCGAACCTGCATCCGAAGTCCTCCCGCAAACGAAATTGATTCTGCAGCCCGCGTCTGGGAAAGCCTTAGCCAGGACTACGATTCTGCCTTCACGATAATCTGTCTTCGAATACATCTCGAGCCTACTGGCTGCTCGACAGGAATTGGCCGCAAGTGACGAAGCAATCTCGGATACCACCGTTTGCCACCATCGCCGGCATTATTGAGAACAATCTCGATGGCACTCCGTAACGACCAAGTTGTATCCTCGGCATAGAGGGGCCTACCATCCAACGCGACTGCCCAGGCTTGAGCCTTGCGCACTGAACAGTGGAACCATTCATCGACACGACGATCGCATGAGCAATTGCACGAGCAATCCCACAATCGGCCCTACGAGCGAGCCTAGAGACCGAGCGGTCCTACGAGCAATCCTACGAGTAATCCCACGAGCGATAATACGAATAATCCCACGAGCGATAATACGAACGATCCAACGAGCGAACCTACCAGAGGTTCTACGACTGTCGACCTACAGAGAACTACTCGGAGATTTCCACTACTCTAAGCGCATTTGACGGCTACTGTGGATTCGGCCACTTCAAAGGATTTGGCGACTTCGGCATAATCGCTACTCCAGCAATTCTCGGCTTTGCTCCTGAGTGCATTCTCCACCGAGATACCGGTTGAACAAAAACCATACCTGGAATCCATTCCAAAAGCTGAGTATTCATTCCAGACATGAAGACATCCACTGAAATACACAGTTTCAGAACAGTCTCGCTGCTCAGACATAGACTACATCCACGCCGGATCTGGGTGAAAGTGCTGCTAGATTAAGCAGATCCGTCGAGCAAGCGGATGTCCTTTGAGGCTCCTATCACTGCCCCGAATTGCGTACCAAGAGTGGCAAATGGCAAGAATTATGGCGAGACCTAAATCTACCGCGAGACCGATATTGACGGTGAGGCTGCTATTCATGTGGAGCTGTAATAGCATCTATCAGCACAACTGCAGAAGGCCAGAAGGGTAGACGTGGACTCGTCACCACGGGCGGACTCGGACTCGATGCCTCGAGCGGACTGAATTCCTCGGGCGGACTTGGACTCGACGCCTCGGCAGTCGGACTCGGACTCGGCACCTCAAGCGAACTCAATTCCTAGGGCGGACTCGGACTCGACGCCTCAGCAGTCGGACTTGGACTCGGCGCGTCGAGCGAACTCAATTCCTCGGGGCGACTCGGACTCGACGCCTCGGCGGTCGGACTCGGACTTGGCGCCTCGAGCAAACTCAATTCCTCGGGCGGACTCGGACTCGATGCCTCGGCGGTCGGACTCAAACTCGGCGCCTCGAGCGGACTCAATTCCTTGGGTGGACTCGGACTCGATGCCTCAGCAGTCAGACTCAGACTCGGCACCTTGAGCGGACTCAATGCCTCAGGCGGACTAGGACTCGACGCCTCGGCGGTCGGACTCAGACTCGGCACCTTGAGTGGACTCAATTCCTCGGGCGGACTCGAACTCGACGCCTCGGCGGTCGGACTCGAACTCAGCGCTTGAGTGGACTCAATTCCTCAAGCGGACTCAATTCCGCGAGCGGACTCAATTCCTCGGGCGGACTCAGACTCGACGCCTCGGCGGTCGGACTCGGACTCGGACTCGGCGCCTCGATCGAACTCAATTTCTTGGGCGGACTCGGACTTGACGCCTCGGCGGTTGGACTCAGACTCGGTGCCTTGAGCGGACTCAATTCCTCGGGCGGACTCGGACTCGACGCCACGGCGGTCGGACTCAGACTCGGCGCCTCGAGCAAACTCAATTCCTCGGGTGGACTCGGACTCGACGCCTCAGCAGTCGGACTCAGACTCGGCGCCTTGAGCGGACTCAATTCCACAGATGGACTCGGACTCGACGCCTCGGCGGTCGGACTCGGACTTGGCACCTCGAGCGAACTCAATTCCTTGAGCAGACTCGAACTCGAAGCCTCGGCGGTCGGACTCGGACTCGGTGCCTCGAGCGAACTCAATTCCTCGGATGGACTCGGACTCGACGCCTCGGCGGTCGGACTCGGACTCGGCGCCTCGAGCGAACTCAATTCCTCGGGCGGACTCGGACTCGACACCTCGGCGGTCTGACTCAGACTCGGCGCCTCGAGCGGACTCAATTCCTCGGGTGGACTCGGACTCGATGCCTCGGCGGTCGGACTCACACTCGTCGTCTCGAGCAGACTCAATTCCTCTGCCGGACTCGGACTCGGTGTCTCGAGTGGAAGTCTTGCCAATTTGGAAGGAAACACCGGCCGGTATGATCTTCGGAAGAGACCTTGAGCGGTCGCCCACCGGATCCGTGTGGAAGAGGAACCAATGGATTCTGCAGATCCGGTGTCCTATCGGGAAGCCATTGCGCACCCGAGGTTTGGCCAGAAATGGTCTGATGCAGTTGATGAGGAACTCAGATCCTTGGCTTAAAACTCAACCGGGGACTACGTCGGGCTGGAAGAGGTTCCATCCGGCGTCACCCCCATTAGCTCCAAGTGGGTCTTCAAGACCAAGGAGTTGCCGGGAGGCGGCATTCGGTGTAAGGCCAGGCTTGTTATCCGAGGTTTTGAACAGCAGGCGGGGGTCGACTTTGATAAAACTTTCGCTCCGGTAGCAAAGTTGCAAAGCCTACGTATGATGCTAGCTCTCGCTGCTGTCCACGACTGGGAAATCGAACAAATGGATGTTGTCACCGCCTTCCTGAATCCCAAAGTTGACGGTGATGTCTATAGGGCTCTGCCGCAGGGTATTGAGGCGGACAAACCTCAAGTCTGTAAGCTGAGAAAGTCGTTTTATGGACTTAAGCAGGCCCACCTTCTCTGGTATGAGCATATTGACTACTTTCTCAGATCTCTCAGTCTCTAGCGATGCGAGTACGATCCGAATGTCTATCTCTCGGCAAGCACCACCTTAACTGATCGAACCGATTCCCCACTGGCCATCTGGAATTCCAAGCAATCGGCTGAGAATGACGCACCAATAATTCTGCTGCTGTACGTTGATGACATGCTGCTCTTCTCTCCATCGGCCAACCGAGTCACCACAATCAAGCACCTCCTCCACGCCAAGTACAAGATGACCGACCTTGGACCAGTTCGATGCTTCCTCGGTATAGAGATTGAGCATGGCCGATCACGACGGATATTGCATATCCACCAACAGCACGCTATCCAGGAGCTCCTTGCAACTAACGGTTTTTCCGACTGCAACGGCCACTGGACACCACAGCCTACCAGAAGCAAGCTCCGAAGACTAGAGTTAGACATGACAAATTGCACGGCAAGGACTCTTGACTCAGATGACCTCACATTCACCGTCTCCAGGCTCAGCAAATTCTCCTCCACCCCGACTACGGAGCACTTGTCAGCAGCCACCTACACGCTACGATATCTGCAACACACGGCCAACCTCGCTATCCACTACAATGCATCAGACTCCGAAGCCACCGTGCCCATCGGCTACACCGACTCAGATTTCACCGGAGATCCCGATAACCGAAAATCAATGTCTGGTTAAGTATTCATGCTTGCTGGAGGCGCTATCACCTGGCGTGCTCAAGCCATATGGGTCCGCTCCTTATACGCCCGCATATTATATGGCAAAATCCTGTACAAGCATGCCGAGCAATGCCCCCACTGCTTATGCTCAGACAAAGACTCTACGGCTACCGAGCCCCAGCAAATCTTTGTCGATAACCAAGGTGCAATCCAACTTGCAAAGAACCCGAAGTTTCATGAGCGCACCAAGCACATCAGTGTCCACTTCCACTTCGTCCTTGATGCCTGCGAACGGAACGCCATCAAAACCACATACCTTCCGACATCCGACATGCTTGCCGACATCATGACAAAGAACCTCCCTCAAGACACCCACTGGAAGCACGCTCACGGGCTTGGGCTTGTAAGCCGGGACTCAGGGGAAGTGGTTGACAGACCACGCGTTAAGCGGTTGAAATAGTTTTTCCCTCTCATCTTCCTGTTCTTTCTTTGGAGGATGCACTCTTTCTCCTATGTCCGTGGTTTCTCCCTCGAAGGGTTTTTTACACGGTTACGAGTTTTAACGAGGCATCCGAGGATTCTGTTTTTCTCATTCTCTCCTGTGTTCCTTTGCATCTTTCCGTACGAGGGGAAGTGTCAGAATAAGGTGGCGTCCGGAGATGAGGAGGCGTCCGGAGATAAGGAGGCGTCAGGAGATGAGGAGGCGTCCGGACATGACTGAGTCCCCGAGCACCGGCTCGGGGGGGCAGTCTTCCGTCCTCTGTCCTGACGGCCTTCCTGTATATAGAGAGATCTTGTGCCCGCATAATACTGTAATACAATCTTCACCTTTTATCGATCCACATATTCCAACAAGTAAGATGCGATGAGTATGTTGGCGACCTTCGTGACATTGTCAGCGCAGCTCTCAGTTTGTCAGAAACCGTGGGAAGTTGTGCCATACGACGAGACGAGTATGGTGACAAGATAAGGCGAGTACGATGTCGATGAGGATGGCGGTCAGGATGCCGGCCTCGAGTACGATCGCGAGTAGGGCACGACGAGTATGTTGCCGAGTTTCGTGACGGTAGCACAGCTCTCAGGGTCAGAAACAGCGAGAAAATGTGCAATACGACCCAACGAGTACAATGGCAAGTAAGAAGCGACAAGTATGATGGTGAGTAAGACGCGACGGGTACTATGGCAAATAAGACGCAACGATCACGATGTCAATGAGGAGGATGTCGGTCAGGACGCTGGTGTTGAGTATGATAGGGAGTAAGATGCGATGAGTATGTTGGCGACTATCGTGACGTGGTTACCGCAGCTCTCAATATAGCAGAAACAGTGGGAAGTTGTGCAAGGACACGATGAGTACGATGTCAATGAGTATGTTGGCGATATTCGTGGCGTTAGCTGTCAAGATCCTGCCTCGACTTCTCCGTTCTGACTCGACAGGCAACGTAGGCTTGGGTCTGCGGAGCGAGCGCTCCTACTCACACTTCCGGCGTACTCACACTTCCGGTGTATTCACACGTCTGGCGTGGGCTCATTGTTCTCGCGGTATCCGTCACGCCCGGCGTGGTCTCTTCGCGGCTCTTCTCACACGCCTTGCGTGGGCTCGTTGTTCTCGCGGTATCCGTCACGCCCGGCGTGGTCTCTTCGCGGCTCTTCTCACACGCCTTGCGTGGGCTCGTTGTTCTCACGGTATCCGTCACGCCCGGCGTGGTCTCTTCGCGGCTTTTCTCACACGTCTTGCGTGGGCTCGTTGTTCTGGGGAGGGATGGTCGCAGCGCCGGTCACAGGGATAGAGAGGTAGGTCTGTGGAGAGAGATAATAGATTGCGTGGAGAAGAATCTCCAGACTAGCTACCGCACCCTTCCTTTATACTCTTCCTTCCCTCTGGAATCACAGCCTGCCCGGAAGACTGACACAGTTCCTCCATCTAACATTATGACTGGATCGCCGCGCACAAGGAAAACACATGATCGCACTCGGCCGCCGTGCAGCCAACACTCTACTCACGGCAACAGGAGAAAGGACGCGCAAGCAGTAACAGTAAAGAAAAGGAAGACTGACGTACAACTTAATCAAGGGAAAACAATACTCGTAACGAACATGGGAGAAGGACGCGCAAGCTCAATCAATGGGAGACAACAAACATAGCGGACAGGAGAAAGGACGCGCAAGTAACATAACGGAGACGAAGGAGAGAGGTCTACACTGGCCAGCGGTCGGGGATATCGCCACCGGAGCGATATGGCGGAGATCAGTCGAGGCGCCTAAGCGCGGAGGATGACCACGGTTGTGGCAGCGGAAACGAGGATGAGCCACAGGGCGACAAGGGTGAGAGTGGCACCGGCGACGGCGCCAAGGAGCCTGTCGCGCCAGGTTCGTGACAGTACATCCCCTGTCCAGACCGAAGCTCCAGCGAGGTCATGTCGGGTCGTCAGGGTCCGGCGGCGGATAGGGGTGCAGTAGATGCGGACGGGCTGGCTAGCCTGCTGCCGGGCTTGGAGTTGTTCATTCATTCGCTGTTGTTCGGTGATGATGGCTCCCAGGGTGTTGGTTATCTGCTCGAGTTGCTGTTGGTCCGCCTAGTGGAACTCGTTCATCCACTGGGCGAGTGTCCAGTGTACGACGTGATTGCGGCGGGCTTCCCGGGTGGTTGTTTCGTGTATCATGGTGACGATTTCCCCCAGGAGGGCGAGTTGCTCGTCCTGTAGTGCCGCAGTCATGGCCGTGGGGTTTATGTTTTCCTGATCTTCCTGTGGTGGCGTGATGTCCGCCAAGGTTTCACATGGGGCTGTAGCGCTGCAGCGGAGGTGGTGGTTTTCCATGTTCACGAGGAACCAGCATTCGGTCCAGACCCGCTTTCCTCGGTACCAGTCCACGCATGCTTTGGCGGGGTTGAGGCGTCGTTCGCGGGTTACTTCGAGTAGTTCGTTAGGGTGCAGGAGCGGGCAGTCGCAGTTTGTCGCTCGGCGGCGGCGGCTTTGGCGCGGGTAGTAGTTATTGTCCTTGCTCTGGCGGTGGGTGTTGCAGTAGTCATCGTAGCAGGCCGTCCAGTGCAGGGATGCGTGGTCGTTAGTATGGGGCTGTCGTGCAGCAGACTGCGGGGGCGAAGGTGTGGCTGGAGGGGTGCCCCATCCATCGGTCGTGGTGGCGGCAATGCCCCAGTCATTGTTGGGTTCGTTGGTGGGTAGTTCGGTTTGTTCGTTATCGGCAGAGGTTGTGATGGGAAACTCGGAGGTGCGGCTGCTGCCTGCAAAGGTCCAGCCTTTGTTGGTGTCGACAGTGGCGGTGGTGGACATATCGGGTTTTTAGAGTTGGGGTGCGGGTTTCTCAGGGTATTCCTTGTGGAACTGGTGGACGAGGTCGGATGAGTTCTCAAAGTTGCGGGCGGGATACCAGGTACGATCGGGGTCGTGGAAACCGGTCCACTTGACTCGATACTGGATCTGGTTTCTATGGCGTTGGGAGTCAAGGATTTTCTCTACTTCCCACTCTTGCTGTTCTTGGATGACCACAGGTGGTGGCGGTGTTTGTTGGTGTCCTGGGATGGGTTCGGTGCTGGCTGTGGGTTAGAGGAGGCTGATGTGGAAAACTGGGTGGATCCTGATAGTGGCCGGTAGGTCCAGTTTATATGCTCTTGAGCCTACCTTCTCGAGGATGGTGTACGGGCCTATCTGCTTGTGGTCCAGTTTGTCCAATGGTCGGGTTGTCCAGATGTGTTTCCGTCGTAGCCAGACCCTGTTGCCTGGGGTCAGTACCGGGTCCGGATGTCGTGCTTTGTTGGCATGCTCTGCTTGAGACATTTAGACTTCCTTGATCTCTGCTCAAAGTTCTTCATGCAACCTTCTTAATGCCACAACATATTCCAACACTTCCGGGGTCTCCTCGTTCCGGGTGCCGAGGTCTGGCAGGAAACGAGGGTGATATCCATAGTTGGCAAAGAAGGGGGTTATTTTTGTGGTTCCGGTTTGTGTGTTGTTGTAGCAGAATTCGGCAATTGGCAACAACCTTTCCCAGTCATCCTGCTTGTAGTTGCAGTATGCCCGGAGATACTGCTCAAGGGTGTCATTGGCACTTTCCGTTTGTCCGTCTGTTTGTGGGTGGAAGGCTGTGCTGAGGTTGCGTGATATCCCGAGTGCTTCCGTTACTCTTTTCCAGAAGTCTGAGGTAAACAGGGACCCTCAGTCTGATACAATACTGCTTGGCAGTCCGTGGGGTCTTATAACTTGTCGGAGGAAGTGGTCTGCTAGGTCTTCGGGGTCCATAGTGCCCTGGCAGGCGGCGAAATGTCCCATCTTTGTGAGGCGATCGATTATTACCTATAACGCGTCTTCTCCATTGCTCGTCGGCAGCGCGGTGATAAAGTCCATTGATATCGTGTCCCATGGTCAGTGTGGGAGTTCGAGTGGCTTTAGCAGTCCAAATGGCACGTGTCGGATTGGCTTGATGCGATGGCAGGTGTCACAGTGGTCGATGTATCTGTGGATGCACTTTCATTGCCCTGACCAGTCGAAATTTCGGCTAACAAGTTTCAGGGTTCTTGCTTGGCCTGGATGTCCCGCGGATTGCGCATAATGGTTGTCTCTTAATATGCGTAGTCACAGGGTGTCGTCGTCCGGGACCCATATGAGGCCATCCTATAGTAGTATCCCCTCATTTTCTTCACCTAGTCCTAATGCGATCTTCGCGTCGCGGGTGATCCCACTCGCCTTTTTCCCCTGGATTCCCTGGATCTCCTCATCTGCCGCGCTTAGTATCCCGATTTCACTCAGGAGTCCTTTGTCTATCTCAAGCTTGATGGTTTCTGTTGTATTGGCCTGGAGCGCTTCGAAGGCTTCTTCGGGTAGGAGGATGCGGCCGTGGTTCTGCCGATGCTTCATATCCCTTTCCCAGGGAGAGGCGCCTGACTCTCTAGAGAGGATGTCTGATTTGCCGGCTAATCTTCGTGGTCTGTATTTGATCGTGAAGTCGTAGTTTGCTAGCTGCTCACCCCATCGGGCCTGCCGTATGAGGGGTAACAAGAAGCATGGTATTCTTGCAAGGCGGGGTGGCGGCTTCTTAAGGGAAGTCCGCCGCCGCCAGCGCTAGCCGCTAGTGTCACCCTGTGACTACACACCACAAGCCCTACGGGCAGCCCTAGACGGCACACCAGTGTGGCATCCACTGTGTCCGGAATCCTCCTCCTACAACCACTCCCATCCCAAGAAAACCAGTGCCCCCTCCGAAACGAAACAGCAGAAGCAAAACAAACAGAA
>Ga0307516_10004333_pt1 | contig 17568 bp, 23 predicted proteins | sample 19_EM_MG_FD_203310 | JGI IMG/M metagenome (GOLD analysis project Ga0307516, IMG submission 203310) | Populus trichocarpa ectomycorrhiza microbial communities from riparian zone in the Pacific Northwest, United States - 19_EM | ecosystem: Host-associated > Plants > Roots > Unclassified | place... | reverse complement strand
TATCACACCCCCTGTGTTCTCCGAGCTTGCTATCGTCCTCACGTGCAACCATAGCCTTGATTTGTCCCGGGAGGTCTCGTTAACTGTTCGAGATGTTGCGCGCGATGTATGAAGTTATACCCTTCAAATTGGCCTTTTTGCTCGAGGTTTTGGACCTGCTCTAGGGGGAGGCACAGCAGAAGTTGGCGAGGGCTTTAGAGGTTGCGACTGCAAATGGACTCCTCGACTTTCTCAACTCCCAGCCCACCATTCGCATCGCACGACCGCATAACTTCCCCCTGCTTTGATTAGATACCTTTCATGTACGCCGTCACCACAAACTGGTAGAGTTGTCATGCGTACCGCAGGCTCTGCCTTGGTACGATACGTAACTCGCATCAGGATTGGAAAAAATCCATAACCCAAGTTGGCACCGGGGACTTTATAACAGCCCGTTCCTCTCCCGCACAATCAGGCTTTGGAAGAGCAGATCAGCGCCGCGGCCAGTTGGAAATTGGGCGAGGGGAACTCGGAGCTCTCTGAGTACCGGAGAACAGTCGATTCGAATTTCGGAGAGTTTTTGCGGGCGAAATGTCTCAAACTGCTTATTGGACGTGGACCTGGAACAAATGTCAATAGGCACAATGGCCTAAGGCAACTGAACGACCTATTCGTCAAGTGTAAGGGTGACTCGCGGCGGAAGACAGTAAGGTTCCTTCTGCCTCCACCCACGGCGTATCTTTGGGGCGGTCGCAGGTTCGCCAACATCCGGTGGGCGGTGTGATTTTATCAACGGGGGTCAAACAAGTCCACAATCGGTCACTCCCTGCCACCTTATGTTTTCTTAGCACTTGTCCCCCATATTGCGATGTCCGGTTGGGCTTCGTAAGTGTGCTACAAATGCAAGTTCCGAGATACGCCTATTTACCACATGTCATCATCTCGACTCTCCCACTGCCTCATCACCGGAGTCACACCGACGCGGTATTTCAGCCCCCCCACGAACTCTCTGAGTGGTCCCAACTCCCGAACGACCCCGGCCCCGGGCTCGTTCTCGAAAATAACAACCACCTCCCCAAGTGGCCGGGAATGCTCCTTCCTCGCCTTCGCGGATTGGATGAGAGCCAAGACGTCCAGGTCTCCGCATCCAACGTAGATCGTTATCCTTTGTAACACGGGAAGGAGAATTGCATCGTCCATTTTCACATCGAGCGCTGCAAAGATCGGCTCCGTTTCGCAACTGACGATGGTTAGGCCCTCCACCTTCGTCAGCGCCTTGAAGGCGCCACGAACGCCGATGGCCGTTTGTTTCCAAGGCATACGACCAAACCAAGACTCCGTAGTCGCTCCAACCCATAACTCCTTGATCCCGGAGGCGGATATCGGGGTGAACGAGGTAAGGAATTCCGCATCGAAGTTGTTACGATTCTCCAGGAGGCACCAAAGCCTGAGATTCCCGTTTGGCCCTGAGAGAATACAAGAGTTCGGCATTGCGACCGCTTTCGTGATTCCTCTCATCACGGAGAGGTGATCGATGGAGGACGGGTGGATTCGTGCGGCGGGGGTACCGTCGTCATTAAATTCCTTGCCCGTGAACTGCCCCTTGAGCAGCATCTCTGTGCACTTTGGGAGGATGAGGTGGTCAAGGAGGCCGGAGGTGGAGGTCGTCTGGTCGAATCTAAGCTCCTTTAATGCGGCCAGCCGGACGCGTTTTCGGGGAGGGGCGCTGGGTGGTTCGGGCACGTAGCAGAGGCAAATTTGGATGAATTCGAGCAAAGGGGATCTTTCCAAGAACGATGTCAGGTTCAGGACGGTAGTCCTTGTTCCCGTCATGAAACTGAACCGCGTGAGGGAGGGGAAGTTGAAATCACGAAGATCCGTGCGAAGGTAGTGTAACGAGAGACTTGTGAGCTTTGGGAGTTGGCCTCCAAAAATCGCGCTGGGGAATTGCATGTCCCTATTGGTGAAGTCGATATCGTTCACGATCTCGAGGTGCTTCAACTCTGGTGCTGGTCTCGTGAATCGTACCAACACGCGCTCCAAGTGCTGGGAATTTGAGCCTATATCGAGCCGCCGGAGGCGGTAGAGGTTGCCGAGTGTGGTAGAAAGGAATGGTTCCGTGGTATCCTCTCTTCCGAAGAAATGGTGGATGTCGAGGAATTGTTTTGCGGATCTGCCGAGGAAACATTCTGCTTGTTTAGCCCTGGAGGTCGAGAAGTCGATATGGGTCCAAAGGCTTGGGGTGGAGAGTAGCAGGTTCCTCCAGGAGCGACAGACGTGCGTCATTGTGAGCAGCGGTTGATTCATGGGGAACTTCTCGTGCTCCCCGGGATCGTTCGTGAAAAAGTGGGGGACAAGGATGAGGATATCCTTCGGCAGTCGGTTTATGGGTTGTAGAATCGACTCGAGAGAACGGAGTTTCGGCAACACTTTCTCTTCCAACGCACTTCTGACCGTAGTGATCTGTGAACACACCCGTGAGTCCGAGGCCGTGACAAGGGTGCCGGTCGGGCGCGGCAGATATTTTGCGTACCTCTGCTGCAGTTACACCACGGTACAAGTGGTCTCTAGCCGTTCTGTGCTAGCCGTTCTGTGTTAGCTCCCTTCCCGTCTATCGAGTTTTTTTGCGATGGACTACGCGTACCTGCTGTCGTCGATTTGTTTATCCACCTCCCTTTCCAGCAACTGGAGGAGTTGGAACATCGAGTGGAGGTCATCCAGGTTGGTCATTGCTTTTTCCTTGGGGCTGGGATCGTTTGAAACGACGGTGTGGCGAAGGCTCTGGGCGGCCTCTCGGTGGCACTGCAACGGATGCAATTGCTCCCAAATCCGGCGAATCTTACTCGGCGCCACACGCGGACCTGGTGTGCGTCTATCCAGACGAGCGAACCCCCATCCGCACACAGCACCGCCTCCCTTTTTCCTCGACGGTAAGCCCGATATGAGCCAAGTTCGCGGGAAACCTTCAGTTGAGGCTCAGCTTGGAGTTCGCGTCCCGCGGCGGCGGCGGCGGCAGGTGTCTGGATCCGCAAGGCTTGACGCTCGCGACTTGAAGCTCGAGGTTCGAAGTCTGGGGATACGCGGTACGGAATGAGGAAAACGGAACCAAACACAATGGTGATACACTTCTTGGTTTCTAGTCTACAACAAACATTGGAAATACCTGATAACGATACGCTTTCTACGCCGTCCCAAACGGCTCTTAGGCACTCATACCCGCAAGCTGAGTCAACACTCCTCTAACCTCCTCGTACTTGAGCCTCCACTTCGCGTCTGTCCCCTTGTTCGGCGAACTGGTCGAACAGGTCTCGGCATTATCAAACTCGTTCAACCTCCTCAACAGCTTCTCGTCCGTCCCCATTGCGAGGATGAAATCGACCCCGTTTGGAGTATCGAAATCGTTCGCCTCGAGGGTGAACGAAGCAGCAGTGAGTCCTCCGGACACCCGACCTGGTCCACCAGGATGGAGTATGGCACCGACAGCGGTTGACCGGGAGATGTTGTTCGGAATGACCAGGAAACTGTTCGCTCCAGGGATGATCCTCAGTCCATATCGCTCGCCAAGGCTAAGAGTTATGTCAGTTCCGTTCACCCAATAACCGTCCGAGGTGGGGGTCACCTGTCAAAGATATGGTTCTGGGCCTCGGCAGCCTGACGGAGTGCCCATTGACGATCGGAAGCCTGGTCAGAAGTCCCGGTCCAGAAGCGCCAGACGATAGTTGCCCCCCTCTCTTCGATGAAAGAGCCTGGGGTACGTTCAGCGAACTGAATGCTTTCCAGTTAGTCACCCATCAAACACGTGCGGACGCCAACAGACGCACGTAGCTCAGGATCTCCATGCAAGCTCCTTTCCAGGACAAGTTGAAGTTGGCCACCATACTAATCCACTCACTGGGATTCCCGCGCGTAGGTAGCGTTTTGATGAAACACCCGTTCTCTGCACTAGTGGGCGGCAATGCATCGGTAAGAGAAACAGCAGGGATATCCGGCCCAGCAGACCTACATGAGTCCGATCCCTGGTACGGTGTTGGAAATCTGGTCCATTCCGCCCTTGATTGGCAAACCACTGAGCACCCAAATCTCGTTCTTTGGGTCGTCCTTTAGCTTGTTCAAAAGGTCTACCACATCTTGGGGAATGGTAAACGGCGTTCCATGTTTGATAATGCCGGCAGAGGTCTTCCTCGTCCAAAGGGTGTCCTCCAAATCGAGTAACACCAGGCGCTTGGCGCTGTACTTGTATTGGGTTAAGACCCTTGAAACATCAAACTGTGCCACACTCTCCACATCAGTCCCCCGCTGATGGTCGTTGTACGCGCGGACGACGCGGGTGAGGAACGAATTCGTAAAGGTTTGTGCAGTTTGCGCAGACACGTGTCGATGTAGATCCTTATGAACAGCCAAATTAAGTACGACACCCAAGGTAGCCGTGTGGCACTCACCAGCCAGTTTGAAGCGGCCTCCTCATCTGACATGGTCAAAGCCTACAATGAATAGAATATAGTGTTGGTTTCCGATCCACGCAGTATTAGGAAGGAAATGACCGTATGAATGGCGGCGGCGGAGTTTCGTTTGTCCCAAGGGTTGATCGGGATGCACGAACGGAAGCCACTGTACGAGTAAGTTCCCGTAAACTGTTCCCCAACCAGTAAGCGATCCAAACCCTTCTGGGTGAGAAACAAAAATCCACACCAACCTCGCTTAGGATCAATGGTCGCTTGCGTTCCTCCTGGCATTCAACGTATTCATGAGACCTCAACGCCATTCCTTCCCTCAAACTCGAAACCATGAATGTATCAGCCACGGTGAGCAAAGCGAGGTATTGATTGAATGTCAAATCTTGGGTGTGAAGGAAGACTACCGGCTGGTAGGTGAGCGTTGAGAAACGGGAGTTGATGCGGGAGACGACATCAGCAACACCGCCCTGCAGTTCGTTCTCGCCCGTGGTTTGGAGGGCGACCTGGATGAGGATGGTCTGTTGATCGGCGGTTAAACACATGTTCACGATAAGTGGCGAACGGAGATTGACTTGCATTTCCTTGGAACTCGGGATACTTGTCTAAGAACGCCTCAAATGCTTGGATCTTCTGTCGTACACCCTGTAGACAGATCAGGAAACGTGTCCTAGGCTCATAATGGTCGCACCCACTTGCACTTCATCCAGTTTATCCCTTCCAACAATCAACTTCATCCCTCCATATCGCTGGCGGAGCACTTGTACCCAGTGGGAAACCTCCGGGTTACGCCTAACTCCAATCAGCAACTGAGTGGATGTTCAGGTTACGACGGCGGCTACGTACCGCTTCTCCGACAAGGCAATGACATCAATACCCATCGGAATAGCAGCGACATCGACAAAGCGCTCCTCAGTCTGGATGCCCTTCGGAAGTGCCTCGAGAGCCAAGATCCTACTGACAGTTTGCCTGTATAAGGGGTGTATCAGTGACGTTGGGGGTGCACATTTGAGGTGACATCCAACCTAAAGTGCCTAGCAAAGTTCGGGGTCTGGAAGGAAATTAAATCCGAGGCAAGCAGGCCACGCAGGAGAGGCTCCCGAACGGAAAGACAACGGAAGATCTCCGAAGACGGGAAGGCTACGTGGAGGAAAAACCCGATTGCAGCATTGGGAAGTGCCTTGCGAAGCATCTCTGGCACGAGCATCAAGTGGTAATCGTTCACCCAGACTGAAAACACGTGAATCTGGTAAGAGTGGTGATGGGCGTCATGTGTACGTACCGATATCTCCTTCCCGATAGTTTTTGATGATCGCGTCCGCGAATCTCTTGTTCACCGCCTGGTATTGGGTCCAAGATGCAGACTCGTAGAATGATTTTGTCTTCGGAGCATCCGGAATGGCATAGTGGAGAGCAGGCCACAGAACCTAGGCAGCACCATCAGTCTCCAAAAGTGGTGATGTCATCGGTCGCACCTGATGACAGAACTCGTCGTAGCATTTCTCAAACTCTGCATCTGGGATCCAAACCGGAATGCTCTGTGCTCTCTCGAGCATACGTTTATCAATGCTACGTTTGAGATTGTCCTTGAACGAGTCGGTACGGGTGCCGAGGGTTCCAACCCAGAGTTTGCGCCTGACTCTCGATCCCACACTACGGACAGCATTGTGCAACCCACCGTTGGCGTGGGGGTTCGGTTCGATATGCCAAGCCGGCTGAGGGACGAGGTAATCACTATCTGCGTGGCGGTTCGCCGAGAGAGACCTCTGGCGGATCAACGGCGACGATCGACGGAACCGGGAGGACTGGGGATTAGTTCCTGTGTGAGTGGTCTGGTGTTCGTGCTTTAACGCCGAGTCGGGCGATAGGCCGACTGAAGATGCAACAACTTCTCCGATGCTAACAAAAGGATTCGACTGTTCGGTGTTTGGAGTCATCACCTGCGGGGTCCCTATCCTTGAGGATTTCGCGGTCTGGTGTGGAGCCCGTTAGTGACGTGGTATCGCGTGAAGGATTGGTTGACCTTGTCGCGCATATCCTCTACGATACTCTTGAGAGGGGCGGGGCCCTTGTTTCGCCCATAGGCGGGTCGCTCGGGGATCTTCAAATTAAAGAGGCTCGGCAACGGCAAATGGGTCTGGAGTGGATTTGGTGTCTCCGGAGGAGACTCGCCGAGCACCGCGGTTTGTGGCAGGAAAAGGCTGGCGATGATTACCCTGTGGTTCCTGTAGGAGCTCATGGTGGTAGGAGGGAGTCCAGTGGAAGGAGAGAGTCCAGCGGAAGGCGAAGCGGACCGTCGAAATCCTGCAATGATGTTATAACTCGGGGGTAGCGGGAAACTCCGTGATCTGCCGTCCACCGAACCTTCCCCGGACACTCATCCTTGCGGTCCATCAGCCGAGCGATCCCAGATAGGAAATAACCCGCGACGATAAGAAAACTGCAACGGGCCTTAAATTTTTGAGAAGATTTCAGTCACGGGCACAAAATTCGGGCGAACATGCGAGACGAACGTACGTACTACTTACTGAATAAATTAAGAATAAATATTGAAGGGAGGACAACTTGATCATCATGGTACCCCATAGGGTTTCAGATGTTGACGGATCGAGCCGAAAAGTATGTAAAACGAGTGAAAGCAAGTGACAGGACAGGATCAACGTATGTGAGCTAATTACTATATGGTAGACATAAAAAATGGGTCGGCGTTCAACGTTCAACGCTTAAGACCAAAGAACTCGCGGACTTTCGATTTGAAGTGTCTGAAGCCTTTCCGTTTCTTCTCAGGAATCTGGGACGGGGGAGGCTCGTAGCGCTGGTCGAGGTGTGTGTACATCTCCGGTACGTGGAGATCGTCGTGCGGCTCCTCAAATCGTGGCTGCACAGGAACTCCGGACTCATGGCGTGGGTGGATCCCTGCTCCACGAAGATGGTCGTATGGCAATCGCGGCTGTGCGGGAGCCTGAGGCGCGGGTTGTGGGAGGCTTCCTCGCGCACGAGGATCGTTGTCCGACTCCTCCGGTGGCGATTGCCTGGGGAATCGAGGCTCAGGCTGTGCCCCCCCGAAAGGTTTGGCAATGACCGCCTGAGGTCGTTCGTGTGACACTTCGCTGCGCCCAGTGGACACGGTATTCGCGCGGCTGAATATCCCAGTAGCTTGGGAGTCTGTGGGACTTTCTGGATCGCCACTTGAAGTCGATGGGAATATATTACCTGTGTCATTGCTCGATCAGCAACGTCAGGGAGAATCAAAATATCGAACTCACGGTGTTCCAATGTGTCCGACAGTGGCCCCTCAGAGCAGGAAGCGACATTCTGGGCCGGGGTGCAAGGAGGCATAAGCCCATCCCAGTCCGTCGCCTCCTTCCCGAGGCACGTCACAACTTTAGAAACCTTCGGTCGCAGGTTCCTGTCACCACCCCAGCAGCGCTGGACGAAACCCCACAGGAAATCAGAAAACCCGATGGACGAGGCGCCCTCCGGCTTGGTTGGACGTAGCCCATGGACCACGGCCCATCCTAATTCCATTTGCCGAACACCGCGGAATGGGATCTCCCCTGTAAGGACCTAGACGATGTGAACAAATAGAAGATACCCCGATCATGCTCTCATACCTGGAAAACCACCAATCCGAACGCGTAGACATCCGCCTCCGGCGTGGGCACTGAATCTGTGAGGTCAAACGCCGAAGGCACCAAGAGTTCTGGAGACATGAACGTCATCGTGCCGCCCTCTAATTGTGCACTGCATGATATCGGCTGGCCAGGGTCGAGGACCATGGTCATAAAACCGAAGTCCGCGAGGCAGGCACGAGGAGGTGTGTCGTTTGACATGAGGATATTTGCCTGTTAAATGTAAGAAAGATGTCAGACACAGGAATCGGTCGCGAAATGAAGAGGCGCCGACTCCTTTGAGATCCCCGTGTGTAAGATTGGCACTATGGAGGTACTTCAGACCCTGGGCTGCCCCGTGCAACTATTGCCGCCTTTTAGTGAAGGGACCGGGGAAAGTGAAGTCACGTACCAGCTCCAGTCTGTTGGTATGATTATTTCTGATGTAGTCCATGATGTTCCCGTGCGCCATCCACTCTGACACGGCGATAAATTGTCCGTTCTTCATGTCCCCTTGAGTGCCGATAAACTTCAAAACGTGTGGATGAGAGACTGTGCCCCAGAGGACGACCTCCTTGCAGAATTGCTGAAGAAGGATGGTCGAGACCGTGTCCCGGCGGTGGAGAAAATATCGGTGATTCTCACCTTCCTTATCTTCGCGAAGTCGTCCGTCTCCGCAACCCTCAAGGTCTTCACCGCGACGAGGTACCCCATGTACTTTCCGCGCCTGACATCCGCAAATCCGCCGGAGGCGAGTACCTTGCCTTCAACTTGAATGTTTTCCGTTATCATCATGGAATCTGGGAGTCGTCCATGGTATCCAGCGAGTCTCCTCAACGTGACGAAGAAAGCCTGCTTCTCGGTGGTCTTGAGGTTGTGCTCCGCGATGCCCTGATAAAAGAGCCCGTCTGAGGCGGTGAAGGGGACAGATGCAAATCGCGGCCTACATGGTCCAAAATCTCAATACATAACCTCGCATCTTCGCGACCCAGCCGCGAGATAAAAGTCCTGCCCTCTCTGTCGACCAAGATCTCAGCCAAGGTCCGAACAGATTTGGCTTCGTCGGTTGTGCTCGTGACGCTCTTCCATAGCCGCTGGTAATCTTTGGCCATGGTTCTTCGGGAGGGGATCGGGCAGGTCGAGGGTGGGTGTTAGGGAGGCAGGATGGAGGGGAGGGGGGGGGGGTTGACGATTAACCGCATTGGGTTTCGTTTTTAACACCCAAGCCGCGTTTTCCTCCAACAACCAACCGGGCAGGAGGAGGCGTGGCCGATTGTACCTCGGCTATTTCCGGAGACCACCCCGGCGCTGTGGGGCTCAAAGCGCTCAGGGCGAAACCTGCTTCATTCCCGAGTCCAAGTCATCCGCTCTCAAGATGGGCGCCGATCCGAGGAGATTAGCGAAGTGATATTCGTTGATCATAACTTGTGGTGGCCATTAAAGTGAATATCAGAAATAGGTCGTGAGGTGCGACAAAGGAGCGAAAATGGAGTACTCTACCGAAATATGCAGACGAAGAGATCCAAGGAACCCAAAAGAGAGAGAAAACAGACTATTATAGCCACCATCGGTACCCGATCGGCACTGGCTTGATCCGTTTCTCCATGATCTCATGCGCCTGCCGTCCAACGACGAAGGGGAGTTCCACGTAGGCGTGTTCAAACGTGTACAGCCAGGGATGTTCACCCGTCCCGCTCTCCACGCTCCCCTTGCACGACCGCCAATATTGATCCAACGCGCGACCTCCGAACCCCGCATCAACCATCTTCTTCGCAACGTGTTCGCGACCATCTTCGTCGGAGCACCCTTCCGTCTCCGGTGCAAGCTCGAACGGGTACTGGTCATGCTGGCCGAAGAATCCCATCACTATTGAAGCGAAGTTCGATTCCAGGACCTTGGGGATATGAGCCTCGTACTCCTCGCAGTGATCGGCTTCGTGTGGCCAAGGATTGCCGAGCTCTCCGTAGCCGTCCTCGGCAATCCTATCATAGAATTCGCCGTTCGTCCCTTCATGGGAGTTGGAGATAAGGATAAAGTGAGGCGTTGTTGCCCACGGAGCGGATTGCACTTCCTCCGTCGAGACGGGGACAATGTCGAACCACGAGGCCTTTCCTGCGTTGACTGCGCAGAGGTTCTTGAATGGAGGGCGTGCCTGCCATGCGGCAGGATTTGGGGACACCCTGTAGAAGGCACTGTGATAACCTGCAGGGCCGGCACCCGATATTAGATAACTGCCGGGGTGATTGAAGACGATCGTGACTGACCTTTTGAACAGAACCGTCGGATCAACATGAGGATTGGGGTACCCCGGAGCAGCCACTCCGCACGGATGGGAACAATGGAAGCGTGAGAAGGCACGCAGGAAACCTGCCGCGGGCTAATTAACGTTGATGTCCGAATGTAGCTGGGGGATCACCACGTAAGTGATGGTTAAACGCATGATGGATGAGATCTACCTTTGCATCGACGCCGTAAGCCCGATTTCTCCAGCGAGTTTCACGCACCAGTCGGCTGTCAACGTTGACAACCAGACTTGAACGGCCTCCTCCTCTCGCGTGAGGAATGTCTTCCTCGCCGTGTCCCCCCAAGTGATCAGCTTATTCCACGGCACCTCCTGCTCCACAGACTCATAGCACTGTTGGATAACCTTCGACGTCTGCGCGTAGATGAACTCTGGGTCTGTACGCGCTTGAATAGCAGCGTTCGGGAAGCCGGCTTGGACTTTTGCCCTCTTGCCGACAGAGAGGAGCCGGCAGAGTGAAAGGAATCGGATGACCGTAAGATGGTTGGCGACGTCCCACGAGCACTTGGTCGTTATCGATCGGTAGCTGTGAGACCCCAGCGCCTGATGGGATGGTGTTTGGGGGGAGGAAGAGGGTAAATGGTGGGGCGATCCGGGAGACATGCCTCTTGGGTGGAGCAGGTCAGAGAAGGTGGGGAGGTCACCAAAAGCAGAATGGGCTCTTGATGAGGGAAGTCGGGGGTTTCGACTCTGGGAGGGTTGGAGGTAGTCGACTTTGAAATCAAGAGTCGTTCGGCCAGATTCCGACTCCGCAGGGGTCGAAGGCATTGGGGTCGAAATGTCGCTGTACCAGGACTGTGAACGCTGGTGACCTCTCCGATGGACGCCAATCCGCCCTTCAAACATGTCGACAAACGACGACCACCCGATCCTATCAAAGATCTGCCCATACCTGACCCTCGAACCGAATCCCAACGCTCGCATATACCCGTTTTTCTTGTGCAAGGCGACCATCAGAGCAACGGTATCCGTCTTCACCTGAGCCAAGGCAATCAAAGCCTCGTCGACCCAGGCCCGGGATTCCGGTTCTCGGTAATGCTGGTAGACCTCCCAAATCATCTGAGCTCGCATGTGGCAAGCGGTGTCACCAACATGAGCGTCGAAATCTGCGAGTATGTCCTTGTGCTCGGGATCAGAGAGGAGGATGTCGTGGGGAGAGAAGGCGAGGGAGAAGGTTTCGAGGGCATCCTCGACCGCTTGGAGACCGTGAAGGATATGCAACAGAGTTCGTTTCAAATCCTGGCCTCGGGTTTCTTTGGCCGGATTGGCGAGGAGAAGCGTAGCCATTGTACAAGAAGAGGCGGAATTAGTTACGACGGAATGGGTGGAGACTGTTGAGAGTCCGAAGTGCAGCAGAGGTTGAGCTCTTGTGTCCGGAAGTAAAAGGAGATGGAAGAAGAGAAAACCCAACAATCGCCTCGCCTAATGAAGGCGGCGGGAATCGATGATGTGGGTGCCTGATCACAGTCGGGGGGAGGGGAGGGGTAACGCAGGGAGACCCATGCTCCGGCGAGGAAGCAGATCTATAGAGAGAACAAACACTCATGCTCGACGTTCTCGAATTTGCCGCACTCAACACTGAGAAAGCAGTGCCGGTGGGACAACAGGCTGATGGTCGGCTGATATCTTTTGCAAGTGCGGTCCTCACGGGAACACACCGAGAATCCCCGATCTATTAACATGCCATCATCAGAAGTTGGTGACCCGACCCGAGGTCGAGCACTCGAAACCAAGACAGCCGGTTCTACCATGAGATATTCCATCTTCAACGAGTCTATGTTGGGGGATGTTCCCACGTAGCGCTTGCTCGAGAAGAGACATGACGATAAAGATAGGTGAGAGTCGCGGGAGTCCGCGCACTTCCCAAATACGGAAGCGTCGGTGGCTATCATAATGTTCCCACGCCTCCCTCCCTCAACCACCCCGCACTTTCGCATCAGCCACGGACGGAATCTGGCCCACTACGACCCATACGGTTGCATACGCAGCAAAACGAAACGAATTATTGGCACTCCCACACTGGTGATGAGAGGGTACGGCGCAGCCCACCACAACCTGATCAACTCTACACTGAGGTCGATCGCGTCGGCCCCCCGCCTTCTCGGAGAAAGCGGGTCTGTCGGCATCCCTTCCACGCCACCTCCCGACACGTCAACCCGTCGATCAATTGTGCGACTCTGTTTACAATGGAGTCGAAGGCTGCTTCCTAACATCCCAGCCAAATAGACAGGCTCCGTCACAAGGATATGAAAACGTATTAGACTTACCGGGCGGAACAGCGGACAAAATACGACATGCAAACATTCAATGACGTCCGGTGAGGTGCCCTGGGGTGCTTCGAACGTAGATCAAGACCCGTATCCGCGTGCCGCGTAATCTGGCCCACGAAATCCATCGACAGGAGACCGCCGCCCGTTAGCGCCACGCAGGGGCGGGATGCTTCGTCGACACACGCGCGGAGGCGAACCACTCCCGACGCAATGTTGCACCTCTGCCAACCTCCGGACTTTCCACTCTGTAATCTACGTGTTTCACTCTCTCGCAGTTCCGGGAGCGGGGAGGGCGGTTCAACAGGTACTTGTTGGGCGAGGAACCGTCGTGACCCGTGGGGTTCGCAAGGTGGCGTTGGTACTAGAATCCTTGCGGAATCGGTGAGTTGCACGGAGGTGATACTTCATGATTTGTAGGGGGTCGGACCTTGCCAGTGAGGTAGCTCGGAGGGGTGCTTTGTGCACCCATCGTCCAACGTTTACCGTCGGTCCCTAGAGTCGAGATACCCCGGCACCGTAGGAAAGGTTAGTACCGACCGTCGGTGCAAAGGGTTCAGCAGTACTGACGACAATTCATTTTGGACTGTTGGAATCTACGATCTAGGCGCCAAACCGTGTCAGCGCAGAAGGTACTTCAACGGACCATATTACAACTGAAATTTTGGATTGAATCATCAGTACAGACCTTTCCCACAGTGCGCAAACTCCGGGTTTTATTGTTCGTCCGACTGGTCAACGGTCACCTGCCATCTGAGTCGTACACGTAGCGCAGTGGACGCTGTTTGGGGACTTGTAACCATGCGTACGCACGTATCAACGAATGGTTGAAGCCTCCCAACAACTCCGCCGGTCGCACGGACAGCGCGGATCTTGGCACCTTCCGCCCTATGATGCTCGGGGATAGGTCTAATTTTGTGAATAGTCACCCGGGACATATCCTGTACCGTTTCAACGAAAAATAAATAGCATTTAAATGGGCATTTATTGGGTGTCCCGTCATGTACTATAGGCCCCCAACTCTAAGTCAATATACGCAATTTGTGTCTGGGGGAATAGGCCTCGTTGGGTGCAAATAAGACCTATTCCCATTTGTTGTAACGAGGCGGAGCATTTATTGCACACAATGCGTGAAACCACTATCCTGTACCGTTTCAACAAAAAATAAATAGCATTTAAATGGGCATTTATTGGGTGTCCCATCATGTACTATAGGTCCCCGACTCTAAGTCAATATATGCAATTTTGTATCCAGGGGAATAGGCCTTGTTGGGTGCGAATAGGACCTATTCCCATTTGTTGTAACGAGGTGGAGCATTTATTGCACACAATGCGTGAAACCACACAAAAATATGTACATATGCTTTAAATGTCTTGAAATCACTGTCAGGGTGGACCTTGGCGGTCACCTGAAATACAGTCGACACTGGTCTGGAGTTCGTGCTGGGGTGCTACTGGGGGCGCAGGGTGCAGTACGCAGAGGGGAGAACAGAGGAGGGTTGTGAGAGCAAGAGGGAACAAGGGAGAAGTCGGAGTTACTCGGGACCAATGTCGTGTTTGGTGAGAACCGAAGGAGTATCCTGAGTTGACAAAATCTACAGAATGACAGCGACTGTCTACCAATATATATAGGGACCAAGTTTAGGGCAGGCAGTGCGCACAGACCATGTATCAACCAAAGATGGGAACAAACAAAGAGGGGCATGTGAATGGATGATGAGTAAGAACTGAATGAGAGTGAGTAATCATCTGATGAAACGTGGGAACAAAAGATAAGGAGAACAATAAAGAGATAAGGAGTGTGGGAGAATAAACCCATAAGGGGAAAGGTCATTTGATGAAGGTGAAATGATCACTGGGGTTTGATCAAGGCCGAGGTCTAGATGCTGATGGGCTGCGCCTGGACCAAGCTAAGGGTTGAGGGTTTGATGAACCTGAAACAATCACCAGGGATTGATGAGAGCCGTTGAATGGACATGGGCGCTGTTGATATAGGGGTGGGTGGTGATGGTTTATGGACGTGGTGGGAATGATGGAGTATTGTTGCGCCGAAGTGGGAAACATGTGAGGACTGCTCATTGGTCGGCAAGTCCCCATCATTCCTCACTCAGCCACTCCCACCAACACTACCAACCGCACCAATCCCAGCATGTCCTTCGATGACTCTTCCTCCTGTATGGACAACATCCTCGGTATGATCCATGGGGAGTCTTCCACCATCCCCCCTTCCCATTACAAGGTTTTGGCCCGTACTCCCGCTTCTCGTCCTCGGGGTCGTCAGACTCCCAAACCACCTTGTACTTCCGGCTTCCCTCGTCAGCCGGCCACCCCTTCTATCTCCTTCAACATCAATGGCTACAAGCTTCATAGAGGAGATCGGTTCCTCCCCTATCCTCTTCTCGCTGAGGTCAGTGGGCGAGCTCAGAGCAAGTCCGTTCGCCACGACAGGTTCAAGGATCTCTACCTGTGAGACTTTGTTCACGCCAGGAAGATGATCTGGAGGGACAGGTATAGGAATGTGGAGTCGACCCACTTCCAGGAGGAGATGATGGCTCAAGGTTTGGCGATTGAGCACCTGGAGGTCGACCCAGTTCCTGAGGTGGCAGATACCTGTTTGGGGTTTACTGCGGTGGCGATGGCCGAAGTCTTCTCTGAGTTAGAGAAGCGTGATGAAGAGGTGGGAATCCGGATCCTGAGCTCGCTTTAGAGTTTGCTGACCCTGTTCCTCTTAGAATTTGGAGTTGAAGAACAAGGTGAAGACCTTGGAAAAGTGTTGCCTCGAGACGGCCGATAGATGTGAGGATTTGATGGGGAAGTATGGGTCGGTGTTGGGGAGGACAACCCAGGTAGAGATGTCCGTGGGTATTCTGAGGAGTAGGTTTGAGACCTATCCTCCTCAACAATTCAACTTGACGGATGTGTTGGATACCCCCATCACTTTGGGGAATCACGTGGTGGCCTCTGGGCCTAGGACCTTGGAGGAGAGGATCAAGTTGGGTAGGGATTGGGAACAGTGGTTGGCAAGTGTGGAGGACGTCGAGGAGGAAGAGAGGTTGGTGGCCGAGGCGAAGGAGACTGCCAAGGCTTGGGTTGACTCCCTTGTAGGGGACGTCGACATTGCTCCAAAATAGATAGTCCTCTGTACTGTCTTCCCATGGGCCAAAGGTCTCTAGCCTGAGTAATCCGAGATGACCGAGTTTGTCTTCTAACCAAAATGACCGAAAGAAGATGAAAGATGAGATAGGAAAAATGGGACATGAGATAAGATAAGATAAGGAATGTGGAAACATGTCATGGTTGAGCGAAGTTGAACGAGTGGGCGCTTGGGACTTAGAGAGAAAAAGGTAGAAAACCGGCAAAAATCATGACAATCACCTGGAAATTCCAGCAAAATGTCCAGTTCCAAGGCATTCAAAGCATATTTGTGGAATTTTTGCATGGTTTCATGCATTGTGTGCAATGAATGCTCCACCTCGTTACAACAAATGGGAATAGGTCCTATTCACACCTGACGAGGCCTATTCCCCCAGATACAAAATTGCATATATTGACTTAGAGTTGGGGACCTATAGTACATGACGGGACACCCAATAAATGCCCATTTAAATGCTATTTATTTTTTGTTGAAACAGTACAGATAAGAAATTCCAGCGAAATGTCCAGTTCTGAGGCATTCAGAGCTTATTTGTGGAATTCTTGTGCGGTTTCACGCATTGTGTGCAATGAATGTTCCGCCTCGCTACAACAAATGGGAATAGGTCCTATTTGCACCCGACGAGGCCTATTCCCCCAGACACAAAATTGCGTATATTGACTTAGAGTTGGGGGCCTATAGTACATGACATGGCACCCAATAAATGCCCACTTAAATGCTATTTACCTTTTGTTGAAACAGTACAGGATAAGCTAAACAAAGATCGTGCACGAAAAACGAAGCCGAGTGTCTCTATCATCTGGAAAACAGCTGTCACATCTATACCCTACGCACAACGCGAGGCGGAAATCACAGGCTCAAGCCCGTTGTAACATGCCCTTCCGAGGATCTCCACGTCCCTCCCATTTGGGTGGTTTCAAGCGTTGTGCGTTTTGCGGGTACGGGGCTCCTTTGTTGCCTCGGGCTCTCCGGGATATCTGGAACCACCGGTATCCCTAGCCTTCACATCGAGATCAATGGGACATGTGCCCGAGGAGTTGCTTGGAATTGGAATCCCTGATCAAAAGCGGTATGTATACCAGTAGGATGAAAAAAGCACCACAGCGAACGAACTCAAAGGTCTTAACAGGGCGAACGGATAAAAATAACGGCCGGTGTGCCGAAGATATATACCAGTCAACGGATCCCACTGTGCCCCCAAGGACCGGATGCCCATCCTTCCCAGCCTCGAATCGGTCGATGAGGCAGGTCGGAAAGGGCTATCTGGCGATCCAGGTTCGCGCCTCGAACCTCCACAGCTCCTCTACCGCCTGGAATTTGGCCCTGATGTCATTCCCGCTCAAGGACGCACTAGCGGCCAAGCTTTCTCACACTTATGAGCGTCCCATGGATCTGCACAGGGAAGCTGTTAGTTATCGGACCACAGATGAGTACTCTTTGAGGGTTCTTGGATAAGCAGCTCGTCCTTCGGGGAGGTTCCGCCGCGTGCTGACGCTATTGTGAGGTGCGATGTGTGGCGAGCGATATGTGACTAGTTGACTCTCCATTCTGATCTATTGTTCTCGACGCCTACCTGGAAACGGAGGCGCCGCCCTCGATCGGGATTTGCCCCCTTCCGACCAAACGCCATGACTCAGCGGTGCTCACCGTTCCGGGAGTCACCAAAAGGCGCCCAATATATCTCAACATTCTTGCTGCTTTTGCGCTCTATACGGGCAGTTCGGCCTGACTGAAACGCGAATCCCACACCAAGAAGGTTAAGCCAGTGCTTGCTTCTCGCGTGTGAACTCGAACTGCACTCCTT
>Ga0307516_10004332_pt1 | contig 17571 bp, 27 predicted proteins | sample 19_EM_MG_FD_203310 | JGI IMG/M metagenome (GOLD analysis project Ga0307516, IMG submission 203310) | Populus trichocarpa ectomycorrhiza microbial communities from riparian zone in the Pacific Northwest, United States - 19_EM | ecosystem: Host-associated > Plants > Roots > Unclassified | place... | reverse complement strand
ATGCTTGATCAACCTTGAAGAGGGACAAGCACCGATATCGTATATCAACCTTACAGAGGGGGTACAACAGAATAGAACAGACAGACAGAGTAAGACTTGCTGTTGTGACATAGGATTAAACCTTTGTCGTAACACTTAATGCATCACCTCGGAACATGTAGTCAGTGACCTGGCTTTTAGGAAACAAATCATGTTCTGCAGAACACATCAAGAATTACAACATCCAGAGCCGATTTCTGTTTTTGGGTGTAAGATCATATTGATGTTTAATATTGTCTGAACTAACCTAGCTGTTAGATTTATCTGCTTGACTTTCCTCTTCCCCAGGCCTGGTGCTGTCCCTGAAATCATTTGTTATCATGGCAGAATGTCCATAAAAGACTGGTCTTTCCATACCTTTAACAGATGATGTTATCAATTGTTATCTAAATGAAAGAGAAAATGGAGAGACGGTTCATTCCATTACAAATAAGTGTCATCCATTTGAGCAGTAGCATGGTTTGTGAGATGGTGGCAATATTGGTAGTGCAAGTATATTGAGTTTAACTACCAATATCATACTTATATAATGTGTCAGATGTATTTTGCCATATCTGGTCATGCCGTAGATTGGCTTGGTATGACTCATCACCTAACACTCCCCCTCAAGCTGAGCAGAGGCCTAAACCTACAATGTGTTGACTATATTTATCGGAGGTGAGTGCTTTATTTAAAATATCGGCAGTTTGTTGTAGATCTCTGCATTCTTCTAGATGCAGTAACCCCTTTTGGATTTGCTCTTGAATCCAATGCCATTGAATATTGATATGCTTCAATCTTTTGTGATATTGTGAGTTATTCACTATCACCAGTGATCTGTTGTTATCTTTTAATAGAAGTATAGATCCGTTTTGATGGAATCCGAGCTCACAGTATAATGAGGTAAGCTATTTCGCATCATGTGCAGCTTCAGATAGTGAAATATATTCAGCTTTAGTTGACAATAGGGTGATTATGTTTTGTTTTCTAGACCCCCACATTATAGCTGCAGCACTCACAAGAAAAACAAAGCCCAATATAGAATGGTATTCTTCAGCATTAGCATAGGTGGTGTTGGCATATCTGAAGAAGGGATTCTCACCTTGAAGTTCAACGTGAGCCTTACTTCATGTATATTTGATGCCAAGATTTTTTGTTCCAGCTAGATATCACAGGACTCGTTTCACTGCAGTATAATGGGCCAAACTCGGATTTGCTGTATATGCACTCAATTGGTTGACTGCATATGTGATATCTGGGCACATGGCAGTGGAAAGATATTGAAGGGATCCAATTAGGCACATGAACACATTGCTGTGATCACCATTTTCACCTTTGGAATTTGGTTTGAAAATGATTTTCAGATCGAGAGGATTTTTTACTGGGTGAGCATCACTCATCCCTTCTCATTTGAGGATTGACTCAATGTAGTTCTTTTGGCAGATCATTATAGAGTCTCCCCAATGAGTAATTTCTATGCCGACAATTTTGTTCGGCTCACCTATATCAGTCAAGTTGAAAACCAATTTGAGTTCAGCTTTAAGGTGTGTCACGATTTCGTCTGATGTGGTGAATAATAATAAATCATCAACCCAGACAGTAATGATTTCTAGGTTGGTTCCTTTGTATCGGACATAGACACAAGAGTCTGATTTCAAGGGTCAAAACCCTCGCCATTTTAGTCTGGTATCAAGGACTTTGTTCCACTCTCATCTGGCTTGCTTCAGACCATAAATGGGCTTGATCAAACAACAAACATGGTTCATCCCATTGCTAAATCCATTTGGTTGTTGCATATAAACCCATTTTTGTAGTAATCCATTTAGGTATGCATCCATTTGCTGGACCCTAAGGTTTTTGGCAGGTACAAGCACAAGAATTGCGCGGATCATCTCAAGTCTGACAACCAGTGAGAAGGTTTCATTATAATTCTGCCCTGGACATTGAGCATATCCTTTTGCCACTAGCCTTGCCTTGAATTTTATGAGCTCCCACTGTTATATTTCTTGGTGAGTATCTATTTGTTTGCTATTGGGACTGCGTCTGGTGGCTTGTCCACTAGCTTCCAGGTACCCATCCTTTGTAGTTGTTCAAGCTCTATATTAATGGCCTTCTTTCGAATCCTAGGAATATTTTTTGCAGAGGCTTCGGCTCAAATATATGCTCCTTGTTTTGTCCCTATCAGAGTATCCCTACAGGTGCTCTGAATTCTCATAAGTGTTTTATGCTCAGTTTTTCTCCTGTCCAGATTTGAAAAGGAGTTGTCTCCTTTAGAGCTTTAGTATATGCCCGATTTCAAAGGTATACAGTGTGTTGTATGGTGCGCTCCCATAGGAACAGTCGAAGAGTGCATGCATTCATCATTGCATGGGCTAGTTCAACTAGGGTATGGTTCATTCTTTCGACTACGCTATTTTGTGATGGTGAGTACAGCACGGTCAGTTGGGCTAATATGCCATTTTTTTTTAGCCATTCTTGTAGTTCTCCAACGAGAAATTCTCCCCCTTCATTGAAGGATATCGCTTCAGGAATCATACCTTTATTTCAGAGGTACATGATATAATCTTTCACCTTTTGTGCCACTTCTGATTTATTCTTCAAGCCTTCAGTTGTTGTGTATCAACTATGATCATCGACGAAGGCTATGAAGTATTGGTAACCATCAATAGAGGTTACTGGAAATTTTCCTCATACATTGATATGGGTAAGCTTTCTGGATCTTTCACTGCAATGTTCAGCTTTGACCAGAAATAGTTTGATAGATTGTTTTGCCTCTGTGCAGGCTTGACAATCCGGTTTGGGTGAGATTTCATCAACATCAAAATCTTCGACCAATTTGGCATCATGCAGATATTTCAAGCCATCATAACTGATGTGGCTGAATCGTCGGTGCCATAGTTCTCAGGTATGTGCCTTATTTTGGACACTTTGTACCTGTTCAGGTTTACGGACTTGAATGTCCATTTTGTATAGGTTTGATTTTAATCTTTCCCCTATTGTTATAAGTTTACCACATTTGGTCAACAGGGAAAGATGTCTGTCGTCAATTTTGATGCAACCGCCATATTTGTCCTATAGCTCAAGAGCAATTAGGCTTTGAGAGTTTGTAGGGATGTAGAGTACATCTTTTAGGATGACAATATAAATTTTATCATTCACCTTTGCTTCAAGGTGAACAATCCCTCATTCTTCAGCAACAGTGACGAGATTTCCAATTCCTCAGACTTCCCTTTTATCAAAAGGGGTAAATATTGTGAATGCTTCATGTTGATTGGTGACATGCAAAGAGGCACATGTGTCACCCAACTAGTCATAATAGGAAAGATATTCATCAAGCTCTTTTATGTATATAGTTTCATATCCATCATCATCATCAGCTTCCCCAATCTGTGATTTAGTTTCAGGTTCCATTATCATATGGGCCTTCTTGGTTTGCCCTTTTGGTTTTATACCCTTCTTTTCAATTCTCTTTGCTGTATTTCTGTAGCCTTTGTAGCCTCCTCCCCCTGGCTTCCTACAATCTTGAGCCTTGTGATTGAAAATACCACAGTTGGAGCATTGGTTTTTGGGCCTAAACCAACAGTCACTAAATCAATGGCCCAATTTGAAGCAGTGAGAACAAGAAGTGTTATGTGAAGCACCTTGTATTCTGTCTCTGAAGGGATGCTTTGAGGGCAGACCCTTTTCTGATGATGAATCATCAGCAAATTTTCTTTTGCCGTTCGATGACCCTTGAAGGAAAAGAGCATGCTTGGCCTTTTTGGGCTTCATGTTATTCTTCTTGGCCTGCTCTCTCCTCCAATATTCTTCTTTGATGATCCTGATAAAATCATGGACACCAATGTTATATTTTGCCTCATTGTTGCTTGAGTCCTCCTTTCATTTACCGACATAGGGTTGAATAAAATTGTCCCATGACATAGGTAGAGGTGCGGCTACAATCCCCTTGAATTGCTCCTCAGAGATCATGAAGGCAATATCGTCGAACTTGTTTAAGCAATCCCAGCTTTCTTGAAGTTTGTGCACGTGATCACTGATGTCATCATTCTTGGTGCCATGGGTCTGAAACAGGGCACACTCATAGTCAATGGCAGTTTGAAAGGCTTTTTCAGAATGGATAGCTTCGAGAGTCTTCCACATGTTATTAGACATATCATGCCTTTTGATGTTGACATATTGGGATTTGTCAATATATTCATAGATGAAGCTTTTAGCAAACACATCATTATTGTTAGGGCAACCACTTAACTATCTTCTCAAAGCATAATCCAAAGACTATGCTGAGAATCAAGCATTGTGGGCTTACATATAGATAAGCTTAGAGAGAGAGAAAGAAGGAGGGAGGAAAGCACCAGTTTATATTGACTTTAGATATCACCACAGTCAAGTGGGAATCCTAAGTATATTTGAGAGTAAAGACATAATAATGCTAGTACTCTATACTAGCTGGTTGAGCCCTTCTAATCATAAAACAAAGACCTGTACTCTTGACGTTCATAACACCATTGCTTAGTACTCATGATGTATCTGACACTGGAGCCATACTCAGTCAGACTTGTCACAACCCTTGTCCTAGAGCCACTGCTACACAATCAAGTGGAGAGCAAAAGGGGGGAAGCTAAAGCCTAAGAGAATAAGACTAAAGAACAAGTATGCTACTTGATAGACTATATATACTAAATAGAGAACATGTGTTATCAGTGAGCAATTCTATGGAATCCTTATGTAAGTAGTTCTGGAATGTTCTACATGTGTTATAGGTGAGGTGTTGCACAGCAACATGTGGTAACCATGAGGCATTGCGCAGCAATGCACAGTAAGTAAAATGAAAGACATGTATATGCAGCATTGTGTATCAAATGAAATGAGATCGGTGTGTTTACCATGTGTCCAACATGTGTCCATCCTTGAACCTTATAATAATATCCACAAGACCAAACAATGATAAGATGTAAAAGATTAGATAAGAGGCTGTTCCATGACAATTATGAACTCAAGTGGCATAGTCATTTGGGCGAGTATCTTTATTGGGACAGGCAAGAGTCCCATCAACAATAGGGAGGATGTGTGCAAATTCAAAGATTTCAATGGCGATGTCATGCCATCATGGCCAATTGTCATCCATGAGTTTTTCCGATGTCTTGGCAACAGGAGCTATGTTCCTGGTATTAATCTCTTTAAGACTGTTGTCTGGTATATTTTTGTTGTCCATAATAAAATGTATTGGAAGTCAGTTAGGGCTGGGGCCCATAACCTTTGAGCAGTAGCGTGGTTTGTAAGATGGCGGCAATATCAGCAGTGCAAGTATATTTAGTTTAACTACAGACTCTAATCCAGCCATCGTTGGCTGCTTGTTCCAATGATCCAAGGATGTGCACAATGCTAGACATGAGGAGGATGATTAGATGTAATGGAACTTACCAAAACTTTAGGTCATGTGATTATAACTTTAATGTTGGAAGAACATCCAATGATGACTGGCAAAGAACATTAAGCGAAATAAGCCACTGCTTATAAACTTTACAGAAATCACAAACCAGTTCTCCATCAGATGCATGTTGGTGATCACATGCCTAGAGCATGCTCACGCATCCTTTGTTGATGACTGACATGACTGATAAGGAAGTGCTACCATCAGCCATGGAGAAGGTTTTTGGTTCCATGCCCTGCCTGTTCCCGATCAATTTGTGCCTTGCCCAGCTCCAGGCTCATGCCAATGATACTGACATCATCGCTATGGCAGCAACAGGCTTGGGAAAACACTGTGCTTCCTTATGCCTGTGCTATTCAATAATGGGAAGTTAATAATTATTGTCACCACTCTGAACCTCTTGGGAGAACAGTTTGTCTCTATCATAAAGGCAGCTGGCTTTGAAGCCCTAGCAGTGACAAGAGAGAACAATCAAAAGTCTGTTTTTGAGGTGAGTATAAACAATTACTCCATTTGATCAGACTGAACCAGGAACTAGAATATTCGACAGCTCAAGTATCTTGTTGTGATTTTCAATCCCGAGATTATTTCACAACATGGTGGGTTTTGTGAGAAGATTCTCTGGAGCTCCAAAATCTTTGTCACCAATGTGTTGAACATCATGTTCAATGAAGGTCACTGCATTACACAGTGGGGGTCAACATTTCAACCTGAATATGGAAACTTAGGTATTCTACAGTTCCTTGTCCCAGGCATCCCGTTCTATGTAACATCTGAAACAATCCCACTGGCAATGTTCCTCATGTCAAACAGTCCCTGCAAATCAGGCAATGTTAATTTTTCCAGTGGTCAAATGACTGACACAATATTGTTTTTTGCATCTGGAAAATGAAATATCTCATGTTGACTTACCAGGACCTGGTGTTTCTTGTTCCTAAGGGGTGGAAGCCCAGTGACCCAAGACCAAAGAAGTTTATGGTCTTCTTCAACAACAAGTATGAGGCAGAGGATGCTTGCCTCTTTCTCAGGTCACGTGTATCACGAAAAGCTCAGGAATACATCAAATGGTTTTACGCCAGCATGTCAACCTTCTATAGATCTGAAGAAATCAAGCTGTTCAAAACAGGTGAGAGCCAGTATGGTTTAGAACTAACAGATGTCGGAGGGATGGTAAGTTCCTTCCAGCATATCTCAGACCGTAATTGTACTAATTTGGCCCAGAGAATCGACCTTCCAGACATCCAGATTATTGTTCAATGGAAAGTACCGACTGACCTGAATACCCTAATGCAGAGATTTGGCCATGGTGTCAGAAATCCATCCCTGATGGGTATCACAATCTTGATCACTGAACCGTGGTACTTCTATGATGAACATCAAAAATCAGTCAGGAGGAGGGCAGGGCATAAATGAAAAGCGCAGGGACAGGTACCTGGGTCCAAGAAGCAATGTGTGAGTCAGGGCCAGTATCACATATGACCAGTCGAACAGGGAGTGTGCTTTGTGAGTGTTTCAGCCATTCCATTGACTGAAAATGCATCAATCTGCTCTGATGAAGCATTCTCTGCACTGAAGTGCCAACCTGAGGTCTTTGAAGCCATTGTGGCTACTTCTGTCTTCAGTGTTGTTGTGAAGAGGTCAAAGGTGATGTCTCTCATATGATCTCTTGTGTCAGAATGGTTGATTAGGGTTTCAGTAGTGTGGGCAGGTCATTGAGAAACTGTTTCTGGAGCATCAAGCCATGAGATGGTGGATTTTCGAGCAGTGAGGTGAGAAAGTCGGAGACTGGGCACCCATTGAGAGCCTTGAGCACATCATTGACTTGCTCTCCATCCATTTTTGTGTAAAACTACTGTATCTGCATGGCCAGTTCACTATCAATGTCATGTGATCCTCAATTCTCGAACTTGTTTCATGTAAACGTAAGCATCAGCTCACTTTGCTTAATGTTCTTTGCCAGTCGTCGTTGGATGTTCTTCCAACATTAAAGTTATAATCACATGACATAGAGTTTCGGTAAGTTCCATCATCATTGATCAGATCAAGCACTGTGTCCTCCTCCTCAGATCAAGCATCGTGCACATCCTGAGATTTATGGAACGAGTAGCCAACGACGGCTGGATTGGAGTCTGGTTTAACTACTGATATCATACTTATATAATGTGTCAGATGTATTTCGTCATATCCAGTCATGCCGTAGACCGGCTTGGTATTACTCGTCACCTAACAATCCACGCAAATGGAAAAAGTGACATTTAACAGCAAAGACCAAGCAAGGTCTCGCACCGCTGGCAGGAAACATTACAAGTCAGACTTGTACACATACCTGTATAGATAACCATAATCTGATCACCTGCGGTCGTCATGGATACACCGCCAAAAATCACACGATCTGATGTTAGGCTACAAGTCCGTCTTGTAACGTCTCCTGCCAGCGGTGTCGGCTGACAAAGTCAGCTGTTCTAGTTCTGTAACATTCCAAATAAGGCTTGGCACCCTGCCAACCAGTGTCTTGGTGATACAAAGCTGGCCTGCAGCTCCTCACTCCTGTATCGCTGGTCGATTACACTCCTCATCATGCTCAACAAATCCCAAATCTTCGTCGTAACTGCTCTTCTCGCCGCGACCTCTGTCAAGGTATGCTACCCACCTTATGCTTTCCCCCAGCTTACCGGCACATCTTGCAGGCATTTAAACCGAATCCTAAGGCTTTTATTAATGTATGATCCCCTACGCCATCATTGACACCGCAAATGCTGACTGAGCCGTCGCAGTCTCCGCGACCGCCAACGCCACCACAACCGGTGCGAGTATCCCGTGCTTAGAGGCCATACCCAATGTTCAACATGGCCCATCCTGCAGAACACAAATTACCCGATATATGGCCCAGAGGACTTCCACAGAATAGCAGCCGCCGGTCAGGTATGTCGTTCGTCCCATGCTATTGACATGTTGCTTAATATCGATCATGATCCCTTCCGTAACCACTGATACTTTCGGTCAATGATAAACCTGGCGCATTCAGTCGCAACCCCCCCGGCAGCCCTCCCCACCCCAACCTACTGCTAGTGGCTCTGGTAGTCATGGCGGAGGACGCCGGCAGCGCAGGGATCTGTCTGCCTCGTCTGAAACTAAAGTATGCCGCCCACCCTCGGCTACCGACATTTGACCGACTTGCTGACTGCGACGCATCTTATTCATAGGTTTTACGACGCACCCTGCAGCCTCGAGACAGTCCTGCGCTCCGAGAGCACAAGCAAAGGGATCTCTTGGAGTTTATTCGGCGGGAATTGGATTTTAATCTCGATTAATTCAGGAAGGAACGGAATACTATGGATGTCCTACTTGCTGTTAACTCCAGCACACGTAGATCATGACCATAAATTTCTTAGTACGGATTCACAAAATCCCGTCCGGGAGGTACCGTTCTGCATCGATTGGATCGCTGGGCGGTCTACGACCTTTTAGCGTCACCCCTCTTGTCTGCTATGTCTTCATAACAACCTCCCAGTTCGAGTTCTTGCTACGCCCCAGGGCGCTTGGCCGCGCCCTCACTGGGAAAACAGAATATCGATGGATGGCCATAGGCAGAAGTCTAAATATCATGTAAGTTAGGCGTAGGCAACCGGTACCGACTGTTCTACAACGCCCAATGGTTGACCACTCAGTACTCGGGCGTTGCTCGACTAAGATATGAACAAAAGCATCCCCAGGTTGATGTCGAATCATCCTGGAACAACTTGAAGTATCCGACATTTCGGACGTCCTCAACGCATGCACCACACATCGTTACACCTGGACCAACTTGAAGATACAAATAATTCACGGGGCAAAAACAACTGATGGCACCAAATTCTCATCAAACAAACCGAATTCTCCGACACGTTATCATACACAACATAAAGTTCGAAGCTCCAAGAAAGCACGAGCAAAAACGAGCACAACCAAGAAAGCAACAACCACACACCAGATGGTAAAACGTCCCACATCACTCAATCACCTCGAACCTCCCTCGTTTCCCATCCCTACCATCTCCCTCCTCATCCATCTCGCTCTCTAATCGCCTCTTCTCCCTCCCTCTCCCTCTCTCACCTCCCTCCCCACCTTGCCCTCCCATCCTCATTCCATCGAGCAACCCCTGCCCATTCATCATATTCTGCAACATGGCGCTATACTGCTCATCGCTCAACCCCATCCCCGCCAAAGGATTATTGATCTGCCCTTCCTCGTACGACCCGAAAGGAGGTTGAGAAGGTAACAGCAGCATCCCGTCCGAGGAACGAGGAGGAACACCACCATTGCCGCCAAGGCTGTCAGAGGTCGTGAGCGCCGCTTGACAAGTAAACGCCTGTTCGAAACCTCCATCTGAGAGAGGTGGAATTCCCACAGAGCGGGGGACGCGGGACATTTCTTGGATCAATTTCAGATGCGTAAGGTGTTTCTACCCATGCCAGACGTTGATTAGCCTTTTCAGCCGGGAAGACAAAAACCGACCTCGAGCATCTCGAAAAGCCCCTCTTTCGTAAATGGTTTCGGTAAAATGTCATTCATCCCTATCATCGAAATCAACCCAAAGGTAAACACACAAAAGATGAATACGTACCGGACGAATAATAAGTCATAATCTCATTCGGTTTCGAATTACTTGTCATCGAAATGATAGGGGTCATATGGTCGAACTTGCGGATCAACGACGTAGCAGACACGCCATCCAACTTGGGCATCACAATATCCTGCACCGAAAGAGTTTGACAAAGAGATCAAAAGAAAAACCGGGGGTAAAACATACCATCAATACCAAATCATACTTCTCCAAATTCATCTTATTGACAGCACCAACGCCATCAACAGCAACGTCGATCGTGCACCCATACACCTGCAAAAACTTGCCCCAAAGCTTCCTGCTCACTTCATCGTCGTCGACCAACAGTACTCGGGGCGGGACGGCCCAGCCAGGAACAAACGTCGATCGACGAACACGTATCGTCTTTGAACTTGACGCCCGTTGGGATGGATTAGGACTATCAGGACCACCACCAGACACCATCGTCCCCGCTTGTGGAGCATACGCCTCTGATGAAGCCAAAGACGACTCTCCTCCAAATGAGTACCCATCGGCCCTCGGAGGCCTTGCCGGCGCACCAAACCCCCACCCCCCTTCTCCTTCCCCCCCTCTACCCATCCCACCACCATACTCTCCCCGCGGCATCAGCTGCCCAACGGTATACACCTGTAGCCCCTCATCCCTACCCCGCGTCCACCGAGACTCGGGTCCAGGTCCAGGTCCCTCCCCTCCCTCACTACCGCCAGGACCCTGAAAAAGTCCAGACCCCTCACCAGACCCTAAACAAAGGCCCGCGCTCCGGGTAGCGGCAGCAGATGACGAAGCCCAGGCCTTGAACGACGACCGGTCCATCTCCATATCAACCCCATCGTCCGTCATCACGCCTTTCTCTCCCCCACCTTCACCTTCACCTTCCCCCTCCCTCACCAAATCCCCACCCCCACCCCTCCTCGCCATCTCACTCATCCGGACCAACGACGCGCGCGCCTCATCAGCTCCAACGCCCTTCACGGGGACGACAAACAGCCCTTTCTCATGCTCGTCCCTCAACTGCCCCAATTTCCGTCTTCGCACCTCCTCCTCCCTCCTGACATCCCCATCCCAAACCACGTCCTGACCATCCTGAGCTTGTCGCCGCAGCCTAGAATCAGACATCTCGGTCGACAACTCGGACTCAGATCCGGCTCCAAGACCTGGACTCGCCCCGCCAGAGTCTAGATCCGTCGATCGTCGTTCGGCTCCTGAAAGGATAAACCAGGTTGGACGTCGCAGGTGTCAAAATTGACACATCCAGGTTCATTATAATTGAATTTTCCATAACGAAAAATGCCACCGAGAACACCGTGTTTCAATTTTTTTTCGACAGCCGACCAGCGGATCCATATGCATGTTCGATTTTCGGCCCAAGCAACAAGCCAAGATTTATGAAGAGAAACAGAACGGAAACATGGTCAGCGAACGCGTTCAAGGAGCCGGAACAGAAAGAGAAAGAGAAGAATCCCGGTGGTATAATTCCAACCCGGCACTCGTGGTATCCACCAGGGAGAGGATGAGAAAAAAAAGCCGAGAGTAACTACACTGTCCCAAGGATTACATGAGAAAGTGGGTATAAGCAGAAATGGCAACTCCCAGGCAAATCCTCAAGGCAAAAGAAGAATAAAAAACCAGAATATCACTCACCACCACGGACAAACCCATCGACAACCTCCCCCTCCGGACTACTCCCCAAAAGTCCACCGATGATGCCCTGTATCAAGCCATCCTGCTGCCCCATCCCCCTCTGCACCCCGACAATCTCCTTCAATACATCCTCATACCCCCTCTCCAAGACCCCAACCCTCCTCCTGGTGGTCTCTCCGTCCCTCTTCAATGCCTCTAGCGCGCTCACAAACGCATCATCCCTTCCACTCACATCGTTCACCGAAACCGAACCCGAGCCTGAGGCAGAAGGGGGATTCACTTGATAATCCCTCTCCCGCCTCAACATCGCGCACTCCTTGACCAACCCATTATGGGACTCGGTCATCGCGCGGAGCTGGGTGCTCAGCGCATTGTTCGAGGAAGCGAGGGAGCCCAGTTGGGATTGGAGGGAGGCGAGTTGGGATTGGAGGGTGGTTACTTGGGTTTGGACGGCTTCGGTAGGTATTGGGATGGGCGACAAGTGGGGGTGGTAGGGCATCGGGTTGGAGATGTTAGAGGTGGTGAGGGCGTAGGTGGGTGATGAGGGTGATGAGGGCGTGGGGGGGACGAGAGGGGAGGGAGAGCGGTGGTGTGAGGACGAGCGGCGGGTATGCTGGTGGTGGGAGGACGAGGAGGGGTGCTCCGAGGATCGAAGGTTGTGGGTGTAACTATTTGCCTTGCGTTGCGCTGGCACTTTACGTTTGATATTCTCGAGGTCTTCACGACGGTCAGCGTGGAAGTGGGGGTGGCGGAAGGTCCAGCTCTGCGAGTCAGGTCATTTGATTTAATTTTGGTTGGAGGATGGGAGAGCGTACCTGTTCACCAAACTGTGGATCTTCGGAATTTTTAATCTTGTGAAAGTCGTACTTGTTCAGCTGGCGGACAAAGCTCGCAAAGTTGGAGTGCTTGAACATGCGTGGAAGGATCGTTTTTGTAAACTCGTTCATGTCCTATTCGCGATGAGACGAGGTTCATTATAAGAAGGGCGTTACGTACCTTTACCACGAAACAATCTCCATGGGGTCCCCACGCCACGACATGGTGGACAGACTGGTCTTCAAGCATCCTAACGGGCATGTATGAGATGTCGAGCAACGAGGGCTGACGGAGAACCGACCTGTACAGCTTTTTGACAAAGTCGCTGGCTGTAGGGACGACGTCATCGATGGAGGTGCGGCTCATGTCGTGGTTGGGGTGCTGTGCATCCCTGGATGCAGAAGTGAGGGTAGCGGTGATGCGAGGTGCAGGAATGGGGGGGATGGGGGGGAGGGTGTTGTTATGGCTGGGGGGGAGGTGGAGCTGGAGCTGGGACGGGGAGGGCAGAGGCAAGAAGCGGCGGTGGTGGTGATGCCGCGAGTAGCTCATGGGGGACTGGGCCTGGGCCGAGACCGTCCCTGGGAAAATTAAATCACTATTTATAATCTAGTCACAAACGTGTGCAAAACGTCCAGAATCTCCCTCCGACCCGCTCGGGTATTCAAGGCAGTCGCATGGTCCATCTCCGCGTAATACAACACCTCCAGATCCCCTCCTTCCCCACCCGAGGCCCAACCCTTCGCCCTCCACCTCTCCACCGCCTCAGAATCATCCGTCAAATACCGCCTCACAGTCTCCGCAGGCACAATCTGGTCCTCCCCCCCCAACACAATCGCCAAATTCCGACATCTCTTCCTTCCGCCCACCCCATCACAATAATCCCCCCCGTTCTCCCCCCGCATAATTTCCCTCAAATCATCCTTCCACAGCGCCCCCTCCTCCCAAAACATCCCCCGCCCCAAAGTCCGCGCCACATCTCCATCCGTGCACGCGAAATACCACAACTGCCAATGCGACGCCTCCCTCGGCTCACGGTACAAGAAATTATGCGCCACCCCAGGGAAATGCAACAAAATCGGCACTGGGTCGATCAACAACACATCCGCCACTTTGTTCAGCAGCTTTGTCCGTTCAAGCTCTGAGGACGAATAGAGCGGTCGTCGGAGCACGTTCGACGCAAGAAACGTCCCATACGAATGCGCCGCCACCACGATCCGAGAAATCCCGTGCGACTCTAGGATCGCATTCAAAGTCTTGACCAACACCGGGCTTGGCGGTAACATGCCAGTTATGTGCATACTGATAGGAAGCAGCTCGACCAGCAAGATGCCTACATCCGGATCTTGCGCGATCAGCGACCGAAAAAGGGGGATGTAGGGGAATAACCCAATCTGTAACCATTTTCGTAAAAAGAATAATAATATAATAGAGAAATGGATACCCCAATCCCATGTATGAACAAAATCGGGAGTTTATTCGGCGACTTGTGCGGACGGTACCAATACGGCAGGGAAATATCGTCTCCCGAACCGCTCCCTGCATGTCTATGCGAAAGCAAAGAAAGAATCGGCCGCGGGGGAAAAACTTGAAAACATTTCCCAGAAGAATAATGGTTGAACCCCATGGACGCAAGCCTGAGCGTCGTGAACGCATCCACAAACCCGACAATCTGCAAATGAATAAACCTCTCGCTCAAATCGAAGCCAAAAAACCACTCACCAGATACCAAACCAACGGGCGATGCGTCACCTTTACCGGATCCACCGTCGGCCTCATTCCCTTCGGCCCCTCCCCCTCCAGACCACCTTCGAATTTGTACCCCAATATCCCTTCTAAAACATGCACATACCCGTCCACCTCCTCCTCCACCACCTCTTCCACCTCAGCCTCCTCCGCACCTCCAACACCAAAGAACGCCCACATGACCCACTCCACCACCTCGCTCCTCATCAACGGCTTCCCAAGCGGCAAAAACCACCCCCGCACATACTCCGCACACTTCTCCGCATCCATCACCCCAGAAGCATCACCCTCATGGCTCCTATTAACACACTTCCAGAACAGCTTCTCCCTCTCCTCTCTCGTCATCCTTGGCGGTCTCCACGGCGGAAGCTAAAAAGTCACAATAACATACATAAGTCGGCGAAAAACAAGGGAGAGTGAAATCCCTAGTATCAGCACGCACCGCCTGCAACCTCTTCTTCCTCGGCAGCCAAACCCCAAGGTAAAACACAACCTCCGCACCGACCCATGTAGCCATCCAAGGCGAGACGGGAAACGTGAAAGTCCAAGCAGCCGTCGCGGCGTATAGGAGGCTCGCCGGCACCACAAGGCGCAGCACAACAATGGCGAGACGGATGAAGACGTACTCGGGGATGGTGTTACCGAGCATCACCTTGAACGAAGTGGGTGGGAGGGGCTATGTATATGTGGAGTCAAGTCGCGACTCTAATCACGAGGGTGGCAAACAAGAGTTGATCAAGAGTGGAGCGATCAATCTTGTCTTATCCAAATCTTCCTTGTGAGATCTGTACCGTAATGTAATTCTCTTGAACAACCACATCCTACCACATCTTCTCGGACCCAAGATCAAGTCGAAACCAGCGACTCTTATTAGACTTCCGGAGGAGCGTCGCGTGGTTTTACCAGTCTCGAAGCACGGACCTCACGGCGGAGACCATAAGGGGGGATTCAGGACCCGCCAGGCCTGGTTAACGTTCACACGAGCATAGCCGGACGATACCAAGGCGGAAGAGCGACATCGAAAGCCTATTCATACGTAAAAGCAAAGACAGAAAGGGACATGGGGGAAAGCTGGAAATGATCACGACTTGGTCGTGTCCAAACCTTCCATGTCACACCGTTCCAAGTAGTCTAATTCTCCAACAGCCACATCCTCCCAAGGACAAACAAGTCGAACCAGCGACTCTTTGACTTTGGGAGAAATCACCAAATTCCTCCCCCTCCCACCCCACAAATCGATTACACCCATAAACCAAAGCCATAATCCCAAAACTGGCCACACTCCCTACTGCCAACCCCCCACAAGATAAAAAAATCACGATCGTCGCAGCAGTATCCACATCTCTCAATCTCCCATTATTCACCTTCGACGAAACAGCTATAAGGCACGGACTCGGCACATTCCATTCGGCGTCCTGAATGACAATTGCAACACTCAGGAGGAACAACACATCCGAGTCGATCATGGCCGGTCCAGAGGGAAAGTGAGAAGAAGGTTGACCGAGGTTTCACGCGAGGAAAAGGACAAAGACGCGTGTCCAAAGACGACTGCCAGCAGGGGACCAGATGAAGAGACACGGAAAGGAGCACAGGTGATGTTCTAAAAAGTCACCGACGTTGAACACCAGAAAATATACAGCATTAAAGAGCAGTGGGGCCCCTTGGTTTGTCGGCATGATAGCGGTGGTGATCGGGGGAAATGCGGCCTGATAAGTACATCAGCAAACTTTGTTTTTTTGTCTTCAGCAACTTCAGATGCTGTGCAGGTCTGTGAAGCTGACTGAAGTTGACTGAAGAATGAGTCCATGTCTGTGCAGACCCGTGCAGACTTGTGCAGCTACTGAAGTTGCCTGAAGTACACAAGATTTGCTGATGTATTTGAATAATTCCACTGGTGTAAAGAAAAAACAGGGACATATGAGTGTGACAACAGACACATATGCACCTCATACACCCAATTAGCTTCAGCCCTCCAAATCTGCACATTCATCATTTCCCCTCCTCTTCCAAAACCTCAGACCCAAGCAATGTCTCTGGTTCCCCAACCCAAACTCCCAACTCCCTCTTCCTCTCCAATGGCACAATCAAAGCCTCATACACTGGGGTACAAAGCATCCAACTATGAGCCAGCACGCTAACACCAAGAAACACTGTCGGAAATGCAGAAAAAAAAACACAAATGCTGATACCTCTGCCGGTGTCAATCCCCATCTCTGCAGCAGGGGTGGGGAATTGAATGACAATCCAAATCCAAGTGTTCCCTCCTTCTCTATAGCAAGAGACATCATGGCACTCACAGCAATGGTGATGGCTGCTTGACTGGACTTGGACATGACAGCTTGTAGCTTGTACTGCCTCAGGCTCGAGAAGCGACACGATGGTGATGACGGAGCATTGGATTTGGAGGTACGACCCCATCGAAACCTGCACCACTGCATTGATCAGCACAAACATGAGGAAGGTTTCAGGCATTGCAGGGTATGTAGGTGCTGATTGTCAGGAATGAGAGGACATGAGTGATTACTCACATTTGGTGTGAGTGCATCAGCAAACTTCGTTTTTAGCTGCAGTTGGCTGCACAGGTCTGTGAAGACATCTGAAGCCAACTGAAGAAAGAGTATACTGACTGTGCAGATCTATGCAGACCTATGCAGCCACTGAAGACATCTGAAGTTCACAAGATTTGCTGATGTGGGTTGGTGTTCACATTGGTAAGGGTGATACTGGCGAAGGCTTGGATGGCAACAGTGGCAGCATTGTTGTTATGGAACAGCCTCTTGTCTTATCTCATCTCATCTTATCAACACTTTAGTTTGGTTGTGTTATGGAACAGCCCCTCAGCCCCTTATCTTATCTCTTTGATCTTATCAACTATGCCTCTCTCATCTTATTAAACAAACTATCTATTCTTTTCCATCCTATCATTGTTTGGCCTTGTGGACAATATTATAAAGTTCAAGGGTGGGCACATGTCTAACATGTGTTTACTACACCAATCAGACACTTCCCCATATGGTTACCTTTTCACACCTTATCTCTTACTCTGATTGGATAATATCCATCTCTGTTTCTATTGGCTGATAAGACTACTTATCTACTTATCTACTTATCTTCTTATCTGCTTGTATCTCTGACTCATCTGATAGCAGGATCATATCCCATTGGAGGATATCTGGAGGATATTCTATTGGATGATAAGCCTGGACTAGTATAGTATATATAGAGTAGCACAAAGCCTGTAACTCTAGTCTTATTCTCTTAGGATTCCCACTTGACTGTGGTGATATCTAAAGTCAATATAAACTGGCGCTTTCCTCCA